>WNFO01003061.1_pt1 | contig 14053 bp, 14 predicted proteins | sample 5400251 | NCBI WGS metagenome assembly WNFO01 (sample SAMN13153354, study PRJNA577476) | soil metagenome | isolation source: 100 cm saprolite under Madrone tree | place: USA:California | collected 2016-06-14 | reverse complement strand
AAGCAACTCGAAGCGGAGCGTGCCCCGTATTGATTCGGCGATAAGGGCTACGTCGGAGCCACGGTTCCTCCGACCGTGGCTCTAATTTGCTCGGCCACGAGAGTGTTTGGTTACTTGGCGCTTTTGGTTGAGTGATTTGGCAGGCAACCTAAGTGTGAGGTGTGTCAACTTTGACATACTTGCTAATCCGGTCTAACGTGGGGTTAGAGAGTCCTAGCTAGTAGCCCAGCGAGTTTACTGATCACAACCTGGTTACACCCTGTCTTACGAAGCGGCATAATCATTACGAAAATGCAGACGAAGATGCGGTCGGACAGCTAGATTGTTCTTTGACATCCCGCGTTACTGTTCAACACGGAGTGAGATGAGGCGAATTCTTCTCTTTTGTTGCCGACTGTCCCTTGGGCCAAGACACTACAGACGCCAGGGTCTCCTCTCCAAAGGAGTATTGGCACGAATGAAATGGCTTCAGGATGCATGTGCCACAGGACTGAACAATTACAGATCAGCGATTATGTAAGAAAAGAATCTCCTCGCCTCTCTGCCGTGTTGATTCGGCAGACCAGGAAGGAGACGTTTTCGATGCATTCGAACTCTACCGATGAAGCAACCCGGCGCCAGAGAATCAAAGATAGGGCAGACAACGACATTGCAGTAGCAGGCTGTCTGTCGATCATGTTGTCCCTAGTAGGACTCTTCGCTCTTTGTCAAGTTCCGGCAGCCTATCAGAACCTCCCCGCGCAGAAGCCTGACTTCGCGGGCATAGTGTTTTTGACCGTGATCCCCTTTGCAATGGCAGTAGCATGCTGGTCGGATCGGAAAAGCCGCTGTTGGTACGAGGCACAGAAGATTCGAAAAGAAGAACAACTACTTGACAGTCAAACGGAAAAGCAGTAAACCCCCTCCGTACAATGCGCTAACTTCATCCATTAGCGCTTTTTTATACTTGGCGACCGCACGTCAGTCGAGGTGCACTGATGAAATGGATCACTCTTCTTCGAGATAATGGTAGGGGTAACCGCAACGAATACCGTACAGTTTTTAGGGCGATTTGGAGAAAAGGATCCCCTCATACTGTACTTGGAAAAATTCTTCCTACCCTCCTCTTGTTCGGTCCGATGTTTTCGCCATCACAATTCTTCATTTCAGAAGAAAAGAGTTGCGAAGCAGAACAATCAGCCACGCGGCTAATGGACTATTACATTTGTTTCTTTGCTGTTCAAAACCGTGCCTTTGAACTGTACCAGCAGCGAGGGGCCGGACCTGGCGATTCTGTACACGACTGGTTGAAAGCGGAGGAGGAAATTCTATTTCGCAACCCAAAAAAACATACAGATGAAAAGGCTGGCAAAACGTGAGGTCGCGGAGACAATTATGGACAGGGGCATTATTCCCGCGCAGGGGGAGGTGGTATTACGCGAACGGTTTTTCTAATTGCAATGAAGGCTCCGTTGCCGTTGCGCTGCTTTCTAGATGGCATATGGTGACTGATAAGAATGGGGATGCAGGATGAGAACTGCATAAGCCGCTTGCAGGGCCGCCCACAAAGTGATCGATTTGCATCGTTACCCTAGCAAGTACGCAGTTTTGGTCAAGGGAGTGAGGAAACAAAATTGTTGTTTGCGCCCGCTGACCCGCTGATTCTTTAGACGAAATTGCTATAAAACACTCGCATCTTCGGCATCAGGCCCTCGTAGCCTACGCAGCTGCCTTCAACAACTTGTCTGCCGCCAGATTCTGAGCATAAGTCAGAATTTGGGCTTCACTGAAATGAGGCTTGACCTCGTGAACCCTGCTAGCGAGTTCTTTCAACTTAATCCTCTCTTTGCCTTGCACCGCTTCACGATCTACATAAACAACGGTGCTCACAATCTCTAGCTCGGCACTGTTGAACATCCCAAATTTCTCAAGCACCCAGTCCACGTCCTTCTTATGGAGTGAGAGAAAATCGGAAGCTCGCTTCGTTATCCATTCGGAACGAGTGCCGGGTCGTATTTCATAACCGTATCCGCCAGAATAGAGGACCGGTTCACTCTGGACGGCACTCAACGTCTCGGCACTCGCCAGATCGGCAAGGACCTCGGAGTCGAAGGGGCCATACGAGTACAAGGAAAACCTGTAGCCCAGAGGCACGCCTCTTAGGGTCTGAAGAAAGTACATGTACTTCACTAGTGCAGTACGACCGATATGTCCGCTTCTAGACTCTGCAGCCATTGTCGGAATCAGAGCTAGTCGTGCTTCACGAAGATCTGCCATTTTCCATCACCCCGCCGACAATTTCATTCGCCTTTGAGACATTCTCCGGTCTCGCGTACAAGAAAACTTGATTGTTGGCTCTCAAATTCGCAACCACGTTTGAATACTTTGAAAGAGGCTTTACCGTTTTTGGAACGATGGCATCCACGACTGGAATGTCCGGACGACCGGTCTTGTACCAACTCTTCGAGGCTAACCCCTCAGCTGCGACAAGCCCACCCAGCTTTACTTTGACCGTTTCAACCAATTCCAAATCAGCTTCAACCGAGACCTCCGGCGTACGATAGATGAGACGGTAGTGATCGCGAGTTGCCAATCTCTTCCCGTGTTCGCCACCTTTTCCGCTGGCCAATAAACCCAGGACCCGCCAATCATCCCACTCAAGAAATCTCTTGAGTCCGCCACCAATTGGACGCGGCAAACACCGCTTCGAAAGCAATTCCTTCATTGCCTCTCGCAGGTGTACATCATATGCCACACGAGTCTTGTGGAAATAAACTTGTGTGAACATAAAATATCGAGCCAACACGAGACCCTCAGCGGCGTGCACTCCCCCTTCCGAGATGCCGAGCTGGGGAGGATGGCCGTCCGGACTGGGAATGGCCCTAATTGTTGTCACTAGTCGATTCAAGTCGAATTTCCCGTACTGGACTCCGATATGGTGCGAGTCTCGGAGAAGGTAGTCCATACGGTCCGCATCCATTTGCCCGGTGAGCAGGTCGCGCCAAAAAACACGTTGCTTCGCGTTGGAAGTTCCTTCTAATAACGCGGCTATTTCATCGGCGTGAAAGCCGTAATTCGCGTTTAGCTCATGATCTTCAATTGCCTGGCGCAATTCTGACCTTATGATCGCTACCGAATAATCCTCGTGGGCGAACATCGCGCCACTATCTTGCTTAGGAAAGAGTTCCTCCGACCCATGTGAAAATGGCGAATGGCCGACGTCGTGGAGTAGCGCCGCAAACCTGACGAGTTGTCGATCCCTTTCGAGTCCCGCGGTTGTGTAGGCAAGTTCAGCCTTGAGGATCTCAGCCGAATTTCGAACGATCGCGTCGTACAGCAGAGTTGCTGTATGCATGACGCCCAAAGAGTGCTCGAATCTCGTATGCATCGCACCCGGGTAGACATAGTCCGTCCAACCGAGCTGCCTCAGTCGACGCAGACGTTGAAATGCCGGCTGAGAAATTACGCACTTTTCCCAGTCGTTCAGGGTTATGAAACCGTGGACTGGACAACGCACTTCGTAGGTGCGATGAGGATCACTCAATGCACGTTTGTCTCAAGAAATAGTAGGCGAATAGAAGGTGAAAGTCCAGAAGAAAATCGGCGATCGGGATACCTCGGACCAACATGGTAAATGTTCGTTCCTGGAATACGCCCCTCCGTTGTAACCTAACTTTCCGCTGCTCCCCCCTCAGCCGTCATTTCTTCTGTAAGACCGGCTCCTTATTGCACGATCGCCGCATACACGCTCCGATCCTCCCCGAAGTAGGAATCGTAGAAATGCTGATACACCACAACGCACTTCTTGTCGTACACGGGCTTCGGATATGGTTCCTCGGGCAGTTCATCGAGAACGTCTTCAATCGCGGTCCTGACTGCCGCCCGCGACTGTTGGCGCTTGCGCCAGTCAAGGACCAGCTTCTCGCGCTTGAGTTTCTCTAGGAGGTCGTGGGCGACCTTCTTTACCTGCATTTCCTCATTCTTCTTCAATACCGGCTCGGGCTTTGTCAGAAGATCGAAGACCGCGAGTTCCTCCTCGGTCAACTGCTCCGCAACCGCACGCTTTTCTTCTTCGTTCAACGCTTGCGCGAACACCGTTAGCTTCTTGAAGAACAACTCGATGTTGTACGACCCGGCGTTGTACTCGTCGATCATTTCCTGGAACTTTTTTAGGAAATCCATTCGCGTACGATTCGCGCGCACCATCTGCCGTAACTTGCGACCGATGTCTGTCTTTAGCTTCTCCGCTTCAATGTGCTTGCGTCCCTTGATAAAGCACGCCTTCAAACCCTCGAAGTCGATCTTGGTCAAATCGACCCGCTGCTCCCCCTCGCCGCGGATAACGTAGCCTTCTGCCGCTATGGACTCGTCGAGGAGTTCTTCCATCTGCTCCACAACTTCGTCAATATCGACTTCCGGCGCGAGCGAACGTATCTTGTGCGCCAGCACCGCGAAGAGCTTGCGTGCCGGACCGAACTCGTTTGCCGCAACATCCGGCAATATCGCCCGGAAGAGTTGGTCCACCGTGTCAGCAAGGGACAAGTATTTCCTCCGGGTCTCGTCATTCACCAGGATGGCGTCAACGGCATCGTCGATCAGCCGCACTCTTTCAAACCCGGCCACGGCCTGAATTTTCGAGGCGTCGATGTCTAGGCCAGTGCAAAACTGGGTCGCCTCTTCGATTCCTCTCTTAAGGAGCGCCAGAAGGTCGTTCTTGCGGGCCACCGGCATGTCGCCCAGCTCTACACCTCCGCCCGAACCTGTGCCGTAGATTGCGAGGGCTCTTTGCAAGTTACGGAACACCCCGACGTAATCCACGATGAGCCCGTTCGGCTTGTCCGTGAAGACGCGATTTGCCCGCGCGATCGTCTGCATGAGGGTGTGGTTCTTCATAGGCTTATCGAGGTAAATCGTGGAGCAGGACGGCGCGTCAAACCCCGTCATCCACATGGCGCAGACGAAGACCAGCCGAAACGGATCTTTCGGGTTCTTGAACTTCTCGTCCATCTCCTCGTTGACCATCCGTCGGCGGTGCGTCGCGATATCCAGTTCTTTCTTCCTGAAATCTTCCACCTCGTTCTGCGACGGTGATACGACCACCGCCATGTCCGTCGTTTCCATAAAGGTGATAGCGTCTACAAGTTCCAGGCGTTCTCCCTCCTGCGCACCAGGCAGTTTCGCCTTCAATTTCAGTAGGTGTCCTTTCCAATGCTTCTGCACTTTGTCGTGCATCCGCACGGCGGTTGCCTTGTCGATCGAGATCACCATCGCCTTGCCTTTGTAGCCGCGACTCGTGAAATGAATGACGATGTCTTCAGCGATCTTCTCAAGGCGTTCATCCCGTGTAACAAGGTGGTATTCGCGCCCGAATTCCCGCTCCAGCTTCCGTTCCTGCTCCTCATTCAGTTCCGCATCTTCGAGGAGCCGCTCCATGTCTTCGTTCAGGTCTTCGTTGGTGAGTTGCACTTCGGGAATTCGGTTCTCATAGAAGAGAGGGACGGTATTTTGATCTTCTACCGACTGGCGGAAGTTGTAGATGCTGACGTAGTCTCCAAAGACTTGCCGCGTTTTCTCCTCCCCAGCCATGAGCGGTGTCCCCGTGAACCCGATGAAGGCGGCTCTCGGCAGGGCGTTCCGCATATTCAGGGCGAAGATGTCGTACTGGCTCCGGTGCGCCTCGTCAGTAATGACAATGATGTCGGACCGCTCCGATAGCTTCGGGTACTTTTCCCCGTTCTCTGTCCGGAATTTCTGGATGAGGGTGAACAGGTAGCGATGGTCCTCTCGCAGAAGCTCGTTGAGGTGTTCGCCGCTCTGTGCCCGCGCCCGCTCTTCCGGCTCGGAAACCGCCCCGACTCCGGCGAAGTTCTTGTAGATCTGCCCGTCAAGATCTTGGCGATCCGTCACCACCAGGAATGTCCAATTCCCGGCGAGCTTGCGGTGGATTTTCTGCGAGAAGAACACCATCGAGTAGCTCTTCCCGCTCCCTTGCGTGTGCCAAAAGACGCCCAACCGCCCCTGGTTCTCCCGGATCTTCTTTACCGCTTCAATGGCGCGGTTCACGCCCAGGAATTGGTGGTTCTTGGCGATCATCTTGATCGGCTCGCCGCGGCCTTCGTCGAAGAGGGTGAAGTTCTCGACGAGGTCCAGTAGTTTCTGCTTCTCGCACATGCCCCGGATCATGGTCTCCAGGCTGACCACGCCCTCCTCGCCTTCGTCATTGATCTTTTTCCACTCGGCGAAGTGTTCCCATTCTGCGGTGATCGTGCCGACCCGACTTGCTGCCGTTAGAAAGAATGATGAAGGCGTTGTGCCAGAAGACCTGCGGAATTGTGTCCTTGTAGTCGCGGAGGTTCTTTTCGTATGCGTGCTCCAGCCGCTTATGTGATGCCTTGAGTTCCATAAAGAGGAGCGGTAGCCCGTTCACGAACCCGACGAGGTCCGCCCGGCGTTTATACATCTCGCCTGAGATCCAAAACTGGGAAGCGAGAAAGAAATCGTTGCTTTCGGGGTTCTCCCAGTCGATCACCCGCGCGACTTCGGTCGACTCTTCCCCGGCGTCGCCCTCGGTGCGAACGGAGACTTTCACGCCGTCTTTGAGGAGGCGGTAGAGCTCCCGGTTAGCGTTCGCTGGACTTAAGGTGCTCCGGTCTCGGGTCAGTTCCTCGATAGCGAAGTTGATCTCCTTTTTGCCGATGCCCGGGTTCAGCTTCTCAAGTGCAGAGCGCAGTCGGGAAACTAAAACGACCTCGCTCGACGTCTCGCGTCCGAGGTCCCCGCCTGGGCCGAATGTCTCGTAGTAGCAGTTCCGTGCCTTCCAGCCGAGCTTTTTGAAAAGCTCTATGGCCGGTTTTTCGACGAGCGCATCTTCTGTGTATTCGTTCATACGGTGGCGGCTGCCACAGCTTCGGTAGGAATATCGAGTTTCTCCATGTCTATCTCGCCCGAAATGAGCTTGGGTAGGAGGAGATCTCGTGTTTGGCGAAGGATTGAGTTCTGACTAGACAGGAGGTGCACAGCCTTGAACATTGGCGAGGCAACGCTTGAAAAGCGTTCCAGTGTGTCGGGTTCTGGCTGAGCAAAAAGAAATTTGTCGAAGCACTTCTCCTGGACTCGTTGCCTCCCCGAAGCTCCCGACATACTTTTTATCGCATTGTCCCGGAACGCATCCGATCGCGCGAGTAGGTATACGTATTCCGGACAAAGAGTGTGGGAACGCAGAACAATGAACTCCGTCGAACCAAACCCCACTGCTTCCGCCGATGGTAGAAATTGAACAAACGCCGTCTTTCCGTTCTCCAGGCAGGGCGTTATCCGAGCGAATAGAGTATCTCCATTCTGGAATTTCGAACCGCTATTCCCGTTTCGAGACTTTACTTCACCGATCAACATGGAATTATCGGACAGGCTCCCCATCGAAATAAAAGGCTTCTCTCCATCTTTTGGTACCACTACTTTTGGGTTGATCCACAGTGCGTCCGGCGCCCTCTTAACCTCCCATCCCTTCGGAATCGGCCCCAACTCCGAATCCACCATTTTCACCCTTTCGTGCCCTGGATATCGGAACTGCACGAACCATTCCTCATAGATCAGCTGCGCCATTTTCTCGAGGATCTTTGTGCGCCGTCTGTTGTTTTCGATGAGATCGTCGTAGGCAGAAAGAATGGAAGCGATCCTCCGTTGGGCCGGCAATGGGAAGTAAGGAATTCTGACCTGTCGCAGTTCAGACTGTTTAATCCCCAATACAGTTGTACCTGTTGCCCTGGCCGTCAATTCACCTTGCGCAAATGGCGATTTTAATGCTTGGAAATAATATTGCTGATCAATGACGCCTTGATTACCGCGCAGTAAGATCACTCTTTGCGCCAGTGCAATTCGCTCTCTTGTCCTTAGTTGTGCCAACTCACCCAAAGGGGCTTCGGTCGTGACCAATATGTCCCACTGTTTGGGCAAGCCACGTCTCATCCACGTGTCATAGTCGTCTTCGGCAATGTATTCATGATTCGAGTCAAGAACGAATCCATCTTTTATAACCTTTGCCGTGATCAATCTCACGCCATCAAGAGTCTTACGAGGCGTCTTTCCTCGATAGTCAATCAAGGTTTCAGTGAGTTCTTCGATGGTTTTTGTAGTCGGACGAGTCATATTTCCATGCCATCAAGGAGCTGGGACAGATTATTGGAGATACACTCTTCCAATTCTTTTGACTCTGCATTCAGTGTTTCGAGTTCCTCATTTAGTTCCTCCAGCTTCTTCTTGAAGTCGAAGTCTTCCGTTTCTCGCTCGATGACACCGACATGACGCCCCGGGTTCAGACTCCAGCCCTGGGCTTCAATTTCAGCAATCGTTGTCACCTTGCAGAGTCCGGCTACGTCGGTATACTTCCGGTCCGGAAATTTCTCCTTGAGCAGGGCTTCACCGCCAAGAATTGTCTCAACTTTCTCTCCGCGATACAGCCGCACGATATTTGCAAGAAATTCCAGTTGTTCAGGCGCAAAATCTCGGTGCGCGCGATCAATTTGCCGATAGATATGGCGGGCGTCGATAAAAAGCACCTTGTCCTTTCGTGGTGTCTTTTTCTTTCCGCGGTCCAGAAACCACAGCGTGCAAGGAAGGGTAACTGTGTAGAAGAAATTCGACCCGATGGAGACCACGACGTCGACCGCGTGATCCTTGATGAGCTTCTGCCGAATTTCCAGTTCCGACCCCCGTGCATCCGCCGCGGAATTCGCCATAACAAATCCGGCGCGTCCGATGTGGTTCAGCGCGCAATAGAAAATCTGAATCCAGAGATAATTCGCGTTGTCCACCTTCGGGAAACCAAGCGGGAACCGCGGGTCGCTCTTGATCTTCTCCTTATCTACGTTGTCTACGTTGAACGGCGGATTTGCCATGACGAAGTCGAATTTGCCCACGCTCTTGTGGATGTCTTCGTAATAGGTGTTCGCCTGGCGGATATCGCCAGAAAGCCCGTGAACGGCAAGGTTCATCTTGCAGAGCCGAATCGTCTCCGCTACCCGCTCCTGCCCATAAATCGAGATTTCATCCGGCGGGTTTTTCTTGTGGTTTTCGACGAACCCGGCGCTTTGGACGAACATGCCGCCTGATCCGCACGCGGGATCAAAAATGCGACCGTGGTACGGCTCGATAATCTCCACGATGAGCTTGACGATCGAGGTCGGAGTGAAGAACTCCCCACCCTTCTGCCCCTCCTTCATGGCAAAGTTGCCGAGGAAGTATTCGTAAATCTTTCCGAAGACGTCCCCTTCGACCTCCATCGGGATCGAGTTAAAAGCTTTGAGGAGCGTGACAAGCGTGTCTTTTTCGAGGCGGTTGTACGTCCGCGGAAGAACGTCCTTTAAATCCTCGTTCTCCGCCTCGACTGCCTTCATGGCGTCATTCACTGCCTTGCCGATGTCCCCTCCTCCGGGCAGGTTGAGGAGGGTCGAGAACCGCGCCGCATCGGGGAGGTACAGGACACCCTGCGCCTGGTAGTCCGCTTTGCCGATTTTCCGCCGTCCGGAGCCTTTGCCTTCGAGTTTCTTTTGGGCCGCGGCAAACTTCTGGTCAGCGAAGCGCAGGAAAATAAGCCCCAGGACGGGGATGGAATATTCGGATGACTTCAGGTTGGAATTGGCCCGCAGCTCGTCGGCTACGTCCCATAGACGCTTTTCGACTTCCGTGTGGTTATTTGCCATGGTTTTCGGGGTGAGAACTGCTGATAATACCGCAGACTGGGCTGAGAGACCCGTGGAAAAACACGAGGGTAAGTAGACGCTTCATCCTTTCCCGAAACGGCCGCAAAAAAAACGATCCTCTGAGCGCATCACACTTTCTTTATATTTATTTGAACTTTTCTTTATCTTGTCTTTAACTCGCCTGAGCGACAATAAACTTGGTTTCTGTTCCAGTTTCGGAACAGAAACCGACTGCCTCTTCCTCAGGCGGGTTTAGCACGACAATCTTCTCAGCCAGATAGTCTATGATCTATTTCGCCTATGGTTCCAATATGTGCACCGGACGCCTACGTGAACGCGTTCCCTCCGCGACGCCTGTCCGCATCGCCAAACTGCTGAACCACTCGCTTCGTTTTCACAAGCGAAGCGATGATCGATCCGGTAAATGCGACGCATATTTCACGGGGATACAAGAGGATGTCGTTTTGGGCGTTGTTTTCGAGATCGACCCAGCAGAAAAGCCCTGCTTAGACAAACACGAGGGCCTCGGCCACGGCTATGCGGAAAAACAGATCACGGTGATTGACCTGGGCGGTGCTCATCATCGCACCTTTATGTATGCAGCCGTGGAAACGCACATTGATCCGCTGTTGTATCCGTACTCCTGGTACAAGAGATTTGTCCTTAAAGGCGCTGTTCAGCAGGGCCTGCCAAACGAGTACATCGCTGCAATCAAAGCTACACCCCATATCGAAGACCCCAGACAAAAATCGCGACGCGACGAATCGTCGCATCTCCTGTTGAAACCGCGCGCGGTCGCAGCCCCCACCTCGCTGGCTCCAAATCACACACCAAGCCAAAAACCGTCACATCTACCCGCCCAGTGTTACGCGGATTCCGACTCACGACTCGGCAGCCCATCTTCATTGAGCTTTTTTGCTCTCCATTGACGTGTCATTGTCAGCACTATAAGCTGACAGATGGGAGACTATGAAGAATCTAGGCGAAAAAATAAGAGAAATCAGAGAGAACAAGGACATATCTCTTCGCGAACTCGCGAAGAAGCTGGAAATTTCCGCTGCCTTTCTGTCAGATGTTGAGCTCGGCCGTCGGTATCCCTCCAAGAAGGTCTTGAGACAGATCGCGTTGCAACTCGATGTCGAACCTGAGGAGTTGGAAAAATACGATACAAGACCTCCAGTGGAGGAGATCCGGCGTCGTGTGCAGGCCGATCCATTATTCGGTCTCGCTTTGCGGAAGATGATCGACAAGAAAATTAGCCCGGAAGACTTAATGAAACTGGTCGGAAAGGCACCAGGTCAAAAAAAGAAATGAGAACGTTTCGGTCCAAAAAGGGCCCGTTCGCCGAGGCTCCATACTTTGAGAAGTCGGAAATCGAAGCCATATGCCTCGATGAGCTTACAAAAGTAAACTTGCTGCCGAAGCAGCCCGAACCGATCAGAATCGACAGGTTCATCGAGAAACGGTTTGGGGTGACTCCCTCGTATGATATGAGGACCTGGCTGATGGAGTCTTGGGTATGACCAAATTCGGATCTCAAGGGGTTCAGGAGATCATTGTGGCAAAGCAACTCGAGGATGAGGGTAGCTCGGCAGCCGAGCGGCGTATCAGGTCAAAGCTCGCACACGAGTCAGGCCACGGCCTTCTCCACGCCCATCTCTTTGTGCTTGAAAAGGGAGCCCAGCCTTTGTTCGGGGATCATTCTGATCCAAATGCGCCCAAGGTGCTCTGTCGGGATGTCCCCGTCGGAGGAACCTCAACGTCTCGTTATGACGGTCAATGGTGGGAATTTCAGGCGAATCGTGCAATTGGCGGGTTGCTTATGCCTAAGCCCCTCGTAGATTTGGCTCTGGCTCCGTTCCTGGTAAGTCGCGGATCTTTCGGCGGAAAATCCTTGGATACCTCCAAGCGCACCGAAGCCGAGGAAACCCTAGCCCGCCTATTTGATGTGAATCGCTCCGTTGCCCGCATTCGACTGGAGGAGAATTATCCACAGGAGAACGATCGCCAGTTGACACTCTAAAATTTTTTGTCTAGACTGTACGCAGTGTCGGCTTACACTGCACGACTTTATTAACTTGCAGACTGGTATGGATAAAAACAAAACTCGCAACCAGAAGATGGACACGGCACAGCGGGCTCAATCCAAGCCCAAGCTCGAACAGTCCGTGGTACGTGTGCAGACACGCCATGTATCGCATCTCGCACGCCTCCTGCTTTTCGTCCGCGCTGGCGGTCGCTGTGAGTTCGACGGCTGCAACAAGTATTTGCTCGAGCACCACGTGACTTTGTCGGAAGGCAACTTCGCCCAAATGGCCCATATCGTCGCCTTTAAGGACGCCGGGCCACGTGGACGCGAGGGGCCGCGGCCTAAAAACATCAATGATGTCGGTAATCTGATGCTCCTATGTCCCGAGTGCCACAAGCTCATCGACGACAATCCGGCCGATTTCACCTTGAAAACGCTCCGGGAACACAAGGAGCGTCATGAGTCGCGCATCCTTCATCTGACAGGACTTGGTCCAGACCTCAAGACGAGTATTTTGATCTTGAAGGCCAACATCGGAAAGCAGACGGTATCAATTCCCTTCAACCAGATTACCGAAGCCATCGCCCCGCGATATCCGCTGTCGCGGCACGGAACTCTAATAGACCTGACAGCTATCGAGGTGGACGGTAAGTCTTTCCTCGAAGCAGCAGCGGGAACCATTGAACAAAAAATCGCTAGAATATACGAGCCCGGCAGCGAGACCAGCCAATCTGGCCACCTCTCAGTCTTTGCTCTCGCACCGATTCCCCTCTTGATATTCCTCGGCAGCCGATTAAGCAACAAAGTTCCCGTAGCCCTATTTCAACGCCATCGAGACACCGAGAATTGGACTTGGAAGAAGAGTGGAAAGACAGTCGAGTACGAATTTAAAAAGATCCGGGCAGGAGCGAGACGAGAGAATGTCGCACTGCAGTTGTGCCTAAGTGGGACGATCACCACAGACGATCTTCCCAGACATATTGATGAGAGTTTCTCCGTCTACGAGCTCAGGGCGAAGGATTTGACGCCAGACCCGACCGCGCTTCGCGCTGAGGCCGACCTTAGCAGTTTCAGAATCGCATACCAGCAAGTCCTCGGCACGATCGTTCGGGATCATGGACTGATCGATGCGATTCACATGTTCCCTGCGGTTCCTGCACCAGTCGCGATTCTGTGTGGGCGAGAACTGCTTCCCAAGGTCCATCCCAGTCTCGTTGTATACGACTACGACAAGACCAAGGCTGGCTTCACATTACAATTAAGGATCAACCAACTATGAACACGAACGGGTATCTGCAATCAATCCTGAAGTCGCAAGACTTGCCAGACGAAAGCGACGAGCTGAAGGCACTACAGGCCCATCGCAAGGATGTGGAGGACCTACTGCACAAGCATTTCGCCGAATCGTCTCCGACAATCCGATACGGGGGCTCTCGCGCGAAAGGCACCCTCATTCGCGAGTTTTACGACCTGGACGTCATCTGCTATTTCCCTTACGACGACACGGCCGCGGGCGTGACCTTGGAGGACATCTACAACAACGTGGAACAGGCCCTCTCGACCGCTTATTACATAGAAAGAAAGACTTCCGCGCTACGGCTGAAGAGCCGAGATCCGAAGAGCTTCGCCAAAGATTTCCACATTGATGTGGTGCCCGGTCGCTTTACCGATGACAAAAAGACGGACGCCTTCATCTACCAGAATGCCGGAGAAAAGAAGCGGCTTAAGACAAATCCTTGCCTAGCAAAAACTATGGGTCGATTCCGGTTCCGGAAGCCGGCCCAACGTGTGATAAAGCGCGATTTCCATGGCATCGTAGGTGCGAAATCCGTAGGAACGTCTGGTTACCACACGAAGTTTGTTGTTGAGGCCCTCGACGGCACCGTTGGATATCTCTCCTTTGGCACGAAACCAGTTCAGCAGCAACTCCTCATGGGCGCGTAGCATGCGGGCCACTTTCTGCATCGGCTCCAGTCGGCTGCGCAGAGCCCGATAGCACCAATAGTCAAGAAAGGCTCTCGCCCAGGTCACGGATTTGTAATCCCAGAAATGGGAGAAGGTTTCCTTCAACTCCCAGGCCCGGCCTGTGGCCAGCTTGCTGGCCAGCAGAGCGTGGAGCTTCTTTCGCGCCTGCCCGCGGACTCGGCTGCCCCGGCGCAGTAGCGGCCAGCGCATGTGCTTGAGGCGCTGCGCCTTCTGCTGGCTCAGCGCCCGCAAGCGTGTGCTTTCGCCACGCCGCACCTGATCCACCGCCTGATTCAAATGCGTCGTAATGTGGAAACGGTCCAACACCTGCAACGCTTGCCCGGCCTCTGCCGCCAGCACTTTCAGGTAGGGCATCCACATG
>WNFO01003336.1_pt1 | contig 14056 bp, 8 predicted proteins | sample 5400251 | NCBI WGS metagenome assembly WNFO01 (sample SAMN13153354, study PRJNA577476) | soil metagenome | isolation source: 100 cm saprolite under Madrone tree | place: USA:California | collected 2016-06-14 | reverse complement strand
GTTCCAATGGCGATAGGAATCAAGACCGCGCATCCGAGCACCCCGACGGTCAGGACAAAACTCGCCATCATGAGCTCGATCAGAGACGTGCCGGTCTGACCGGTGTATCTGGTCTTTCTCTTCAATTCCATGCGGCACCGTCCCAAGTCACCATTTTTGTGCGACCACCTTTTGTTACCACGACCGCTGCCCAACCCGCTCTGCCAACCCGGGTATCCGTCAAGTAATAGACAAAATACCTGGCCGACGGAGTGCTACATGTCGCAGGAGTTGTGGTGGTGTCGTAGTTACAGGGCAGACCCCTCCCGGTGTAGCCGAGGGTGTTGGTATTATCGTATGAGCCGGATCCCGAATCTCCCGCCAGGACATACGCAGTTGGTTGTCCGCTGCCGCTGGGAGTGCCGGAGGCCGGAACGGTAGTCCCGCTGAACTCCATCATCGGTTCACCGGCGTCGAAGCTCGAATTGCCATTCAGATCGACATAGGCGATGCGCGCTCCGTTGCGGGTCGCGTAAAGAATCTGGTACGTGGTGTTGTCCTTCGCCGCCTGGATTCTGGCTTGTTGCATGAGCCCGGACAAATCGCCGGCCGAGGCGCGCAACCTTAGGTTGGAAACGGCCAAGAAGATGTTGGGAACGGCAATCGCTGCCACAATCATCACCACCAGCGTAACAATCAAGATTTCCATGAGGCTGAAGCCGCGCTGGCCGGGGCGCCTCATCCCGCTCTTCCTAGAATCAGTTTTCATTCATGACTTCTTTCTGGGGGCACTGGCTGCCAGGGGCTTGGGCAGTGAACAGCAACGTTCCCAGAACAAATTTAGCACTTTGAACGCCAATTTCGAGCGCTGGTAAGCTCTTCTGCTACTGACACTTAGAGGAGTCAAGAGCACGGATTCGGTTTTGGGAAGAATTGACTTGGGTAGAAAGGTAACAGGCCTGGTACCTGGAGCCGGGTGCGCTCCGGGCGATCAAAGCCGCTTTCTCGACCCCGGCAGAAAGTGGACGGTGTTCGGGCGTCCCGGCGCAAGGCGGCCAACCGGTAGTTCGCCTGGTTGCCGCCTCTTTCGGGCTCTTGCTATACTCGGGGGCGTCAGAGCCGTGGCCGAGCGAAAGGCATCCTGGGAACGGCGCCCGCAGCAGATCACTTCCCTGCGAACTTATCACCGAGTGGCTGGACGGAAGCGCGCCATGCCCCGCTGCACGCGAGGAGAGAACTATGGCTGGATATGGCGGTGTCGATTACATCGATTTTGATTCGCAACTGAACGACGAAGAACGGCTGGTGCGGCAAACGGCGCGGCAATTCGTCGAAAACGAAATCATCCCGATTATTGAAAAGCATAGCCGCGAGGGCGTTTTCCCTAAGCATCTGGTGCCGCAACTCGGCGAGTTGGGATTTTTCGGCGCGAATCTGCACGGCTACGGCTGCGCGGGAATGTCTAGCGTGGCGTACGGATTGATGACCCAGGAACTGGAGCGGGGGGATTCCGGGTTGCGCAGCTTTGTTTCCGTGCAGGGCGCGCTGGTGATGTATCCGATCTACACTTTCGGCAGCGACGCGCAGAAAAACAAGTGGCTGCCGCTCCTGCAGCAAGGCAAAGCCATCGGCTGCTTTGGCCTGACCGAACCGCAATTCGGATCGAATCCGGGCGGCATGCTGACGCGCGCGGTGAAGAAGGGCAACAGCTACATCTTGAACGGCGAAAAGATGTGGATCACCAGTGGGTCGATCGCGGACCTGGCGGTGGTGTGGGCCAAGACCGAGGACGACAAGATCCGCGGATTCCTGGTGGAAAAAGGCGCGCCCGGATTCAAGACCTGGGAGGTGCACGGGAAATGGTCGCTGCGCGCCTCGGTGACGTCCGGATTAGCATTCGTCGACTGCCAAATCCCGGAGGAAAATTTGCTGCCCGGAGTTGTTGGATTGAAGGGGCCACTCAGTTGCCTGAACCAGGCGCGCTATGGAATTGGATGGGGCGCGCTGGGGGCGGCCATGGCGTGTTACGACACGGCACTCGAATACGCCAAGACGCGTAAACAGTTCGCCAACAAACCCATTGCTTCGCACCAGCTGGTGCAGGAAAAACTGGCGTGGATGATCACGGAGATCGTGAAGGGGCAGTTGCTGGCGCTGCACGTTGGCCGGCTGAAGGACAACGGCAGGGTTGACCCGGCGCATATTTCGATGCTGAAGATGAACAACGTGGCGATTGCGCTGGAAACGGCGCGCAAGGCCCGTGACATTCTCGGCGCGAACGGCATCGTGGACGATTACTGCATCATGCGGCACATGAACAATCTCGAGAGCGTGTACACCTACGAAGGAACAAACGACATTCATAAGCTGGTGATCGGCGAGCGCATCACCGGCATCGCCGCGTTCGTGTAATGTCTGAAAGCGCGGACTGACCTCTGCCCCCACGCTTTCCATCCAACCCATCTCCCAGCGGGTCGAATCTTGTATGCTGTGGGCAGGCACCCGCCGCGGCGGGCGCCTCTAGGAGGAGCTACGTTCCATGTGTTCATGTGCCACTCGGATGATGCGATTCCTCCGCTATTCACTTGCAGTACTGCTCATCGCTCTCGCTGGCCAATGCGGAATTGTTCGCGGGCAGCAGAAAACTGCACCGGCAGAAGAGAAGCCGAAGATTCGGGCGATCACCGCGTTCATCAACCTGGATCGGGCGCAGTACCAGGAGCAGGTGGCGGATGCGTTGAAGATGCTCAAGCGCGGGCAGACCATTCTTGAATCGCGCGGATATCAGGTCCAAACGATCCGCATCGCCACGCAGCCTTTTCCGGAGTACACCAAGGGGCTGACAGCCGAGCAGGCCGTCGCGTTTTTCAAGGACTACGACGCCTTAGCTACGAGAGAAAAGTTTGCGGCGTCGATCGGCCCGGCGATGCTGAATGCCGGGGACAGCGATTCGCAAGCGAAATTGCTTGCGGAGATCCTCAGCAACACCAAGACGCTGAATGCTAGCGTGGTGGTTGCGGGCGAGGACGGCGTGCGCTGGGGCGCCGTAGGTGCCGCGGCTCGCGTGATGAAAAAACTCGAGGAAACCGAGCACAGCCAGGGTAATTTTCGTTTTGCGGCCATAGCCATGGTGCCGCCGTTGACGCCATTCTTTCCGGCCGCATATCACACCGGCTTCGGCCACCAGTTCGCGATCGCGCTGGAATCGGCAAACGTGGTGATGGCGACGTTTAAGGGTGCGCCGGACCTGGCGACGGCCAAAGAGCGGCTGACGGAGGCCTTGGCAACCAGCGCCTTCGATATCGAGCGGAATGCGGCACGCATCGACCAGGACACCGGCTGGACCTACATGGGCATCGATCTTTCGCCAGCGCCGTCGCCACCGGAGAATGCTTCGATCGGTGCGGCCATCGAGAATTTGACCACCCAACCCGTGGGCATGAGTGGAACGCTTACGGCGGCGGCAACGATCACTGCGGCGCTCAAAGACGTCAAAGTCAAACAAACCGGGTATATCGGTTTAATGCTGCCCATCTTGGAAGATAGGCGACTGGCCCAGCGGTGGAGCGAAGGACACATTTCCATTGACGCCCTGCTCAGTTATTCGGCGGTGTGTGGCACGGGCCTGGACACCGTTCCGCTCCCCGGGGACATCAGCGCCGAGCAGCTTTCCCTGATTATCGGCGACATGGCCAGCCTGGCATTCAAGTGGCACAAACCACTTTCTGCGAGACTGCTCCCTGTTCTTGGCAAAGGCTGGGGCGAAATGACGGAGTTCGACAATCCGTTCCTGGTAAATGCGAAGCTGCAGTCGTTCGACACCAAGTAGCGTTTCGAGTTTTCAGTTCTTGGCGAGAGAAGAGCAGCTGCTGTATGCAGAGAGCAAATGAACTGCAGAAAGACGGGAAAGAGCTCCGCATTCGATCTATGGCCTTCACCGATGAAGGGAAACGGGACACTCCGATAAACCAGCCAAGCGCCCTCGAAGAGCCTGGGGTATGAAGTTTACGGCGCGCCTGAAAGCAGGAACTGCCGCGAACTCATGGAGTGTGCTCCCGACGCCTCCGGTATCTTCCTTTTATATTGACCAGCCTTGGCGGTACTCTCGCCGCAAATAGTCGTTGGCCTCGAGCACGTTGGTGATGCGCATGTTGGTGCCGTCGTAGTAGATCTTCTTTCCGGCACGCAGCGCCACAATGCCGAGGAGCATGACCTCGGTGAGACGGGCGGCGTACTCGAAGGGACACGAGGCTTCCAGCTTTCCTTTGGCGGCGTCCACCCAATTCATTTCGTGGGCTTCGCCGGCGATGCGCGGGAGCTTCTCGGGTGGCTTGCCAAAGGAATCGTGGAGCGAGCTGGGCAAGAGCCGGGGTTTGAAGCCGTAAGTGTCGTGCAGGAGCTTGCCTTTGCTGCCGATGAGCAGCGCGCCGCCTTCTTTGTTCAACTCTTCGTCGCCGAGCTCTTCTGGCTTGTTGGGCTTGAGCCCGCCGTCGTACCACGTCAGCTTCACAGGAGGCATCGGCCCGCGCGCGGGGAACTCGTAGAACGTCAGTGTGGCATTCGGGTAAGAGGCGCCGTTGAAAGGAGTTGAGACGGTTTCAACGCTGGTCGGCAAGCCCAGGTTGAGCGACCACAGGGAGTGGTCCATCAAGTGAGCTCCCATATCGCCGATCGCACCTACGCCCCAGTCGGTCCAGCCGCGCCAGTTGAAGGGGTGGTAGATGGGGTGGTAGTCCACGTTGGCGGCGGCCGTGCCAAGAAACAGATCCCATGCCAGTCCGGAAGGAACGGGGTAGTCCCCGCAAAGGGCTGCAGCAAGCCGCGCGTTGACGTCCCGACCACTCCAGCGAAGAGGTTCGGGCCCCGCCTTCAGCAGCTCCGGGCGCGGCACGCCCTGGGGCCAAAAGCCCAGCGGCCGGTTGGTCCAGATATGTACCTCGCGCACGTCGCCGATCGCCCCAGCCCACACATATTCGACGGCGGTCCGTCCATCGTTGGAGGAGTGTCCCTGGTTGCCCATCTGCGTGGCGACTTTGGTTTCTTTTGCGCGCCGTGAAAGTTTTCGAGCTTCCTCGATCGACCAGCAGAGCGGCTTCTGGACGTACACATGTTTGCCAAGATCCATGGCCGCCAAGGCAATGGAAGCGTGCATGTGGTCGGGCGTGGCCACCATGACGGCATCGATGTCCTTCTGGTGTTCGAGCATGTCACGATAGTCGGTGTAACGCTTGGCTCTGGACAGATGTTCGGTCTTGAGCTTGACCATCCTGTCGAGGCGCGCCTGCGCTTTTATGGCATCAAAGGGCACCGGCGCCTCACCCGGCGGGGGCGGGGCGGGCAGTTCGATGCGCTTCTTCAGCCTCTCAATGTCCAGGTCGAGCCGGTCGAATCCTTTATCGGCATAGCGCCAGTCCACATCGCACAGCGCCACGATGTTCTGGCTTGCGAGGTTGATCAGATTGGTGCGGCCCATGCCGCCGACCCCCACGCCGGCGACGTTCAGCGTGTCGCTCGGCGGAGTGAACCCCCGACCGAGGACGTGCCTAGGAACAATGGCACACGCGGCACTACCGGCGGCGACTTTAGTCAGGAACGTGCGGCGCGAGATCGCTTTCTTTTTGCTCATGATTATCTCTCCAAGACAAGCTGCATTATCGCGCGCTCCAGGACCCTTTGTGAAGGGAAGCTTTGCGCTTGGCGCGACAGGCGAGTTCGGGCGAGTCCGTAGGGATTCGCTTTCGCCTCGCGTATCGGCGATCAGAAAGAGGGCGGGCGCTGGTTGACGACGGCGAACGCGCGCTCCAGAGCGATGCCGACGCGACCTAGAGTACCTTCTTCGAAGAGCCGGCCGATCAGGGTTATGCCGTGAGGAACACGGCGCGGCGGAGAGAATTTTGGCAGCGGATTTTTCGGATCGGGCGCCCAGTCCGAACGTGCTTCGGAGACTTCCACGAACCCGGCGCGCAATGTGAGCGAGGGATGCCCGGTCTGGTTGCTGATGGTCAGCATTTCGTCGCGCAGCGAAGGCACGAGCAAGAGGTCCACCTGCGAGAAGATGCGCGCCATCTCCGCGGCGACTTTGCGGCGGAAGCGGTCGGCCTGGACGAAATCCACGGCGGAGAGGAAACGAGCCTGGCGGAAAAGGTTGGGCCAGGCGTCCGGGGTCTGCACTTTAAGCTGGTCGACGCCATGGCTGAGGGTTAGTTCCTCGAAAGCGGCGGCGCCTTCGGCGAAGAGAATGAGGTTGAGAGAGTCGTACGGCCAATTGGGAAGCCCTACCTCAACGGGAACCAAGCCGAGCTTGGGAAGGGTGTCCAGCGCGGCGCGGTCCACATCGGTGGCGGGTTCCTCTTTCATCCAAGCGGGGAAATAGCCAACGCGCAGGCCCTTGATGCTCGCGTTCGAATCAAAATCCAGCCGGCTGGGCACACTGGAAATATCGCCAGCATCCGGGCCGGAGATGGCTTCTAACACCAGCAGGGCATCTTCAACGGTGCGGGTCATGGGGCCGAGCTTATCGAGGGACCAGCAAAGGGTCATGGCGCCAGTGCGCGGCACGCGGCCGTAAGTGGGACGCAGGCCGGTGATTCCGCAACGCATGCTGGGACTGATGATGCTGCCGCCGGTCTCGCTGCCAATCGAGAAGCCGACTAGTCCCGCCGCCGTAGCGGCGCCCGGACCGGCGCTGGAGCCCGACGCGCCTTCCTCCGGGAGCCACGGGTTCACGGTTTGCCCGCCGAACCAAATATCGTTGAGCGCCAGGGCCCCGAGACTGAGTTTTGCTAGGAGCACGGCACCCGCGGCGTGGAGACGCTTGACGACGGCGGCGTCCTCTTTGGGAATGCGGTTGCGGAAAGGCTCGGCGCCATAGGTGGTCGGAATTCCGGCGGTGTCGAGAAGATCCTTGCCGCCCCACGGAATGCCGTGAAGCGCGCCGCGGTACTTGCCTGCGGCGATTTCTTCGTCGGCCTTGCGGGCTTCGGCAAAGGCCAGATCACGCATGAGAGTGATGACCGAACGAAGCTGGGGATCAAATTGCTCGATGCGGCGCAGGTAGATCTCGGTGAGACGCTCGGAGGTGAGCTTCTGCTGTTCGATCCAGCGGGAGAGTTGGGTTACCGGGGCGAATGCAATGTCCGCATCGCTCGCGGGCAGCGGGCCGGGGTCGGATTTGCTGCGGATGAATTGATCGCGCTGTGGGCCGGAGGGCTGGCCGGGGAGGACGGAATGGTAGCGTGAAAAAGGTGCGAGCAGAGGTTCGAGAGCGACGGTGCGGGGACCGGTGCGGCGCTCGTAGAGAGAGGCTAGATTAATGCGCCAAGATTGCGCCGCCAGGGCGCGGTCGGCGGTTGTCAACTGCACCTGCACGAGTTTTTCTGCTTCGGCAAACGTGGTGGGCGACACGTCGGGTCCGACGGCTGGTCCGGTGCCGAATGCGGGCGGCGCTCCAGGTGGGAGTTGCGTGGGTTCTTCGAGGAGTTCGCGGCCTTCTCGGGTGCTGCTCGAGGCTACCGCTGCGCCCATAAGACCGAGCGAAGTCTCGGTTAAGAAGTGCCTGCGCGATTTTGGCATGGGTCCTCCGGGCGGCTATTTGCCCTTGACGGCAGCGGTGCCGACGTCGAGATGGTCAAAGTTGAGCATGGCATTGAAGACCAGGAAATAACTGCCCATGGTTTCACCGCGCCACATGGGGTTGTTGGCAAAGAGAACCACGTGGCCCCGGCCGTGGGGCACATCGACGACGGCGGGCTTTTCGGCGATTTCATTGCCGCCGGTGATCATGCCGCTGAGGAGCAAATCTTTTTCCGCGGCAAAGCGCAGAACCACGCGAGGTTGCTGGTCCTTCGGAGGAATGGCAAAGCGGACAAAGTCCGGCAAATCTTCGGGGACATAGAGCTCCTGTTCGTGCGGGGAACGCTTGACGGGCTTTTCGGGAGGTTCGTAGGGGCGACCTTGGATGATGTCCGGATCGCTGGCGGTGCCACGTCCGCTGGATCGCGAAGGGCTGCCAGCGGTTTCCTCGGCCTCCGGGCCGCCGAAATTTCCGCCCACGGTGATGACCGGACCCTGCCGAAAATAGACGTAGAGCTTGTCGTCGTAGCCATAGGTGATGGGGCTTTTCTTGTCGTCAATGGTGGACAGGACGACGCTCCCGGGCGCTTGCATGGCGCGCGCGTCGGCTACGTTCACCATTTCCGTCATACCGCCGGCGACGGGCAGCGAAGCGCTGGTTTGCACGGCCATGAGCAAGCCGCCTTCGCGGACAAAGCGTTCGAGATTGGCGAGGCCCTGATAGCCGAGGCCGCCGCGGATATCATCGGTGGAGTCCAGACCGGGAGCCACAAAGTTGGGAGTTTCGCTGGAGTTTTTCCAGGGTCGCGGATCACCGCGCATGGGCAAGCCGCGCAGCACCGCGCTCAGCCCCGCAGGGCCGCCGCCACCCATAGGCGGGAGGATGATGACGTCAAATTTTTCGCGGAGGAGTGTGGTTTCGCGCAGCCAGGTATCAGCGACGTAAGTGTAAGGAACTTTTAATTCCTCCATCGGAATTCTGAACCAGCCATCATTTTGCGTGTTCTGCCAATTGTGGACGAGAGCGAGGCGCGGAACGGCAAGGGGATGAGTGGAGACGCTCGGCGTGGCGTTGGTGGCGTGGAGTTTGATGCCCAGATCTCTGGCGGCCTTTTCGAGTTGGGGACGATCCGCATTGCGAATGATGAATGATCCGGGTTTGAACCTTATGCCGTCGGCTTCGAAAGAATCTTCGGCGGCTTCCATGGAGACGCTAGGGAGGCGGAAGCGGAGTGTGGCCAGGGTATTGTCGGTGTTGTGCTGAATGAGCAAGGTCTTGCCCTGACCTTCGATTCCTCCTGGGGGATCGATCCTGCCCATTTTTTGCATCGCGGCATTGAGGATCGCGAGATCGGTAACGCGCGTGGTTTTGACGTTGCGCAGTGCTCCGAGGGACCAGCCGGTGTCGTCATAGGAGCGAGGATCGTGCGGGCTGTAAAACTGGGTGTCCAGGGTCATATCGGCGAGGCGGCTGTAGGGCTGGTCCATGCGCACCACGTAGCTGCCCCCTGGGATGATGGTCTCGGCGGGTTTCTTTTCTTCTTTGGATTTGGCCGGGGCGTCGGGCTTTTCGGCTGGTTTTTCCTTGTCTGTTCCCGGCTCATCAAGGGATTCCGGGCCGCTCTGGGCTGCCGGGATGCGCAATTCCCTTTCGAGACGGTGAACTTCCACACCCTGGAGCTCCAAGAGATTCAAGAGGCTGGCCTGTTCGGCGGGACGCGCGTCGTCGGCGGGAAAGACCCAGGCGGCAGGACCTTCGGCGCGGGCTTTTTCGACGGAACGCTTGCTCTTCAGATAAAAGTTGTTGAGGAATTTCTCGCCGTTGGAGGCGACATTGTTCATGCCCAAGAGAATGGCGCTCTCTTGCATGTTGATGTTGTCGCGGGCCGACCATTTCACTTTGGGGAGGGGAGGATTGGGACGATACCACTCGCGACGGGTGTCGGGCGGGCGCAGCGTGCGGACGCGGGTATCGGCACCGCCATTGCCAAAGGTTTCGTAGAAACGGCCAATGGAGTTGTGATTGTTGGCGATGGAAAGCAAATAGTTGGGGGCCCAGCCGTCATAGAAGCCGTGGGTCCACACGCCGATGACGCCGCGCTTGGTCATTTCCTCAATTTCGTGATGGGCCATCTCCTGCCACTCGCTGATGACGATGGGATCCAGCCAGGCATTGTATGGGCCGGTGCCAGTCATGATGTAAAGATAAGGGACGGACTCGTGGAGATCGTGCATAACCGTGGGATGCCAGTCGAAGAAAGTCTTGAGCATGTTGCGGGAGAGGGCCAGGCTGACGCCAAGATTGTCGCGGTTATTGTCGTGGGAAACGTAGTGACCCCACCAGATGAGTGGATAGGGAGGCTGGTCGGGGTGCTTTTTGTGCTGCGTGTAGATGTCCACCATACGGTCGTGGCCATCGGTTTCGACGATGGGAGTGATCAGCACGATTGCATCGCGGCGGATTTTCTGGATGAAGGGTGTGTCTTCCACGGCGAGACGGTAGGCGAGTTCCATGAGCATTTCTGGAGCGCCGGTTTCCGGAGAGTGGATGCTGCCATCAGCCCAGTAAATGGGCTTGCCTTCGGCGATGAGCTTTTGCGCTTCAGCATCACTGAGGCCGCGGGGATCTGCGAGGCGCGCGGTAATTTCCTTGTAGCGATCGAGTCTAGCGAGATTGGCTTCGTCGGAGACCGCGGCGACGAGCATCTCGCGGCCTTCCTCGGACGCACCGATGCTCCAGACTTTGACCCTGGGGCTGCTGCTAGCGAGCAGGCGGAAATAGGCGTTGATGTCCTTGGTGTAATCGAGAACGTCGGGCCCTCCTACGATGTGATGAAGAGAGACATCTGGCGGGGGAACACAAGAACTAATTGGAAGATGGTCGACGAGTTCGGTGCTGAAGTAGGATGCCGTGGTGAATTCTTTGATTTTCTTGGTGTACTCGGTGTGGTCGCTGAGGACACAGGGGCCGGACTGGGCCAAGCTGGCTGCCCGGAAAAAACACAGAAAGAGTATCACGCCGAGAAATCTGCGGATCATCGAACACCTCAGGGCAAATCGATCGCGGGTGATTATATAAGCTGTTTGGCAGTGAGGCGCAACCCCATCGTCGGAGTGTCGACGATGGGGGGCCTGTTGACCTATGATTGGCCGCCGGCGCAGGCTGTTGGATTCCTTCCGAAAGGCCCGCGCTGCTAGGGATTGAGGAGAGAGAGGGATGGAAGAACAACTGAGCCTGGATTTTCTGCGCGTGGTGGAAAACGCCGCGATTGCGGCAGCGCGCACGATGGGATTCGGCGATCGATACCATGCCGATGAAGTGGCCGTGGAAGCCATGCGCAAGACCATGGACTCAGTGGAGATTGACGGAACGATTGTGATTGGCGAAGGGGAGCGTGATGAAGCACCGATGCTGTATATCGGCGAAAAGGTGGGACTGGCGACGCACGCTCCGAAGGCATTGTTTCCCCAAGTGGACATCGCCGTGGATCCGCTGGAAGGAACAAACCTTTGCGCCACGGGCGCGGCCAACGCCATTGCGGTGCTAGCGGCGAGCGAGCGCGGCGGGTTGCTGCACGCGCCCGACCTGTACATGGAAAAACTGGTTGTGGGGCCGTCATGCAAAGGCGCGGTGGACCTGGATGCACCGGTGGCCGACAACCTGAAATCGATTGCCAAGCGGCTGGACCGCGACGTCGAGGATCTCGTGGTGATCGTGCTGGACCGGCCGCGCCACGAAAAGCTCATTGAAGAGATACGTACGGCGGGTGCGCGCATCCGCCTGATTGGCGATGGCGATCTTTCGGCGGGGATTTCCGCTGCGGTGATTGGGACCGGTGTGCACGCCGTGATGGGCACGGGCGGCGCACCGGAAGGAGTGCTGACGGCCGCGGCGCTACGCTGCTTAAACGGGCAGATTCTTGCGCGGCTGGTGGTCAGCAAACCGGAGCACGCGGAACGCCTGGCAAAAATGGGCGTGAAGGATACCAAGCGCGTTTACGACACCGAGGATCTGGCGCCGGGCAAGAAAATGATTTTTGCGTGCACCGGCGTGACGGACGGGAACCTGCTGAAGGGCGTACGGTTTTTTGGCGAGGGCGTGCGCACCAGCTCCATGATTCTGACGCTGGATGAGCGGCATGTGCGCTTCATCGATTCGGTACACCTGGAGAAGCGCCCGGATATCAAAGTGCGGTTCTACTGAACGCGCGTTTTGAACTGACCCGCTTTCCCAGAGAACGTGACCGGTGGAAATCGTGATGCCGGCACGCAACGAATCCTTGAACGCCTCCCCGGGCTAAAGCCCAGGGATTCCTACGTTCTCGCTGATCAGGGCACCGGGCTCTGCCATTTCTTAGAGGCGGAGTGCGCCCTCTTCTAAGAGGCCAAGCTCACTGCTGCTGATTGGCGATGGCCAGGAAGATGCGATCATCCACGGCCACCGAAGGCGTGAAAAGAGTGGCGCCGTTCGCGCCCACGATGGCGACGTGTCGGGCTTTGCCGCTCATCGACGGACCGGCCAGCTTTGAGCCGGGTCCTGACCCATCACCTGCCTGCAGCGAAATCCGCGTCGTCTTCGGCGTACAGTTGATCGTACGAAGACAAGTATCGCGGATAAATACCTGGCGGTGGCCGCTGTTGTTGCCGCTCGCGGCCAGGTCGGAAACCTGATTCGAGGAATGGCTGGGAGTGACCGCCAGAAACGCGACAAAGCGTCCCGAAGAGCTGACGGAAGGCAGAATGCTTTCCGTTCCAACCAATGCTCCGTTCTCATCGGTGGAGATGAGATGCGTCGATGGCTTGCAGGAATCTCCCTCCCCCGCGCAAGTATCGAGCAAATAGACCTGCCGCCCCGGCGGCGAATGTTCCACCAAATTCGTGGCCGCCGAGCTGAAGGCTACATAGCGCGCATCGGAGCTCATCGAAGGCGAGTGGCTTTCATCGTTTGCCGGAGTGCCATCGGCTGCCGCCGAGAGCAAGGCGGTAGACGGCCGGCAGTCTCTGCCAGCGCCTTCGCAGGTATCCCGCAGAAAGACCTGCGCGCGATCATGCTCGACCGCGGTGTACGCAACATAGCGACCGTCAAGACTGAGCGCCGGCGTCTCCTCGGCGACCAGCGCCGTCGCCGCCGTGCCAGCCGCCGTGCCTGGCGGACACCCACTCGAGGGGCAAATGGTGAAGGTTGCGGGTGCCGTCGATCCCCCGCCGCCGCCACCAGTGCACACCGTGGTGCAGCCCACCGGAGCGGGAGACGGTGGATTAAAAACCGTCACACTGGCCGTCAAATTAGTCGTGCCGGGGTTCACCAGCAGATCGGCGGTGACACTAGCTTGAATCTGATTGGAAGATGTTCCCGAAAGGACGGTTAATTTTCTTTGCGTCCCTGCAATGCTCCAATTTACCTGGGATCCGCCGGAGGGATCCGTGGTGGGAAGAAAGTTTGAACCATTGATCATCAACGTGAATGGCGCGCCGCCCGCTGGCGCACTGGCGGGAGCGATGCTCGTGAGTCCCGGCAAAGGATTCGGCGGCGGATTGATGACGAAGGCCAGGGGATTGGAGAGGCCATTGTTTCCCGCGCCAGAGGCAGGATTGAGAGTGATGACGGTAGCTACGCCGGGCTTGGCGATAAACGCGGCGGGAACAGTAGCGGTTTCATTCAAGATGTTTCCAGCGCTATCGAGTGTGGGGGCGGTTTTGAGGGGTTTTCCATTCCATTCGACGACCGTTTTTGTCACGAACCCGCCGCCATTCACGGTGATGACAAAGTCAGCACCGCCGGCGCTGATTTGGGCGGGTGCAAGAAAGGAAATCGAGGCGCCGGTGTTGTTCTGAAAGGTGTTGCCGTAGTCGTTGCAGCCGGCTACAGCAAAAATCGCCGCCAGTGCGACAGCCAACGCTGTCCAAGACCGCTTCATTGAGACTCCTTCATCTTTTCTGACGGCCCCAGCCTTGCCGGAGCAGCTTGCCTCGCGGGCAACCCTACCTGATTATCATGCGGATGGTGACGAGGTCAAAGCGGATTCGCAGGGCGAATCGCAGACCAAACGTAAGCATAGCCGTTAGATATCGTCCCGTCCGGCGACCGAGCACCGTGGAAGCGATTCACTTATTCCGCGCCCAGCGCGGCAACCGATGCGCGCACCAGCTCCTGGACATGACGCTGACACTCTCCATCCTGGACGGGCAAGGCGCTTGCGGCGCGATAACTGGCCGAGGCTTGCTGCTTTCGGCCAAGTTTTGCATAGAGGTCGCCGCGCGCCAGTTGAAATAGCGGATTCCCCGGGTACTTTTCGGCCAGGGGACCGAGGATGTTAAGTGCTTTTTCATACTGTTGATCATAACGATGTAGATTCAGCGCCAGATAGAAGCGCGCAATGTTGGTGGTGAGAATGCCCTCGGTGATGGCCTGTTCGAGCAGGCGCACTCCTTCTTGCTTTGAGCCGCCGGGAATGCCCATGAAGAAGCGCAAGATCCTGGCGATGCTGCTGAGCGTGTCCACGTA
>WNFO01003057.1_pt1 | contig 14059 bp, 13 predicted proteins | sample 5400251 | NCBI WGS metagenome assembly WNFO01 (sample SAMN13153354, study PRJNA577476) | soil metagenome | isolation source: 100 cm saprolite under Madrone tree | place: USA:California | collected 2016-06-14 | reverse complement strand
GTAATGTTGTTTGTGGATTGACCGTGAAGATACACACTGACGAAGTCAAGTCGAGGGGAATCGATCCAGGGTAGGACGTGCTCCAAGTATTCGCTGACCCCTCGGAACGAAAATGTTTTGAGAGCGGGGAGGACAGCGCGCATGGGTGGAGGCGGACGTCGGGTATTTTGATCGGGGAGAGATTGATGGGTTTGGAATTTGAGGTCAAATGTTTCGAGTCTGGTCAAATTGGAAAGGACAGTGGCCATCGCTTCAGGTGAAAAGTACCCGGAAAGGGGAATACGCCAAAGGGAGAGCTCGACAAGGTTAGGGCAAGATGAAAGTAGCTTCGGCAATCCGGGAAATGGAACTTGATCCAACCAGAGTGATCGCAGACGTGGGGCAGATCCACCCAAGAACGAGTCAGGAACGACTGGTGGCGTATTATCGCGCGACAAAATCTCGAGTTCTGTCAGCTCCGGGAATGGGTCTTGCATCGCCGCCGAGACCAACTCCAATAGCGAGCTTGGAACACTCCAGAGCTGGATTACACATGCGCGGTCATTGTGCTTAAGTGCGGCAATAAGGTTATCCAGGTCCCATGATGGGAGTCCATTGGCGCGTATGACGATGGGATGGGATGGCCAGACATCCAGCAACTGGCTCACTGGTGTTCCGGCAGTGTAGAAAATTCGCAGGTTCAAGCGACGTGGAGATCCAAGAGCAACGTTGCGCCATCTTCGGGACACGTGAACAAGGGTGCGCCAGGTCTCTATCCCTTGAGAGGAATAACGTTGAGCTTGATGAATATGGAGATCAAATATGTCTACGAGGACGTCATCTGGGAGTATGTCGATTGACACTTGACCTACACCGCGCCAGTCAGCAGTCATTGCACGTGAAAAAAAGACACTCATACATCGGTCTCCATTGGTAGAGTACTCTCCGGTCCCATGACGCGCATGCTCTGGTGTCGAAGAGCCTTCAGAATGGTCATCCATGAGAATCGAAGAACTAGCGTAAAGACGATTGACGATCGTGGCGATGCTGCTGGTGGGAGACTGACGACTGGTGGGCTTTCGAGCAGGGCTTTTTGAGACCACTGAATACTGTAATTTCCTTGATGTTCAGATGTCGCGGCGTCTGAGACAAACCAAACATTTTGTGCAACAGCACGTGATCTCCTGGCGCTCGCGTGAGCCGCCGTGAGACGCGCCGCTACTTCCCCCTCGTCCACAATCGACGCATGGGTAAATCAATTTGTTTGTCCATGAGAAGGAAGCAACCAGGAAATATGGTCTGTGCCTCTGCATTGATTTCTGAACGTGCCGATTTTCAAAGATAGTTGGGGCGAGATTGATTGGATACGCAGTGAACGGAGTACTCACGTTCGGTATGGGTGAGATGGGGTGCGGGCTCTTTTGCCAAGCCTGGTATTCATGACTGGTCTGTAACATCCCTGACATGGACAAGGTCTCGCGACGTGCTCTTGCGTACGGCACCTGGCGTGCTCGCGGTTCAATGTAAGGCCAAGCTCCGGCCAATTCCATCGCCGTCCAAGTCTGCTGGCATTTAAGTCAGTGTATATGCTATTTTTAAGGATTCTTTGCTGGTATAGGGGAGAGATCCACTTGGGTGCCGTCGGCGATGATCAAGCCGAGCTGGATCACGCCAGTGATAAAGACTATACGATATAGACAGGTAGTACGTGAGTTACCGGCCTCTCATTGTAAGTGACAATTAACCAATTAAAAGGCGCAGAAGTATGGTTATATCGCTAGTGGAATGGCCACTGCATTTACCCTCTTGCATTGACAGTGACAATATTTCCCAGAGAGCGCCGCAGGGCCAAGTAACCATAATTCTATTCAATCCCAACCGCCCGCCTAGCTCAATCGGATAGAGCGTCAGACTCTTATGGCGGGTGCATAGTTGCGCCACGACTACAATCTGAAGGCTGCGAGTTCGACCCTCGCGGTGGGCTAATCTATTCCCTTTTTGCGGTTTCTCCATTATTGACAGCTGCCCCTAAATCCGCCGAGGGTGGCATCATGAGACTTGAAATGGTGAGGATTCATATAATGTTTACTGTTTATCAAGATCAAGTCCGTCCAGACGAGGAAGAAGATTGAGCTCAGGGTGGCACGCGCACGCAGCCCAGGCTTGCGAACGATTCGATGACAACATATCACAGAATACAGGTGAGCCACGCAGCAAATCATTTTTTGGGTGCATGGTCTAGCAGACCTAGTTCCAAATCTACGGCCAAATCGCGTTCATGTGACGCAATAACATTAAATTGTACAGGCTGATTTAATTATGGTGATGTCAACATGAGTACTGAGTACTGTGAGTGGTACTTCAGGACATAAATGATGAGCGTAAAGAGTACGCGTAGTCAGAAGATGTTACCAATTGCCGTTGTAATAAAAACCTGGGAAGCATCCGTAAATTATAGACCCCTGACTAAATATCCTGCTCTACTCCCGATGAACCGTTGCAAGGCAGACGCGATACACGGCGCAAATTCCTGAATATGTTGAGATTCTTTACACCCGTCACTAGGTGTAAATGGAAAGGAGGGCAAGGGCGGGTAGACCTGTGGCAGAGATTCCTCCTACTCCGTGTGAGATTCCCACCTCCAGGCGCGGCGCAACGCGAGACATCTGTATTGGCAAGGGTCTCGGGGGTATATGTATAATGTTGTTTGATGTTTGAGCGTGAAGATATACATTGACAAAGTCAAGTTGAGGGGTATCGATCCAGGGTAGTACGTGCTCCAAGTATTCGTTGATCCCTCGGAACGAAAATGTTTTGAGAGCGGGGAGGACAGCGCGCATGGGTGGGGGCGGACGTCGGGTATTTTGATCGGGGAGAGATTGATGGGGTTGGAGTTTGAGGTCAAATGTTTCGAGTCTGGTCAACGCGGAAAGGGCAGTGACCATCACTTCATGTGAAAAGTACCCGGAAAGGGGAATATGCCAAGGGAGAGCCCGACAAGGTAAGGGGACGATGAAAGTAAGTAGCTTCGGCAATCCGAGAAATGGAACTTGATCCAACCAGAGTGATCGCAGACGTGGTGAAGATCCACCCAAGAACGACTGGTGGCGTACTAGTATTATCGCGCGACAAAATCTCTAGTTCCGTCAGCTCCGGGAATTGATCTTGCATCGCCGCCGAGACCAACTCCAATAGCGAGCTTGGGACACTCCAAAGCTGGATTATACATGCGCGATCGTTGTGTTTAAGTGTGGCAATAAGGTTATCCAGGTCCCATGATAGGAGTCCATTGGCCCGTACGACGATGGGATGGGATGGCCAGACATCCAGCAACTGGCTCACTGGTGTCTTGGCAGTGTAGAAAAGTCGCAGATTCAAGCGACGTGGTGATCCAAGAGTAACATTGCGCCATCTTCCGCACACGCGAACAAGGGCGTGCCAGGTCTCTATCTCTTGAGAGAAATAACGTTGAGCTTGATAAATATGGTGATCAAATATGTCTACGAGGACATCATCCGGTAGTATCTCGATGGTTACTTGGCCTCATCGCACCAGTAGGCAGTCGTTGCATGTACTCGTACAAAAGAGGCGTCCGTACATCGACCTCCATTGGTAGTTTCCTCTCCGGTCCCATGACGTGCACGTTCTGCTGTTGAGCCCACCGGATGATCATCCGTGAGAGTAGATGAACCACTGGCAGGGTTACTACGAGACGATGGGAAGGTGGTGGGGAGACTTGATGACAGACAGGCCTTCGGAGGCTTTTTAGACGCTGTTAGATATAGACGATACTGTGAATGATTCCCTTGATGTATAAATGAGATCGATGAGACTTTGGCGTGTGTAGCTACAGCCGCCGATATCATCGAAACAAGTGGCAACGTTATAGTCTATCTGCAGATAACCGGGGAGCACATCTGAAAAGATCTCTCCTTTGCCATCGTCGCGACACATGGCTGAGGCAGACTGCTTCTTTGTCGAGGATCCTTTGCCTGCTGCCACGTTCAGTATATGGGTATTGTGTCATTCCACGGCTCTTTGGTCTTGGTCCGAGAATGGCCAGGGCAGCTGAATGAGAACAGAGAGATGATGGTAAAAATGTGGGTGATGTACCAGAAAACTAGGGCAAGCGAGGTCTGGAAGGGATATTGTTAGAATACTACGGTAAGCGGTGAGGGCGATGTAGAGGATAGCAAGGAAACAGGAGGCGGTGGGACGGACAACAAGTGCAACTTCATCGCTGAGGTTTAAAAAGAAATTCGAAGAGGCCAGAGGAAAAGAGAAAGATTTCCGTGTGCGGCAGGATGGAATTGTTGGACACAAGAGAAAAGGAATGTGTGAATTCGGACACGACGTACTGCCGTGTCCGCATACTGAGTGAGCCTAAGGTACCTGCGGACCCACTGTTGGACAAGAGACTGCTGCAGAGGCTGAGAGAACCGAAGGACATCTACGGAAATGGCATCATGGTAATGACGGGGTGGGAATGATATCAAAGAATTTCCATTTCATTACTGTAGAGATCCCAGCGAGTTGCTGCGTGTGACCTGCAGCCACAAGCATATTTTCGCGTCACGTGCCATGTGCCACGTCAACGACCCACGTCACGGTCGACGTGTATCGAGCCGACCAGTGTCGTACGTTGACGCCAGCCGTTTGAGCATTGATGAACCTTCTCCTTTAGCTCTACTTATCTCTATCTTATCGAACTCACTCGCACAACCTGACTACACTACAACGTCTACTCACTACAATCGCCGCCACGCGACATTCCCTATCGCCGTCTGGCGTTGACACTGTCCGCTTTTATTGACCTATATGGCAAGTCCCAATTTGATTTTTTTTTCGGGCTGGACCGTGTCAACATTATGACTCTGTCATTGCTGCTAGGTACCGCGTGTGTATATAATGCTGGCCTCCTCGCTCGTCAAGGAAGGCATCGAGTTCTAATCGTAGTGACTCTTCGTCTCTATTTTCCTTGCGTGTCCCTTTTCTTTCAGCACCTATCCTTGTGGAACCGCTGTCCACACCGCCTCTGTCAACGCCTCTCTATGTCCCTCCTTACTTCAGCTACACCATGTCTAAAGAAGCTTTTAAAGTCTCAAATTACCTTCCTCGACAGCGCCTTTGTCTTCCCTACCACCCCCTCAAATTAGCATCGCCCCGTTGACATTTCCAAAAACCCCTGGGTCTCGTCTGATAGATGGCCCCTCTAAGGAGCGTCCGACGAAAAGGCGTCTTTAATGGGGCTACTCAGATTTCACTAAGTGGTCGGCGTGTCTTGTGTAACACTCTGTGACAACTGCTGACTAGTCTAGTGCGATATAGGCCGGGTGACGATCGACATACTCCCCGACGATGTCCTCCCAGAAGTATTTGATTACTACATGAATCAAGGTCGAAATCCGGAGAAAGCGAAGGCGTGGCAAACGTTGGTGCACGTGTGTCAAAAATGGCGGTGCGTCGTATTTGGGTCGCCGCGTCGCCTGAATATCCAACTCGCTTGTCGTCCCACAACACCTGTGAGGGAGATGCTGGACATCTGGCCACCCTTACCCTATCGTTATACAGCAACAAGATGACTAGCCGTGACAGCCAATTTGGGGCGGGATAACATCATTGGGGCAATCGAGCATACGGTCGGTGTGTTCTGCATTACTGCCAAGACTTTTTCCAATTGCCTTGGAAATGGTCTTGGCAGCAATGATGACAGATCTGTCGCTTCGATCCCGATTCGTTTTTGGGTCGGTCGGCCCGGGTAGGCGATATCTCCAGTTGCAACACATTTCATTTCAGGGATTACCGGAATTGCTGTCGACTGACGCTCACCTTACTGACCTTCGCCTCTTTAATATTCCCCGTCACCCGAAGGGATGATCACCGGCATCTCCGCGTTGACCAAGCTCGAAGTACTTATCTTTGAAGTCTGATCTTCCCCTGACGGAGAAAGCCAACGTTCGCCTCCGCCGACGCGCACACTTGTACTAGTACTCTTCCCCACTTTCACCTAGTTGTAGTTCACGGCGGACAGCGAATACACGGATGACTTCGTGGCCAGGATCGATGCCCCTCTACTCGACAACTTGCATATAACCGTCCTTCATGACATCACTTTCGGCGCTCCACAATTCACCGAGTTCATCAATCACACGCCAAGGTTCAAATCAGATGACGCGGCACATATATCCTTTTCCTATTCGAATGTTCGTCTCACGCTTCCACGGCCTTTTAATTAGGTCTCAAGCAGGTGCAAATCATGTGGGGTGGCTTACAATTCCAGATTATATCTCTGGGTCGGATATGTGTCAAATGTATCTCTCAGGCCCTCAGTCCTGCGGTAAAAGCGCCTCTACATCTACGCCCAAGAATGTCGGTATGAAACCGTCTACAGCGTCGAATGGCGGAGCCTTTTACACCCATTTAGCGTTGTGAAGGATCTCTACCTAACCTATCCGAGAGGATTACACCAGATATCGTACGAGCTTTACGAGCGCCCGTCGGAGAAAGTGTGAGAGAAATGTTACCTGGCCTGCAGAGTATCTTTCTTTGGAGAAGCTCCACCCAACACGACTTTTCCAGAAAGCCATTTGGCAGGTCAGTAATGCGCGACAGCTCTCCGGTCACCCTATAACCGTTTCTCGCTGGGACAAGGGACGGGACAAGCAAGAAGTCGGTGCTTGATTAGTGCTGTCTACTTTCTATCACATTCATGTTTACCGTCATCTTACCACCTGCCGTTCTTGGCTACACTTATCATTTGGCTTCTGGGACATCGGTCAAACTTTTCCCCAGGATCACCACACTTAGACTGTCTATACAACATCGTTGCGTAGTTTAGAGGCTAATACACTCCGAACTCGGTCATCAATGGCAATGTCCTACCGCACGATAGACATCAAGGTGTTAGGATATGGAAGGCAAGAGAGGGTTGCTAAAGTCGAAAGAGGATCTGATGGCCAACAGAGGTCCGAAATCCACCAGTATCCGAAGGAAGACCAGTACTATGTGTTCGCCTCAAGCTGTGGCATGCATCAACGGCAACTTTGCGTGGCGACGGAGGGCGCAAGCTTATGGGACGTGATGGATTTGAAGGTATAGACGCTCAAACTGAATAGAGCGGTCGCCATTGAAGCAAAAAATGCATGACGACATCATGAACTAGCCCACCGCGAGGGTCGAACTCGCAGCCTTCAGATTGTGGTCGTAGTGCGACCATGCACCCGCCATAAGAGTCTGATGCTCTATCCGATTGAGCTAGGCGGGCGGCTGGAAATGGATCGAATCATGAATACTAGACGCTGCAGCGCTCTCCACAGCAGGGCAGGTGAGCGTTATCGCCGGGAGAAAGAGAGTCAAAGCATCACTGTCATTCTCACACTCAATAAGAGTAATGTCACTCTGCGAAGATATTTTCCAATAGCGAATTTGGAATATCCCGGAGCTCGATTCCATATACAACATGCGATCGTTGTGCTTGAGTGCGGCCACACTGCGGCGATGGTGTTATTCATGTCCGATATGGATATTGCGCTATGACGATGGCGAGGGGATCCAAAAACAAAAATGACATGTCCCCATCTTTGACACACATGAACCAGCGTACTTAGTATGCGAATCCTGTGTCCGAAGTAAGGCATCCGTCCGAATTGGGTTTATATAGCAATTGAATATTTCCAGGGGAGGACATCATCCGGGAGGCCGTCGATTGTCACGTTGCCTACATCACGCCTGTCAGCAGTCATTGCACTTGCAAAAGACGTCCATACGTTGGCCTTCATCGGTGGATTCCTTCCCGGCCCTACGATGTGCATGTTTTCCCTTCGACGAACTCAGGATAGTCATGTATGAAAATCGACGACCTAGCGCAGCTGAGAATGACGGTTGGCGGTGAAGATGATGGACTTGGGGGACGGTAGAAAGACATGACGACCTGATGAAGGCTTTTAAGAAGGTCTACTACTCGGTTGGGACTCTGTCGGGTACTTGATAAATGTCGCGACTATATTACCCTTGGCATACAGCAGAGAGCTCATCGATGAGGTTCTGTTCTGCGTAGCGGAGACGCCGCGTTTTGAGGGCGATCATCGGGCTGTGAGCACTTTCGCCCCTTGAAGGTTGCGTACACGTGACTCACATGTATTTATTACAAATCGCGGTGTGGGCAATGTGCGTTTTTCTAAAGCCTCAGAGCCCCTTAGATAACCTCTCTCTGGACGCAGATCCCTCTCTTATGAACTCTCAACTATACGACAAGGGAATTAAGTTCGAAAAAGCTAGTGAAGTCTCAAGTGGCCCGGCTCGACAGTGTCCTTGTCGTCAAACTTCCCCCTCAACCCCTCAAGTTGTATTTGTAGAAAATGACTCGTCCGAGAGCTCGTCGACGGAAAGGCATTGTTCATTTTGCGGGGCTCAGCCGCATTTCACAGAGCGACGTCACCGTATGTCTTTTGTGTAACACGCTGTGACAACTGCTGACCCTGAGTGATGCAATGTAGGCTGGGTGACCATCGACATACTTCCCGACGATGTCCTCCTGGAAATCTTTGACTGCTATGTTCAAGCGAAAGAAGAGGATGATGAAGCATGGCATACACTGGTGCACGTGTGTCAAAAATGGCGAATGCTCGTGTTTGCGTCGCCACGTCGCCTGAATCTGCAAGTTGTTGTTTGTTGTCCCACAACGCCTGTAAGAGAAATGCTGGATATCTGGCCATCGTTTCCTATAGTCATACAGAGGTACTGGCCAATGGCGAGAAACCAGGGCACGTCTAATACCCTTGCGGCACTCGAGCATAGCAATCGCATACGTCACATCAGTCTTCTTGATGTTCCCGGTTCACAAATGGAAGAAATCCTGGCAGAGATGTACAAGCCATTCCTGGCCCTGACAGAAGTGTGGCTTCAGGCCGAAGAGCCCGAATATTTAGAAGAGGAAGAAGAAGAGGAAGAGGCCAAAGCCAAAGGTGTAACATTGATTAATCCCGATTTGTTCTTGGGTGGGTCTGCCCCACGTCTTGAAACATTTTCTTTGGAACACATCTCCATTCTGAGATTACCCAAACTACTTTCATCCGCCACTCGTCTCATCTATCTCCGCCTTGATAACATTTCCTATTACACCTCACCTGAAGCGATAGTCACCGCCCTCTCCACCTTGACCAGGCTCGAATACCTTATCCTGGGATTCGAATGCCCTTCCTCGCAATATCGTTTCCGGCTGCCCAAGGACCGACATGTACGTCGGACACAGACTCTCTTCCCCGCCCTTACCACGTTGATGGTCTCAGCGGACCATGAGTATTTTGAGGACCTTGTAGCCAGGATCGATGCTCCTCAACTGGAAAAGAGAATACACTGGGAATAAGACGAGTCAGACTGGGAGCCGTCAGAGATTGATGATTGATCAGTCCTTTTCAAAAATTTCATCCCAGTTACACTTGGCATCACAATCATGGGCTCTTTTGTATGACATATTTGTGTAGAAAAAGATTAAGGTTCAATTCATTTACGACGACTTGGTCATCATTGACCTGCTGTCGAGTCAGCTCGCTGACTACTGTGCTCTGTACTCGGCGTTCAGCCTTCAGCCGAAGTCCACCGTCACCTACACTTGAAGAGTGAGAATGTGAGATAACCTCGGATGGACGCAGATACCCTACTTATGAACTCCCAACAATACGACGAGGGAATTCAGTTTGAAAAAGCTGGCAAAGTCTCAAATGGCCCAGCTCGATAGTGTCCTATCAACCCCTCAAGTTGTATTTTCAATAAATGACTCGTCCGAGAGCTTGTCGACAGAAAGGCACTGTTCATTTTGCGGGGCTCGGCCGGATTTCACAGAGCGACGTCACCTTATGTCTTTTATGTAGCACACTGTGACAATTTCTCGCCTTCTGAGAAACTCTCGACGAGTTCTCTTCAATTTCCAAGACCGAACTCTGAGCGACGCCGGCAAGTGCTTGAAGAACAGAGTTCGATAGGGTTACGTATCGGTGGTATGAGTCTAAGCCCGGAAGGCGCTCATCGAGTCGTCGTTCGGGTAGTGGAGTAATGGGAGCGATAAAGAAATGGTCGAGATGAGCCTCGCACAGATAGAGGTCGCATGGAAACACGTCATTGACCCACTTCGATACGAAGTCGAATTTATCTTGGGACAGTCACGGTGCTAATAATGACGGGTATGATCGGGTTGTCCGTGAGAAATCTTACCACTTACACGACAAGAGGAATTCAACACATCCTTTCCGCTCCAGGGCAATTTGGAGGACAGACTTGACGGTGTCTGGTCGAACAAACGGGTGAATTGAATGAAGTGCCACGTCGTCGAGATCCTCCAACCGCTCCGGCTGAAACACGTCCAAGGTGAGAATGCCCTTTGGAATAGACAAATGTTGGTGGTGTTTAGTCATGAGACTCATGCGAATAGCGGTGGTGATAAAAAGGTTTGTTGAAAACGAGAACGAAGAGTGCGCTACCCTAAGTTACTGTATAGCACGTGGAGACGTGGTAAAAGGCTGCGAAAGGTAATATAAACCTCTTGGCGGGACAACTGAGCGCTAGTACCCTCAACTTAAGCGGCAACTGTCCAGGGGGCGACATTAAATGTTGGGTCTGAGTTAATCCCTGTAAGAGTACTTGTAGAGGATGAACGGAATAAATGAGCATGAGCTAAGCGGCAATGTTACTTGTAGTGACTGCTGTAACAGCCTGAGACCGGAGCAAAGTTATCGCCAACCGTTTCCGGGAAGCGGCACAGCCCGGATGACTGGGACCGAGCGAGCGACGACCATGAAGCGTCGGCACTGTACTCGAGGACAGTCTCAATCCCCCTCCCTTTTGTTTAGAAATTCGGTCAATGGGATCCCCGGAAGCCACTTTTACGGGCTCATGATTACCTTACTCTCCGAACTTTGGTGGCAGGCACACCTTAAATCCTCAAACAAATGCGACGAAAGTTGAGCTGGCTCTCCTCACCTCCAAGTCAGTACGATGTGGTTTGTTTCACCAAAAGCTCTTCGAAATTTCTTCGCTCTAGTAATAAGGTACCATCGCGACAAAATCTCGATGAATGTATTAGGGTTAGGGTTTGTGCTTGCTGGCCCAAGCTCCGGGCCGCCAATACTTCCCATCGTTCACAATTGGCGCGTACATCAATTCTTTCGTCCATGAGAAAGCAGAAATCAGGCAATGTGGTCGGTGTTTCCGCGTGGATTCTCGAAACATGCTGAATTTCGAAGGTAACTGGGTCGAGGAGTGATGCAGGTGAACAGGTTCGAACGAGGTACTTGCATTAGTTATCGGTGTGGGATGCGGGCACGTTTGCCGAGCCTGGTTTTGATGACCGATCTATAACATCCTTGACATGAACGGGGTCTCGCAACATGCACTTATGTTTGTGTCCCAGCGTGCTCGCGGTTCAGTCACGTAGAGCGGTCTGGTGAGCGCGCCAAAGCGGATGCGCTCTCCCAGGCTGTCAATATGTCAATGCCCGTGGGCATGCACACGTTTCCCCAAACGTGCCTTCCTCTGCGCCTTGCCCGTGCCTCCCAATGCGGTTCTTCCCACCATGCCCACCTTTGTAAGTTAGCTGCACGATAGAAATAGGTCTCATTGTCATTATTTGATAGAATTATGTAGGCTTTCGAAGTCAGTCGTGGGTGATCGTACATTCCTGTTTTGTGGAGTGCATTACGACTCCAGTGATGCCCCACTGGGGAACAAACGAGTATCCAAACTTGGACATTTGGGCGTTATTTGTCTGTGTGGGTAATGTGTCGACCGCGTGTTCACCGCCACCCACTTCGACTCTATCCCACACACCAAACTCCCTTGCAAAGCTAGAATGGCCACTGAACGAGCTGTGGAGAGCAACCAAATCTTCCTGAATCCGTGCGTACCAGTTGATGGCCTGCATCAATCCCTTCCTTTGTGTGGTGATGTTGCTCAAGAACTATCCATAAACAGTGCCCAGATCGCCGAATCGCATGCAAGACTATCCGAGCAACGCATTGAGATGACCGGTTCGTTCTTAAATCCCAATTGTTGACCTAGATGACGTCCTAATATTATGTTTAGTCCTCCGAGCCGAGAACGTCCCCAGTGTCAAGAAATATGGTCTCTTCAAGAGAAAGCTCCTCGTTACTGTATCTAACCGTGACACGACAGTAAAGACAGCAAACACTCGGGTTGAGGGAAAGACGGCAATATGGAACCAGAATCTGAACGCCTTGTAAGTCTTCCTGATTTCCCTCCACTTTTTTGACTAAAATTTCCGTTCAGTCTTGTACAACCGTCTTCACCTCTCATAGTTTCTCTCTATGCGAAGCGGGATGCGCATCCCGATATCCTTATAGGGACCCATGAGATGCCGATGCCTCTAGCCTCTCAAAGCGGTTCGTTTTGGAATCCCTTCTCGTTCAATCAATTGAACATCTCGCATGTAGATATCGCTTGTGCTCTCAAAATTGATGCTGGGGGAGCTGTGCGGTCAACGCAGCGGCAGCAGGTCACACTCTATTTAACGGTCACCGTATTAGTGGACACAAGCGCCCCGAACCTGCCCAAGAGCCCCCCAAATATAGCAAGCGAGGGTAATGATTCTCGCGCCAACGAAATTACTATACCAGGAGGCATTCAAGTCACCGCTGCCGTACCTCCTTCATCCCTGTCGCATCACCCCTCCATTGAAAATGACACTCCTATGTCCCAGAGTCGGGAAGAGATGTCGCCCACCGAGGATCCTCTTTTAGCTCGTAATCGAGCCGATGAGGCCATGAAAGCAATTGTCCCAATTGACCGATCGAAGACGTGGGAAAGCGTGGTCGAAAAGATCAATTGGGTGATGGTTACGTTGGGCCCAATTGCCGGAGTGCGCGTAATGCCCTTTTGTTGTCCTTGACTAAGCTAACCTCCAAACTCAGATTTCCCCATTCGCAAAGATGGCGCACGGTCTACTTTTAGCGATCCCAAAGGTACGTCCATTTGCGTCGTATTCCTAACAAGGTATTCATGCTATGTTCGTCTGGGTGGTAGATGCTCCTGGAACAGTACCAACGTGACGACAACGTCCAAACCCTGTTCAAAGCCATGCACGACGCATTTGATTTCGCACATCATGAAGACACTCTGAGATCCATCAAGCCGCAATCCAAACAGGCCCAAATCCTTACTCTCATGCTGCAGGATGTTTGTAGTTGCTGCGACTTTATCCAGTCATATGCAAGGGACTCGCAATTCTGTACGTTGTCTTCATCTGCTCCATTAGCATTTGTAAATGTAGTATTTTCAGGGAAGCGGATGTTGAAGAACATAGCCGGCGGTCCCGAGAAGAAAATTGAGGATTTGTCGGATGCCCTTGACAAACGCCGAAGGGCATTCTTGGGCCAAGCTACGATCTCTACGGAGGTTACTGTGTTCCAAATTCTGGACGACTTGGGAAGATTATCGAGCCAAATTTCAGACGCCGGTAGGTCGTATTTCATGCGTTCTGGGTTTACCAATCTGATGGACGTCATAGAACTCGATGCAAAAATCAGAGAGATCCCATACGGATTTGGCTCGCGATTCAGTCCCGACAAGGGCTGCCTTTTGGGAACACGCATCGCATTCCTGGACTTCATTGTCGATTGGGTGAACGACCCCACCTCGGAACGTAGTCTGATTCTTTTCGGACAAGCAGGCACGGGAAAATCATCGATTGCCCATGAGATCGCACGTCTATTCGATAAAATGTACCGTCTTACGTCATCGTTTGTCTTTATTCGGAGGGAACAGTCCAAATCGGAGGGGGGCTCCTTGAACTGCTACCACCACCATGGTTGCGGAAAACCGAAATAACCGGCAAGGTGGACCAAAGTCCTCACTCACCGTGATGCCCATTAGTGCCAATACCACACATACATGCACACCCGCATATCACACAAACAAGCACACCTGCACGCTGTCCATGCACCGGCCAGAGGTAGAGCCCACCAACCAACCAACCGCCAACAACCCGCCCCCGGCCACCACTCAAAACCCCCCTATCCTAACAGGGAAACCAGACTAAATTAGTATGACAAAGAATGTTTCGTAACTAATG
>WNFO01003056.1_pt1 | contig 14059 bp, 12 predicted proteins | sample 5400251 | NCBI WGS metagenome assembly WNFO01 (sample SAMN13153354, study PRJNA577476) | soil metagenome | isolation source: 100 cm saprolite under Madrone tree | place: USA:California | collected 2016-06-14 | reverse complement strand
TGCGACGCTTCGACCCCTCCATCAACCGCGGGTTGGCCACCAACACCTCGTGCCCCCACTCGGTGATCACGTCCTGCACCCAGGCCGAGTGAGTTCCTACTTCGACGACTACCCGCGCCGCCGTCATTGCCTGGAAGAATTCTCCGACTTCTTCCTGCGTGGTCCGCAACTGTCCCTCGGCCAGCGTTTCTCCCTCCAGACCCAAAATGCAGTACTGACTCCAGCGGTCCCCTAGATCCACTCCCACTGTCAGACGATCGCGATTGGGGCCAACGGTGTTTCCCCTGCGCTTTTCTTTTGCGCTCGTCGACACCGCCGGCGCACGCAATTTTCCCGTCAGCTTTCCCAGCACCTCCGCCATCACTTCTTTCGCATCTCGCTGCACCGGACCTCGCGCTTTGGTCCGCTTCAAGGTTGGTTCACTCCGCTGCGAAGACTTGCTATGCTTCTTCAAGGTCGATCTCCTTTTCATGTGATTGCACGTTGAGTGCGTTGATCACCGCTAGCTTAACGCCATCCGTGATCGGGGATCGACCTTCTCATCCCATCTCTGGCCTGGCTCGTTCCGGGCTGTCAGCATTCGTGCCTTCACGGTAGAATTCACAGGCGAGACGCGCCGGGACAACTTCTCGATTGCAAGGATTTCGGAGAGGATATGAGTGATGAAAAAACGCGCTCTGTTGGTCCTGTCCACCTTGGGAGCGGGTGCGCTTGCGGCGCTCGCGTGGCAACAGTCTGGACGAGATCCGGCTTCGGAATTCGTTGCCGCAGGGCAAAAATTCCTCGCATCCCTCCGAGAGGAGCAGCGCGCACAGGCGACCATACCTTTTGAAGATCAGGAGCGCCTGAACTGGCACTACATACCGCGAGAGAGAAAGGGTGTACCTTTCAAAATTCTCACGCCTCTACAGCACAATGCAGCCGATTTGCTGCTGGAAAGCAGCTTGAGTGATGAGGGTTTGCGCAAGGCCCGCGCGATCCGGCAGCTCGAAGACGTCCTTCGTACCGAAGGCGGTGGGTCGATACGTGATCCGGAATTGTATTACGTCTCCATTTTTGGCACGCCCGCGGACAAATCGGAATGGGGCTGGCGGCTGGAAGGTCATCATCTTTCCCTGAATTTCACTTTACGGAACAATCATGTGGTGAGCATGACGCCATTTTTCTTCGGTGCCAACCCGGCAACTGTCCGAGAGGGTCCACAAAAAGGAACACGAGTGCTCGCTGCCGAGGAGGGGAAGGGGCGCGCGTTGCTGAAAACCTTCACGGGTACATCACGTCAGAAAGTTCTGATCAACGTGTCTGCCCCTGCAGATATCGTTACGGGCGCTTCCCGGAAGGCTCAGCTGGGAGCGCCGGTCGGCGTCCCTTTGCGTGAGATGACGCAAGAACAAGAGAAAATGTTGACCGACCTGATCGAGGAATACGCGCACCGCTTGCGGAAGGAACTCGCTGACGAGGAGCTCTCGAAACTGCGAGCTGCGGGGCTCGAGAACGTCTACTTCGCATGGGCCGGCGGCAGTGAGCCCGGCCAGCCGCACTACTATCGCATCCAGGGGCCTACATTCGTGGTCGAGTACGACAATACACAAGACAATGCGAATCACATCATTCGCGTCCAAATTAGCTATTCGACAACATTCCGCACATTGAAAACATTGGGCATAACGCAACTCTGAGCCTGGACGCGGATCTGCGCTCCGGCCCAGGCCGAAGTAAGTGCTTCTCGCGGTTTTGTCATGCTGCTGTCCGAGTTACTGAGTCACATATCTCCTGAAATCAAGGTTACTTCTTTTAATCGGTTCGTCTGCTGTCCAACTTCCGCCTACCACGTGATTTCCAGTTGTTGCGCGTCGTCGTGCACGCCGGCGAGAGCCGGCGGGGCCTCAAAAGGATCGTCCAACCACACCCACAGATCACGATAGAAGAATAGTTGCTGCCGCAACAGAGCCGCCAGCGTCGATAACGACCAGGAAAACGTCGATTTCAACTGCAGGTACTTCAGCACCAGCATCGCGATCAATGCCGTCCACACCTGGGTGCGGACCGCATTAGCGCTGGTGCCGACAAAAGTCTTGATCTTGCACAACTGCTTGAGCGCCTTGAAAAACAATTCCACTTCCCAACGGTCCTTGTAAATGGCTGCGATGGTCGTCGCGCCGAAGGCCAACAGGTTCGAGAGGAACACGATGGCCTCCTCTTTCTCTGCGTCCCAAATCTCTACCCGCCGGAATAGCACCGGCTCCTCCCCCGCCCGCGCCAGTCGGGGAAAGCAGATGATCTGATCGCGCACCACGTTGCTGTTTCGCGGAATTTGCAATTCCTCTTGGACCTCGTAGACCGCCTTCTCCTTCATCCGCGTTACGAAGTACACTTCCTCCTGCGTCAGTTCCCGAAACCACTCATAATCGTTGTATCCACGGTCGATCGCCAGAATCGTGCCGGGCGCGAACCGCAGCCTGCGCGCCACCTTGATCTCGCTGGTCTTACCTTCGGTCACCACCGCGAACGACGGTAGGTAGCCATCGTGGTCCAGCAGCAGGTGCAGCTTGATCGCACCTTTCGTCCGCCGGAATTTTGCCCAGTCGAACATGCTCACCGACAGGTCGATGATGCTCCCATCCAGGCTCATCAGCTTGTTCTTGAAACGGAACTTCTTTCGTCCGCCTTGGCTGCGCACCAGTTCCTGGCATTGGGACAAAGTCTGCTCGAACACTGTCTGGTAAAGCTCCCATGGCCGATGCTCATTGGCGTAGGCCAAGGTGGACCTCTTGGGCGCCACCGGCACTCCTAAATGCTTCAGTTGCCCTTCGCAACACGCCAAACCGCCGCAAATCTCGCGCAACGAATGCGCCCTTCCCACCTGGCAAAACAACATCGCCACGAACTGTCCCCAACTGGTGAAACCCCGCGCGTGCCGTTCGGCCTTGTGCTGCTTGACCGCCTTCTCGAACCCCCCGCGCGAAAACAACTTCAACACCTGCGAGAAAATGCTGCATACTTTCATTAGGCTGAGTCTCCTCTGGTTGAATTGGTTCTTCGTCGGAACCCAATCCAGCCTACCAGGGGACTCAGCCTCTTACCCGCGACGACAACCTCGGAATCGGCCAATAGTTAGCCCGCGAATTTGGACAGCAATGGAATCACATCCATACTGTCTGGCGCGACTTCGATCATGATTTCGGTCTGGATCCGCTCCGCGCGCATTACTTGACTAGCCCGCACCATCGACACCTGGCGCGCTGAATCGCTTTGCCGTCTGCGCCACTCCGCTCAGAACCGATAGTTGGGCATCGAAATTAGGGATCTGTTTCGACATCTTCTAGCATCCAAGTTTTGGGAGATGACCCAGCCTCGATGAATTGCTCCTTCTCTCCTCGTTTTGTAGTTTTGTTGATCTGGGTCGTTTGGCTCATGTTGCCGACGGCGGCCTCGTCCCAAGGCAAGGCCGACGAACACACAACACTGTCATTGATTTCCGAACAGGACGCGATCGTGCGCGGTAAACAACTCTGGATCGGCATCCGGTTTGAAGCAGACGGAGAACTCTTTCGCCAGGCTCTTCGCCGCGGCAGCACCCCTGCGGGTTACGGATAATTTGCACCAAGGAGCGGGCACTGTTAGAGCAGTGCATGGAAGCATTTTCCCTCAAGCCCCCGGAACTACTACAGCGGGTTACGGAACTAGGCCGGTCGTTTGGTCCCCGTGGTCGCAGGATGAAAAGTTCGGAACACTCGCCGCGTGGCTAGTCTCTGGGCCTGGGGGCGGATAAGTCCCGATAAATGCCTTGTATTGAGTGACCGGGCGAAACCGCCGCGAAAATTCGAGATCATCATGTGGCGGGGCGATGAACTGTGCGCCGGAGTGAGCGGGATCGATTTTGTGCTCCGCTGGCGAACGGGCAGAATTGGTCCGTTTGCTCAAGACAAAGGTGCGTACCTAACGAATGAGAACGCGCGTGCAGAATCTTGTTTGCGTTTGAGCTTGTGGGTATTGTGCTATTAGCTTCCTGAGTCGAAACCGATCTGAACACTTGGTGAGGGTTGCCATTCCAGGGTTTACAAACGGTCCAGACTGGGGTGATCCAGCAATATGACGGTTGAAGCACCACTGTAAGAGATTGAAAACATTCAGCACGACAACCTAATCCCTCTTTCGGGACCAGCGGGTCGGAGGTTCAAATCCTCTCTCCCCGACCAATGTTTTTCAATTAGTTAGTTTCATTTTTTGGCAGATCTTGAGAGACCTGGGGGCAGCCCTCCAAATCCTTGTGGTTCGACGCTTAAAAACGGCGGGACTCGAATTGCTCAAAGAGGAATCCCGGCGGCTGCTTACGAAGGTCAACCTCAATTCTCTCATTGCGCGATCAGCGTGATCGTGACTTGCTTGGTAATGGGAGAAGTTCCCGAGGACGTGGCGGTTATAGTGACCGTGCTCGAGCCCACTGCGGTTCCTGGGTTGGAAGTTGACCCGCTACTGCTGCTGCTGCCACAAGCCGTCCACCAGGCAGTCGAGAGCGCCAAGATGCAAACCAGGCCCAAAACTCGTGCGCTCGCAGCCAGCCTTTTCTCTTTGTCTCTGTTCAGGAATGCGACCCCCATGAAACTGGGCAGAAACACAGCATAGAACAGTCCCGCGCGTCCGGACCCCCATTCCAGCAAGGCGGTTGGGGCGGTTGTGTGGATCGAGAGCGTTGTCACAGCCGCCGCTCCGTTCGGAGTCACGCTGGATGGGTTGAAGGTGCACGTGGATTCCGTGGGCAGACCTGAGCAGGCGAAGGTGACCGTTGGGTTGAAGCTCGCCAGCGGGGCGGGAGTAATCGTCAGGTTTTGCTGTGCAATCTGTCCTCGTGTCACGGTGAGGCTTGATTGGCCGGGCGTGATCGTGAAGTCCACCACCGTCAAAACACCAGCCGCAGAGGAAGAAGTCGCAAAGTTCGTGTCGCCACCGTAAGCGGCTGTGACCGAGTAAGTACCTGTGGCGAGAGAACTCGTGGTGAAAGTTGCGCTACCACTGGAGAGAGACGCGGTACCTAATGCCGCCGATCCGTTGCTGAACGTTACTGTGCCAGTTGGCGTCGCAGTGCCCGAGGCCGGAGAAACTTTTGCGGTGAAGGTGACGCTAGTTCCCGCGTTAGCCTGCGGGGTCGAGACGGTCAATGCCGTAGTGGTCGTCGTCTTCAGGTTGAATGTCCCGGTAACCGACTGCGCCATACTCATTGTGACCGTGCAGTTGCCCGTTCCCGTACAGCCTCCGCCGCTCCATCCCATAAAAAGCGAGCCCGCCGCGGCGCTCGCCGACAACGTGACGCTGGTCCCGCTGGCAAAACTCGCGCTACAAGTCCCGGGACAGCTGATCCCCTTGGGCACGCTGGCTACCGTACCCGAACCGCTGCCCGCCATTGTGACCGACAACGGGACCGACACTGTCGCGTTGAAGGTTGCTGTCACAGACTGTGCCGCACTCATCGTTACCGCGCAACTGCCCGTTCCCGTGCAGGCCCCGCTCCATCCCGCAAAGGTCGAGCCCGCCGCCGCACTCGCCGCGAGAGTGACAACTGCTCCGCTGGCAAAATTCGCGCTGCAAGTCCCGGGACAGCTGATGCCCGCCGGGGTGCTTGTGACTTTCCCACTTCCCGTTCCGGCCGCCGTGACAGTTAGAGGGAATGTGGCAGTGGCGGTGCAGTTGGGGAAGCTAAAACTTGCGATGCGCGTGTTCCAGTTAAACACGCCGGTGGTCTTGATGTACTCCTGGGTGTACCAGAAGGTGCAGTCGTCGACGGGGTCGATCTGCATGGCACTGTAATCGCCCCAGCGGGTGAGGGGGAGACCCTGGGAACCGTTGCCCACTTGCGATCCGCCGCCGCTGACAACAGCGACCTCAGCTTCCATGGTGCTGGCGGGATCGGTCGCAACCCGTCCGGTGAGAGCGATGGAAGGAAAGACAGAGCTTCCATTGGAGACGCTGTACCCCAGCGCCATGTCTCCCACCCTGTCCATGGCGATCGAGCCCATCCAGCGATAGCTGGAGTCGGGCGCGAACGTACTTTGCTGGGCGATCGTGGGCGTTCCACTGGGATTCTGGATTTCGTACCAGCGCACGCCGCCACCTGATCCGGCCACGACCGAATGATTCACGACCAACGACTCACGTGTGCCGAAGTTGCGGTAGGCGAGCCGGTACATCAGACGGTCCGCAAGGGAGTCGAGTTGCTGCGTGGTGCCGGGTTGAGGAACGCAAGCGCCGCCGCACAGCGGGCTGAAGGCCGCAACGGGGATGACCGTAGGGCCGGTAAAGGTCGAGTTCGAAGGCGTGGTGAAATCGACGTGGAACTTGAAGAGGTTTAGGCTGCTGCTTCCGAAATCCACCATGTAGTTCGGAGAGCCGGCGGGGGGAGGAGTGCTGCCGTCGATATCGGAGGGCAAAAGGCCGCCGACGGAGGTACCTTGCTGGAAGCAGACCTGCGTGGCGGCGGTTCCCGCGAGCATGGCGGCGCGATCATAGGCGCATACATCGGCGCCCAGAAAGGTGCTGTTGTCGGTGCCGCCGAACATGTTGAACGTTTCGTAGTAGGCGTCGGACCACACACCCATCTTGGGGTAGTCGTCGAAATTGTTGTACTGGAAACTGTAGCGGTTGTAAGTGCCGGTAGCGTCAGGCGTGGTAGAGACGGCGATACACTGCAGAAACGGCGTAGTGGAAACGGAGAACTGGCTGAAGATCCAGCGTTGCGCAGCCTTGTCGTAGAGAACGATGGGGTCGCCGTCGTTATTGGTCTGGCAGCCGCCGCCGAATCCGGACCAGAGTGTGTTGCCGGCGGTTGGGCCAGCGATCAGTGCACCGGTCGTCTTGTTGAAAACCGCAAAGGACGTGTTGACCCACTGCACGTACTGAGTCGAGCCAACCGTACCTTCGGTGTCTGGGGGTGCGCCAGTCACCGTGAATCCATACTGCCCCCTGCCCAAACCTTCAAAACTCAGGCTGGCCCCTGGAGCAAAGGCGGTCGCAAACGCTGCTGTCCGCTGACGAACCGGATCTTCCGGCAATGTGACGAGGCCGAGGGGAAGAGGAATCTGCCGTACTGGTTCTGCCTCGTGCAATACCAGGGCTTGCTGGGGAGCTGTCGCGATCATATCTCGCAACGCCGCAGAGACGTCCCGATGCTCTTCGACGCGTACGGTCATTAGCGACTGTGCCGTTGAACCAGAAGAGCAGAGAAAAGGCAGCAACAGGCCTAATACGAACTTGCAATTTCTCGACCTTAACCAGTCAGACACTCTCATCTCACGGTCCTAACCTCTTAAATGGTGCACAAAAATCAGCATCGGTCGACGAAAGTCTGCTGCAAGCATATGAAAAGAGGCCCGTGCGGAGCAGGGTAGTTCGCGTGCTGCTAAGAGTCAACTGCCATTAGGTCATGATGTCGTTAGATCATGCCGCGTTAGTATGATCTTCTTGTCCGTCAGGAGGTTGGCGCTCGTGGCTCCTGAATTTCACGTTGCGGAGAAGTTTGACGGTCGACGCGTAACCTCTGCCTAGGTGGGCAATCGCATACGCTCTTCCTTTTCGGAAGGTCGTGCCTATGCTGTCACAACTTGGACCAGATGATGGCGACAACTTTCGTGGCTATCCCTTCACTGGTGACGGTCGCTGGTGCTTTGAAGTCAGGGGAGAAGGATTTCGATCCTTCAATCTCGGCAGAAGCGGCCTTTATTGTGAGGAAGGTTGGTCCGCTTTGTGCGTTGTGCAAACGGAGGGTTGAAAGACTAATTCAGGGACGCTTATTTCGATGCGAACCAAAGGCCAAATAACTTTCTTTGCGGCCAAACTCGTGCATCCTCCTCGCAGTAGTGGAGAGATTTGGCTAGCTTTCGATCGGCGCATCTTGTCAAACCCGGCCATCAATTTCGCAAAATTCCGAGAGCTTGACAACGGCTAGGGACTCCATTTGGGACTCCAATTGATCCAAGAGTGACCACTTCGAATGAGAAGGGCTTATACGATTGGAGCACCTTCAAAGCTCGCTAATAAGAATAGACTTGGCCGATTCCCAGAATTTCGGGGCCAGGGGGTCGGAGGTTCAAATCCTCTCTCCCCGACCAACTTTTTGTGAGTCAACAACTTGCAGTTTATGGAATCGGGAATGAACCCCTGGCCAAGCGCCAGAGGGTCGATTTCGTGAAATCTCCCTCACATCTTATTCAGGAGTTACAGACCTAACTTGCAGGGTTGCGGTCTGTATTGCGGCAGATCATAGAACACCGCCGAATCCGCTTCGCTGATCTGTGAGAATCCATTGGCCTACGCGCCGCTCTTTAACACACCGTGTCAATTCCTGAGCGGCAGCCTGAGGATCCTGCAACGGCAACGCCGCGAACCCTTTCAGTCGTTTGGGATACTTTGCGATGTGCTCGGCCAGATGGTCGTTCGATCGCCGCCACATGGCGATAGCTTGCGCGACGCTAGGAATGGCTTGAATCCCGGGTGAGACGAGCGAGAGGATACAAAGTTCCACAGCACCGCGGTCCATCTCCGCGATGCGTCCTCCGCCCATGTCTTTTGTCTGGAGCCGCAATTCGGGTGTGGATCGTGCGTAACCGACAATACTGTCGACGTCAGTTTCGGGAAGCGGGAAGTGTTCCTCCAGCGCGACATGTATGGCTCTTGCCACGCGAATTCGCTTGGGAAAAGCGAGCACGAGCATTCCAGCCGGAAAAGCATGTTCTCCCAAGTTGGAGCTCAATGGCAATGCGCGACGATCACCGTGATGTCGTCGGCCTGGGTGGATCCGCTGAATTCCTGTACGCTTGCATGAATAGTGGCCAATTGTTCATCTACAGGCAAGTCCCTATTTCTTTGTATGAGCTCGGCGAGCCGCACTTCGCCATACTCTTCTCCCTGTGGATTCGGTGCCTCGGTCACTCCGTCTGTGTAAATGACCAATAGATCCCCCGGGTGTAGCTTTGCTTCCTCGATAGGGCTTTCCCAATTGAGAAACAATCCCAGCATGGTCGTTGCGCTCGTTAGCCGTTGTATGGATCCATCGGTGCGCAAGATCAGCGGGGCGACATGGCCACAGTTGGCGAACCGAAGACTCCGGCAGGAGTCGTCATAAACGCCGAAGAACATCGTGGCGTAGGTCCTGAGAGTCGCTAGCTCCGCGTATGCTTTCCAGATTTCACGATACAACCGAACAAACGAATCCCATTCCGGGTCGGTCATTTCAGCAGACTCCTTGTTCGGAAAGAGATGTTAGCGCCGGAAGGTCCTTCGCGTTCCGCTATTCCCGTCCGGCTGTCATCGTATGCCGGGTCCGATAATCCCGTCGGTCACCACGGTAATGGGGCTCGTAGGGCCTGAGAAAGGCCAGAATCTCCTCACCGATGGCGGGGTCATGGCGTACGTCCAGGTCGCGCTCGGAGAACCAGCGCTCGAGAACATCCGGCTCGTTAATTTCCGTGAGGATTACGCTGACGACAACCTTGGTGGCTAGTGTGTCTTTGGGTCGGTAGAAGGCCACGGTGACAACGGAGTAGCCGCGAAAACCAGGGCGGAAATTCGTGTCCAACCACGATCGGATGGGCGGTCTTTTCTCGCGGAATCCCTTCCTTCCTTTCACCAGAGCAATGTACGCCGTTCGCCAGGTTGTCGGAAACTGCGATTCGGGCTCGGAACATCAACCAGCGGCAGGGACCCCCAGGTCAAATCTGTCGTTCACCGGGTGTCCAAGGTTTTGCTTGCAGCCGAGGTAGTGTTCCGTCGTCTTTGCCGGAAATTCTGGCGGAGAGGCAAGAGCCAGTCAACCCCTTCGCAACGCCCGAGGAAAAGTGCCGCTTGGTCAGCCAATATGCAGCGTCACCGACTCCAACAACGCTTTAATCACGTTCCAAGCGATTTGCACGCCAATACAAACCAAGAAAGATGACGACAATTGAGTGATCATCGTCATCCCCGTTGCTCCCAGGATTCGTGCCAACCAATAAGCAAATCCATAGCACAGGAAAATGCTGATCGCGATCAACAACCAATCCAACGAGTGCAGCCAAGATTCGTCAAAGGATGGAACGCGTGACAATGAGCCGCGTGTAATGATTCTGTACGACGTTCCATCTCAAGAGTTGTTGGCGCGAGTCAAGGGTCTGATCGATGGAGACTTAAAAGAAAGGGTCTCGTCACCTCCGGGGACAGCAAGGTGGCCGATGTACCTCCACTTCCGCCAGGCTCACCGTTCAAAATAAATGAGCCCTTCAGCCGAATGTCTCGCGACGAAGATCCGACCAGCACTTCGAACTGACCTGGTTCCGTCACCCAGTCTTTCTTTGCGGTGCTGTAGAAAGCCATTGCGCTCCGGTCGAGCGTGAAATGCACAACCTCCATTTCTCCGGGTGCGAGATCAACTCGGCGAAAGCCTTTCAGTTCCTCGACGGGGCGATCCAAGCCAGGGTGTCCATCATGTACGTAGACTTCTACCACCTCTGCCCCAGAACGGGATCCGCTGTTGCGGACTTGGAGACTTACTTCTACCGGTTTGCCAGGCGATACCTCGCTCGGCGAAATCTTCAAATCGCTGTAGTCAAATTTCGTATAAGAAAGACCGTACCCAAAGGGAAAGAGCGGCTCAATCTTTTGCTTGTCGAAATATCTGTAACCCACATAAATGCCCTCCGCGTAATCCACCTGCAGGTTCTGGCCGGGATAATGTCCGTGGGTTGGAGAATCCTTCCACTCCTTCACAAAGGAAACCGGAAGCTTTCCTGAGGGATTCGTGTCGCCAAAAAGAATATCCGCGATTGCGTTTCCGCCTTCCTGCCCGTCATACCACATGTCCAGGATAGCGGGAACTTGCGCGATCCACTTCGTCATAACGACCGGTCCACCCGCATTGATCACCACGACGGTGTGTCTATTGGCTTTTGCCACGGCCTCGATGAGGTCGTCCTGCCCGGCGGGAAGATCGAGCGACTTGATGTCAAAGCCTTCCGACTCCAGCGCCGGGGATCTGCCCACCACAATGATGGCAACATCGGCTTTCGCCGCGGCATTTGCAGCTTCATTCCTCAGTTGCTCTCGTGCATCCCGAGTCTCTTTGCTCGGGTCTTCGCCCTCCATGGCGGCGCCTAGCGCAAAACTCACCTGCACCCGCTCGCCCGCTCGATCCTGAATACCCTTCAGTGGCGTGATTGAGTATTTCGGCTTTACCAGCGAACTCCCACCTCCCCCGGTCCTGGCTACCGCGGCATTGGGCCCGATGACAACGAGGGAGTGGATCTTTGATGCGTTGAGAGGAAGAAGATCGCCCGCATTCTTGAGCAGAACGATGCTCTCGGTCGCCGCCTTGCGCGCCACAGTCCGCTGCGCAGGTGTATCTATCTCACCGGTTGGGGGGTGTGGCTTGTCGAATTGTCCGCTGATGTACATTACACGCAGCATGCGGCCTACGTTGTCATCGATCGTGGCCGTGGATATTTTGCCGGACTCTATTTCCGGAAGAACCTTGTCGGAGACCAGCCAACCGCCACCGTTGCCCGATGCTTGTGTGTCCGGTTTGTTCAGCCACGCTTTCATCGGCTCACCGCCTGGCATCTCCAAGTCCATCCCGGCATTCACAGTGTCTACGGTGCTGTAGGTGCTGCCCCAATCGGACACCACGAAACCCTTGAAACCCCATTGTTTTTGCAGCACATCCTTTAACAAGGCAGAATTTTCAGCACAATAAACGCCGTTAACCTTGTTATAGGCCGACATCACAGACCAGACACCAGCCTCCTCAACTGCCGCTTTGAACGCGGGGAAATAGATTTCGTGCAAAGCGCGCTCGTCAACTTTGGCATTGATCCGATGCCGTTCGAACTCCTGATTGTTGGCGGCAAAGTGCTTGACGGTCGCGATAACGCCCTCGCTCTGAACTCCCTTGATATAAGCCACCGCCAATCGGGCATTGAGATAGGGATCTTCGCCGTAGCCCTCGAAGTTTCTACCCCAGAGAGGAGTTCGGTTAATGTTCACAGTCGGCCCTAAAATCATGTCGCGTCCTAGAGCTTTCACTTCCTGCCCAATTGCCTGTCCCTCACTTTGCAGCAGATCGGTATCCCAGGTGGCGCCCATGGCAACCCCGGCGGGAAAGGCAGTCGTGAGAACTTGTGTTTCGCCAATCTCCATCTTGGTCTCAGAGGAAGGTCCGGCCCACGACCTTATGCCGAGCGGCCCATCGGCCATTTTTATCGAAGGGATGCCAAGCCGTTTATTCGAGACGGTCTGCATCCAATTGGCCCCACTCAACATGGCAACCTTTTCTTGCAGCGTCATACGCCCCAGCAGATCCTGAACGCGTTGCTCGACCGGCAGACTGCGGTTCTTGTACGGGACGACGTCGGAACCGCTTTGGTTCTGAGCAATGCCCGGGATGGCCACGATCAGAATCGAAATCAGGCAAGGCAAACGCCTCATTGTCATACCTCCAGAGAATTCGGATCGTTGGCAAGGTACTTGCGATTAGGGCCGGAGTCTTTTGATTACCGTGGCGACGAACGTGGAAATGCTGATCGATCATCAGTTCCGATCAGAAGCAACAAACCGCCAAGAAAAGGTGCGCCGCTCACACCAACCTATTTTGCCCGCAGGGAACTCGACGGCCTTGTTGAGGTTCGCCATACGCTGTTGCACCTCAGTGTCGTGACCGTGGAACCGACAAGGAGGACGGCCGATTGATCCGCAACGGAAGGTAGGCCCACTGGAGGCAGTGATGTTGGTTTGCAGCCTCCCCATCGAGTCCGCCACTGAAACGTTCGATTGCGCATCCGTAGCTCCACCGCGCACCCTCAATATACTACACAGTTTCCGCGCGTTTTCGAACGAGGCGTGCCGCCTCTGGGTACTTGGCGGTTCCAGGTTCAGCGCGAGTCCCTTTGCCTGATGTCGGCGTTACCTCCATCAGGGAGACGTGTACCGCCTCCTGCGAGGACATTGCTCCCCGGTCATGGCTCCTACAGACTCATTCGTCAATCCCGCCCGGCTCTCCCCTACTTCGGCCTAAGCCTCGTTCGAGGAGTCTCTGCGGGTTGCTACCAGCCCCTGCTGCCGGCGGGACATTCCCGACGTTATCTCTGTGGGAGTAGGGTTCGGCTTTCGAATCGCTACCCCTCTCGAATAGACAATCTGCGCCTTGACCGAAACCGTGCCACAAACCTGCCCCTCCTTCCGCCGTCATCTACGTCACGGCCAGTATTCTCGCTGCTCCTCAAAGTGCCTCCGTGCGGGCTTCGCTTTTCAGGTAAGTAGTTGATGTCAAAATGAGTTGAGAGAAAATCGCGACCTGAGTCCGACTGATCGAGTGCACGTTGGCCGGTCAATCGGCGGTCAGTACGCTGGAAGGGTTCTTGACATCGCAGTACGCTGAAACATCAACTAACCAGGCCCGCACGGAAGCAGAGTGATTTGCCACATCAATTCAGCAGCAAACTCGATTTCAGTCGAAGCGCACGGCACACTCACGGCACACTCGCGTGGGGTGAACCATGCCTCGCGAGCGAGAACAGTTCAAGATCTTTCAAGACAAGGGGATTGTCATTGTCGTGTTGAGCACGACGATCTTGAAGCCGTTGCGACCGGAGCGGATCTAGTGCAGCTGCTTCGGCAGCGCTACGAGCGTGTACGTCTAGACCTTTCAGGCGCCAGGATGCCGCTACTGAGGTGCTCGAATGCGTCGCATCACCTCCGACTCGGTGAAGCATCGCCGCATCACTTCGTTGGGCAGGCTATCATAGATGCAGTCGGTCACAGCACGCGCTCGGGTTGCCAATTCGTCGGTGCCGTCGACCCCGATCAGCGCATCGAGGGCGAGTAGTAGGAGCGCCGGATCACCCATCCTGTCCGCGACGCGCACAGCGGTCTTGGCGTCGGCGATAGCGTTGCGAGTTCGCGCGAGTGCATGCAGACCGCGCGCCCTGGTGATCAGGCCGAGCGCCTCGTACTTCGGCCGCCCTCTCGCGCGGCTCTGCTCGATGCTGTCGGTCGCCGTGGCGATCGCCTCGTCGAAGGCGTTTCGCGCCAGCGCCAGTTC
>WNFO01003055.1_pt1 | contig 14063 bp, 10 predicted proteins | sample 5400251 | NCBI WGS metagenome assembly WNFO01 (sample SAMN13153354, study PRJNA577476) | soil metagenome | isolation source: 100 cm saprolite under Madrone tree | place: USA:California | collected 2016-06-14 | reverse complement strand
GCGATCTCGACCGTGGAGGTTTGGGCGGCCTCCACTTTCAGAAATTCGATGCTGCGGTTCTGCTCGGCGATGGCTCTTTCCCGCAATGCCCTATCCGCCTCGGCAATAAGCCAGTTGGCCCAGTCCGCCGCCGCGACCCGATCGGTCCATACAATCGATATCTTCGCAATTCCGGTGCGCTTGTCTTCTTCGATCTGCCTGACCTTCTTGGAGAATCTCGCGATGCCCTCGGCGATCGTCGGAGCATCGTCGGCGTTGCGCCATTGATTGCGAGCCGAATCCCATTTGTTTGCAAATAGTATCGGCATCAGCGCGTGCCGCTGTATGAATCCGGCGGTGAAGATTCGCGAGCGCAGATACTCCAGCGCCTCTTCCGATTTTTTACCGCCGGCTCCGCCGATATTGATGCCGGCCAAAGACGCGAGGCCCCCGAGTTGGCCCAGTTCGCCGCCCAGCCCGCTCGAAGATTCCGCGGGGAACACGACCACCTCGGAGCGATACTTCGGCTTCATGACGAACGCCAGGACAACTGCGCCAGCAGTAAAGACGACGACGCAGATGACGAGGATCAGTTTGTGACGGCCGAGAAACCGCAACAACTCCATCAAGCTCAGATCGTTCCCGGGGGAATCAGCGGGTTCACTCATTGACGCGCCTCATAAAGGCCACAAATTGCTTCGACGATACGTTCGGCTGCGTGCCCGGTCCCAAAGGGCCCGTCTTTCGCCGTGGGCCGGCTGCCAAAGGCCCTTTGCGGTCGACGCTCGAGAGCAGCCAATGCTTCCCCCAACCGGGCCCCGTTGCCTCCTGCGATGAAGTTGGCATGGTTCCCCAGCGTTTCCGGCCATTCGGTCTCGTTGCGCAGCGTGACACACGGGCAATTCAAGAAATAGGCCTCTTTTTGCAGACCCCCGGAATCCGTAACCACCCACCGTGCACCTTGAATCAACGCAAGCATATCCAGGTAACCGAGCGGACGGGTCACCACCAGGTTTGCGTTCGGGCACCAGTTCCGCAGTTCAGTCTTCAGAATGGCGGACGTGCGCGGGTGCATGGGAAAAATGATTCTGCCAAAGCGTGAAGCCGCATCGTTGATCGCCTCCAGCAGAATGGCGAGCTCTTCTGCCGTCGTATTCTCCGCGCGGTGCACGGTTAAGATCCCATAGGCTCCCGGCGCAAGCCGGAGATCGTCGATGATTTTCGACCGGGCGTCGGCAACTTCCGCGTAGAACAGCACTGCGTCGTACATTACATCGCCGGTCAAGAGCGTCCTGCCTTCCAAACCTTCCGTCGTCAAATTGTCGACGGCGGTTCTCGTCGGGGCAAACAGGATATCCGACAAGTGATCGGTCGAAATTCGGTTCAACTCCTCGGGCATCCGCCTGTTGAAGCTGCGCAGTCCCGCCTCCACATGCGCCACCGGGATGTGCAATTTGGCCGCGGCAAGCGCCCCTGCCAGCGTGGAATTCGTATCGCCGTATACGATGACCGCGTCCGGCCGGCTCTCCAAGAGGTACCCCTCGACCGCATCCAGCATTCGCGCCGTCTGTCGACCCTGCGGCCCGGATCCCACGCCGAGATTCACGGCCGGATGCGGAAGGTCGAGTTCTTCGAAAAAAACCTTGGACATCGCGTCATCGTAGTGCTGACCGGTATGCACGATCAGATCGTCGATCTGCAGCCTCGCGCGTTCCATCGCCCGCGATACGGGTGCCAGCTTCACGAACTGCGGCCGAGCCCCAACGATGCTTACCGTGCGAATTGACCGCGTGGACGCCGCGGATTTCAAGGCATTTCACCGACGGCACAAACTCCGTCGCGAAGCACGTAGACTTCCCCAGTTTCGTCACACACGGCGCGGGCGTCCCCGCGCAGGGGTAGATTCAACTGCCGGCCGAAGCGGCTCATCCAACCGATCTGCCGCGCCGGCACACCGACCGCCAACGCGTGGGCGGGAATGCTTTTGTTGACAACCGCTCCCGCGCCGACGAAGGCATACTCGCCGATGGTGACGCCGCAAACGATCGTGCAGTTCGCCCCCAGCGTGGCGCCCCTCTTTACCAGAGTTTTGCGATACTCCGCCTTGCGGATCACCGCGGATCGCGGATTGTAGACGTTGGTGAACACCATGCTTGGGCCGCAGAAAACGTCGTCCTCCAGCGTCACCGCGTCGTAAACTGAAACGTTGTTCTGGATCTTGACGTTGTTTCCGATCGAAACGTCACTGCCGACGAAAACGTTCTGGCCAAACGAGCAACCTGACCCAATGCGCGCCTGTGAGCAAATATGAACGAAGTGCCAGACGCGGCAGCCCTCGCCCAAAACGGCTCCCTCATCGATGATCGCCGTCGGATGGACATAAATTCCCGCCACGGTGGTCAATACTCGAGCGGCAAGTTGATGCGCTGACCGTCGCGGGCGGACTTATACAGCGCGATCAGCAGTTCGAGTGAACGCAATCCTTCCCGGCCGTCGGTCTCGGCGTCAGCCTCGCCGCGCAGAGTACGTATGACATTGTCGTAGTACAGGGGGTGTCCAAAACCGTACACCGATGTCGTTTCGTAGTTTGCATCCGCAATCTGCCGATCCATATCGTGGGGCGTCAGGAATTCCCAGTGTTGAATTTCGTTGACGGCGACTCCCCCGATTCTAACGGTGCCCGTCTCGCCGAGGATGGTGATGGAACCCTCCAGATTTTTCGGGTACGTCAACATGGTAACGTTAATCGAACCCATCGCCCCGTTGCGCCACTTGAGCGCCGCAACTCCCGTGTCTTCGACCTCGATGCGCCGGGCCAGGGTTCCGGTATAGGCCATCACACTTTCGACCGGACCCACCAGCCAATCCAGCAGATCGACGTAGTGGCTGGCTTGATTCATGAATGCTCCGCCGTCGAACTCCCACGTCCCGCGCCATTTGGCGCCGTCATAATAGCTCTGGGGCCGGGACCAGAACACATTGATGGTGACCATGTAGATTCTGCCGAACCGCCGCGCCTCAATCGCCTGCTTCAACATTTGCAGTGTGCGATTTCGCCGATTCTGTTTGACGACAAAAAGCCTCACATTTGCGGTATCGCAGGCGCGAACCATGGCAAGACCGTCCCCCCAACGGGTGGCCATGGGTTTTTCCGTCATTACATGTTTCCCGGCGGCCGCCACCTGGATGGCCTGCGCCGAGTGGAGACCCGAAGGCGAGGCAAGCACAACGCAGTCCGCCCGGCTTTTTGCCAACATGCTTTCCAGGTTCGCGTAGCCGGCGGCGCCGGTCTTCCCGGCCGCGTCGGCCAACTTTGCCGGGTCGACGTCGCAGACTTCGCTCAACTCGCAACGTTCGCCGTGAGCGTTGATCGCGCCTATATGATTCGTCGCGATTCGGCCGCATCCAACCAAAGCGAAGCGTATCCTGCGGTCGGTTATCGGCTTATTCATGCAATTCTTTTCAGTCCGGACAATGTGGGGCAGATGCGATGGGCGGCAACGGGCGCATCGATTGGTACAAACCAGCAATTATACAGCGAGTTTCCGATCCGGGCCTCCAATTGTTCCGACCGAGTTTTATTCCGCAACCTGGGGCGCAACCTGGGGATGGTAGTAGGAAAGATACCAGTCGACGAAATGTTTCACGCCTTGTTCGACCGGCGTGCGAGCACGGTAGCCAACGGCAGTCGTCAATGCAGCAACGTCGGCCACCGTATCAGGTACGTCGCCCGGCTGGAGAGGCAAGAAGTTCTTTTGCGCTTTGCGGTCCAGGCATTTCTCCAGCACCTCGATATACCGTAGCAGTTCGACGGGTCGCTGATTGCCGATGTTGTATATCCTGTATGGGGCGCGGCTCGTGCCGGGATTCGGCACATCGGAATTCCAGCTCGGATCAGGGGTTGCCGTGTGGTCGATCGCGGCTACGACGCCGGCCGCGATGTCTCCGACGTAAGTGAAATCCCGCTTGTGTTTGCCGTGATTGAAAACGTCGATCGGTTTGCCCGCGAGGATGTTCGCAGTGAACAAGAACAATGCCATGTCAGGCCGGCCCCACGGCCCGTAGACGCTGAAAAAACGAAGGCCGGTCGTCGGCAATTCGTACAGCGACGAGTAGCAGTGCGCAATGAGCTCATTGGCTTTCTTGGTTGCGGCATACAGGCTCAGCGGATGATCGACGTTCTGGTCCACGGAAAACGGCATATGCGTATTCGCCCCATAAACCGAGCTGCTGGACGCGTATACCAAGTGACCCACGCGGTGATGCCGGCACCCTTCGATGATGTGCAAGAAACCGGTTAGATTGCTGTCCACGTAGATGTGGGGACGCTCGATCGAGTGCCGCACCCCCGCTTGGGCGGCCAGGTGGACCACGCTCTCGAATTTTTCGTCCGCGAACAGCGCTTCGATTCCGGCGCGATCCGTCAGGTTCAGTTTGAAAAAGCGAAAGTTCTCGTGCTGCTGCAAGATCTCAAGGCGCGAAGCCTTGAGGCGAGGATCGTAATAATCGTTCAAGTTATCGAGGCCGATCACCTCGTCGCCGCGCTTCAGCAGCGCGCGCGACACGTGAAATCCTATGAATCCCGCGGCGCCGGTGACCAGGATTTTCATCGGCGGCTACAGTCGCCCGTCGGTCTGATCGTGCGCGAATAAGTACTTGACGTCGTATACCACATGTACCTTCTTGGCGAACCGGCGGATCTTACGAACGCCCATGCTCTTGAATGCCTCGTGAGCTACGGCAAGCACGATCGCATCATAACTGGCGGTCCTGGGCGATTTGACCGGCCGCAGCGCGTACTCGTGAAACGCAGCTTCGGGGTCCACCCACGGATCGTAAACGTCGACCATGGCGTCGAAGCGCCTCAGTTCATTATAGATGTCCATCACCTTGCTATTGCGCAAATCCGGGCAATTCTCCTTGAATGCGAGGCCGAGTATCAATATCCGCGAGTCTCCTATGAGTATGCGGCGCTCGCTCATAAGCTTGATGATTTCCTGAGCGACGTACGCTCCCATGCCATCGTTGATGCGGCGTCCAGCGAGGATCATTTCGGGGTGGTAGCCGATTTCAGTCGCCTTGTGCGTCAAATAGTACGGATCCACGCCGATACAATGACCGCCGACCAGTCCCGGGCGGAACGGCAGAAAGTTCCACTTCGTACCCGCGGCGCGCAGCACCTCTTCGGTGTCGATGCCGATGCGTTTGAATATGAGCGACAGCTCGTTCACGAGAGCGATATTCACATCGCGCTGGGTGTTCTCGATGACCTTCGCTGCTTCGGCGACTTTGATGCTCGATGCCTGATGCGTCCCGGCGGTGATGATCGACGCGTACAGGGTATTCACGAAGTCGGCTATCCGCAGCGTCGACCCGGACGTGATCTTCTTGATGGTCGCCAGACGATGCTTCTTATCACCCGGGTTGATCCGTTCCGGGCTATAACCGCAGTAGAAGTCCTTGTTGAAGCGGAGCGCCGAGAAGCGTTCCAAAGCCGGCACGCAGATTTCCTCGGTGCAGCCCGGATAAACGGTCGACTCGTAGATGACGACGTCGCCCTTCTTGAGGACACGGCCCACCGTCTCGCTGGCTTTGAGCAGCGGGGAAAGATCAGGGCGCTTGTATCGATCGATGGGTGTCGGCACCGTGACGATGAAAACGTTGGAGGACTTGAGATCTTTGATTTGCGACGAGAATTGCAGATTGAGCGCTGCCTTCAGATCCGCGCGTGTGGTTTCCAGCGTGACATCGCGTCCCGCTTTCAACTCTTTGATGCGGACCGGGTTGTTATCGAAACCAACCGTGCGGTATTTTTTGCCGAATTCCACCGCCAGCGGCAATCCGACATATCCGAGACCAATGACGGCGATTTTGTGTCTGCTCAAGCCTCGCATTGCAACTCCGTGCCAAACGGCGAAGTGTAAACGATGCCGTTCGCGAGGACTCCCGAATTGGGGTCATTTATTGATTCCCCGGGGGCGAACGCGGAGAGTAGGGACGTGGGATATGGGTACCCCCCGCTTTTGTGGACACCTGGGTGTTCGATTTTCGCGCCCTTTGAAACCCAAACGGCTGAATCCGGTACTCACATGACATCAGCTTCGCGCGGGCGATCGCTGTCGTCTGCCCGTGGATGGGTCCGTGGCCACCACGCAACATCGGGATAAGCCTAAGCATGTTGCCCAATTTAATCGAATGCAGTTACCTCCGTTAACCAGGGTCGTAGCTGCGCTGCGCGAGACCACCGAGACCCTGGGGCGGGAACTCGCCGTTCCGACGAACGAGCCACCGCACTGGACGGAATTCGAGTGGCTCATCGCTCGGGCCGTAACCGCGATGCATGGGGTGTCTTCGCTTCTCTACGACAGGCTGCGTTGGGAAGGCCCCGAAGGCTGGCGACGGTTTCTCCGCGAGCAACGGGATCAATCCGTCGGGCGACACCTGCAGATCGCCCGCTTGTTGGATGCGATCGATTCGCAAGCGCGCCGCGAAAACGTACCGCTGGTGGCGCTGAAAGGCGCAGCCCTGCATGCGAGCGAAATCTACGCAGCCGGCGAGCGTCCAATGGGCGATATCGATCTGCTGGTTCGCAATGAGGACGCGAAAGCGATTGCCCGCGCGCTTGAATTTTGCGGCTACGAAGCCGCTTTTAGCACCCACCGTCACCAGGTGTTTCAGCCGCGAGTCCGAAAAATCTTGACTGGCGGCAGGTTGGGCGAGCACGTGGACGACCCGATCAAAATCGAGGTGCATACGAGGATTGCGGAGCGCCTCCCGGTCAAAACGGTGGATATTACGCAATTCCTGCTTCCGAGCGCGGCGCACGCCGGTCTAAATGCGTATCCTTCGCCCGCGTCGCTCATGATGCATCTATTGCTGCACGCGGCGGGGAATATGCGGGCACGTGCACTTAGGCTCATACAATTGCATGATATTGCGCTATTGGCGGCACGCTTTGGTCCGGGTGACTGGGGCGAGCTGCTCTGCGCGCGCCCGGATGGCCGTACTCTATGGTGGGCGTTGGCTCCTTTGACGCTGACGGCGCGTTATTATGCGGGAACAATCCCGCCTGATCTCTTGGCACGCCTGGACCTCGAGTGTCCGTGGTTGCTGACCAGACTCTCGCGGCGTCAGCAACTTGCGGATGTCTCCTGGTCGAATATTCGCATTGAGGCGTTTCCGGGGGTGGAATGGTCCCGGACCCCTTTGGAGGCGCTCGAGTTCATGAGCAGCAGAATTTGGCCGAAACGTGAGGCACTGTCGGAACTGAAAGAAGGGGCTGCCCAGATCCCGGACTCTTCCACGGTCCCTTGGTACGGCATCTCTCACGGTGCGCGAATTCTGCGCTGGGTTTTCTCCAGGCCGCCTCGGGTGCAAACACTACTTTCGGTTCTCGCGGCACTCGCGCAAGAGCCGCGTACGACGGCGTCGGGGCCGTCTACCCAGGACCCGCATTGATCTGTCCTGACGTTCACGTCTCGATTTTCATTATACTGACGCTTTTCGTATCGGTTACAGACCTACCCGAGCACTCGGGACCAATTTTCGGAGCGGCGAATTGGCAAAGACTGCGCTAATCACGGGCATAACGGGGCAAGACGGTGCGTATCTTGCTGAATTCCTTCTTGCAAAGGGATACGCAGTGCATGGCGTCAAGCGCCGCGCCTCGTCATTCAACACCGATCGCATCGATCACCTTTACCAAGATCCTCATGAAAAAGATGTTCGTCTCAAACTCCATTACGGGGACCTGACGGATTCAACAAACCTCATACGGATCATCCAGGAAGTGCAGCCCGATGAAATTTACAATCTGGCCGCGCAGAGTCACGTCGCGGTTTCGTTCGAAACCCCGGAATACACCGCTAACTCCGATGCAGTCGGCACCCTTCGCGTGTTGGAGGCGATCCGCATTTTGGGGCTCGAGCAGAAAACGCGGTTTTACCAGGCATCGACGTCCGAAATGTTCGGCCAGGTCCAGGAAATCCCGCAGCGGGAAACGACTCCCTTCTATCCTCGCTCGCCCTATGGCGCCGCCAAGGTCTACGCCTATTGGATTACCGTCAACTACCGCGAAGCCTATGGGCTCTTCGCCTGCAATGGCATCCTGTTCAATCACGAATCGCCGTTGCGCGGTGAGACCTTCGTGTCGCGCAAGATCACGCGCGCCCTGTCCCGCATCAAAGTTGGCCTGCAGGAGACCTTGCATCTCGGAAATCTGGATTCCCGGCGCGACTGGGGCCACGCGCGTGACTACGTCCGGGCGCAATGGCTGATGTTGCAGCAAGAAGCACCGGAGGACTTCGTCATCGCCACCGGGAAGCAATTTTCGGTGCGGGACTTCGTGGTGGCTGCCGGTTCGCTCCTGGACATGCAAATCGAGTGGCAGGGCGATGGGGTGGACGAGGTCGGGGTCGACACGGTTACCGGCCGTCAGTTGGTGCGAGTGGACCCGCGCTATTTCCGGCCAACGGAAGTAGAGACTCTCTTGGGCGACGCCACCAAGGCGCGGCAAAAACTGGGCTGGACCGCGGAGGTGAGTTTCCCGGAATTGGTGGCCGAAATGGTCGAATCGGATCTGGACCTGGCCAAGCGGGATGCGTTGGTCGCCAAGGAAGGCTACAAGGTCTACAGCCACCACGAGTAGAACCGGTGCAGTTAACGCAAGCTTCTCGAATTTACGTAGCGGGCCACCGTGGATTGGTGGGTTCAGCAGTGGTCAGGGCACTTCAGCAAAAGGGTCATACAAATCTGGTGCTGCGGACGCACCATGAGCTCGATCTTACGGATCAGGCGGACGTCCGCCAGTTCTTTGAAGTCGAACGCCCGGAAGCCGTCGTCATGGCCGCCGCCCGCGTGGGCGGAATTCACGCCAACAATACCCGTCCCGCGCTGTTCATCCGGGACAATCTGCTGATCCAGGACAACGTGATCGATGCCGCTTATCGTTCGGGGGTCAAGAAGTTCGTGTTTCTAGGATCGAGCTGCATCTATCCCAAGCTCAGCCCCCAACCCATCAAGGAGGATTATCTTCTCACCGGCCCGCTGGAGCCGACCAACGAGTGGTATGCCATCGCCAAGATAGCGGGGGTGAAGATGTGTCAAGCCTATCGCCGGGAATTTGGGTTCAACGCGATCTCCTTGATGCCGACGAATTTGTATGGACCGGGTGATAATTTCGATCTGCAGAATTCGCACGTGCTGCCGGCGTTGATACGCCGCTTTCACGAAGCCAAAATGCGCGGCGATGAGGGCGTGACGGTATGGGGCACGGGTACGCCCAGGCGGGAATTTCTCCACGTGGATGATCTGGCGGACGCCATTTTGTATCTTTTACACGCCTATGATGCCGAACCGATCGTAAACATTGGTTGGGGAGAGGACGTGACCATCCGCGAACTTGCAGAAATCGTAGTGTCGGCAATTGGCTACAGGGGAAGGATTGTGTTTGATGATACCAAGCCGGATGGTACACCCCGTAAACTGCTCGACGTGACGCGCTTGAGCGAACTTGGCTGGCGCCCCAGGATACCTTTGCGACGAGGTATCGAGTCTACGTACGCCTGGTTCCAGGAACATTTCGCCGAGGCACGGCTGTAACTTTTTGAAGAACTGGTCAACCATGCGGTGTCTCGTGCGTTGAACTTTCGGTGGCTTGTGGCATTAACTCATCGTTACTTTCGTCCGTACGAGTGGATGGCATATCGAATTGTTCTGTACACTTGAGCTTAGGGAGAAGATACTCCTCCGCAGCAGCGGGAGGATCGAAAACCCCAAGGGATTTGGGGGCGCGGGGCTGATACGTGTCAAGGAGGTTCGCGTTGGTTTCGATGTTCCGAAGCAATTCTAATAATTACGTTCGGCATACAGTGGAGTTGCCGCGTCCGACCAAACGCGTAATCTCGACATGCATGGACGCGATCATGATGCCCATGGCTCTCTGGGCCGCGCTCAGCCTCAAGGCAGGATTTCCCGCGTTTACACCCTCCGACTGGCCTGCGTATCTGGCGGTGGTCGCCGTCAGCCTTCCCATATTCGTACGCTTGGGTCTATACCGCGCCGTGATTCGGTTTTTGGGGCACAAGGCGGTGTTTGCGGTCGCCTTTGCCGTTGCCTTGAGTGGTCTGTTGCTGGGCTTGATTGGACGGGCGTTGAGCTTACCCGCGCTCTCAGCGAGCGTCATCACGATCTATTCCTGTATTGCACTTTTGTACGTTGCCGGGTCGCGCTTCGTCGTGCGCTACTACTTATTGACGCGCTACCTCCAACCGACGGTCGCGCGAGTGGCAATCTATGGGGCCGGGGAGGCCGGCGCGCGGCTGTCCACGGTGTTGTCCACCACGCGAGCCTTCGATCCGCTGGTGTTTATCGATGACAACAAGAGCCTGCATAACCGCATGGTCAACGGCATCAAGGTCTACTCCCCGTCGGAATTGCCCGATCTCATCAAGGCCAAGAACCTGGATCGAGTGTTGCTGGCCCTACCTTCGCTCACTCGACGACGTCGGCGTGAAATCTTAAGTTCGCTCGAGCCCTTGGGCGTGCACGTCCAGACGGTGCCCGAGTTCGAGGAACTGGTCACGGGGACTGCATCGGTCGGCGACATCCAGGAAGTGGATGTCTGCGATTTATTGGGCCGAGACTCGGTGCCCCCCAAAGCGGGTCTCTTTGACGCCTGCATACGCGACCGGGTGGTCATGGTCACCGGAGCCGGCGGCTCGATCGGTTCCGAATTATGTCGCCAAATCATTGGGTTAGGCCCGAAGCGCTTGCTGCTGTTCGAGATGTCGGAGCTCGCGCTGTACAACATCGAGCGCGAGTTGCGGACCTTTGCCGCGCAAAATTCGCTCACGGTGGAGTTGGTCGGTCTGATCGGCAATGCGCATCACAGGGCCCGACTGCGCGACATCCTGTCGGCCTACCGGGTGCAGACGGTCTACCACGCCGCGGCGTACAAGCATGTCCCCATCGTCGAGCAGAATGTGATCGAGGGCATCTACAACAATGTGATTTCCACCTGGTACGCGGCCGAAGCGGCGCACGACGCCGAAGTGGAAACCTTCGTGTTGGTCTCCACGGATAAAGCCGTGAACCCCACCAATGTCATGGGGGCCACGAAACGCTTCGCCGAGATGGTTCTGCAAGGGCTGCACCGGCGCGGCAGCAAGACGCGGTTCTGCATGGTGCGCTTCGGTAATGTGCTGGCCTCCTCGGGGTCCGTGGTGCCGCTGTTCAGCGAGCAGATCCGGGCCGGCGGCCCGGTCACCGTCACTCACCCCGAGGTCATTCGTTATTTCATGACCATCCCCGAAGCGGCGCAGTTGGTCATCCAGGCGGGTTCGATGGCGGAAGGCGGCGACGTGTTCGTGCTCGACATGGGAAAGCCGGTTCGCATCGGCGACCTGGCACGGCGCATGATCAATCTGATGGGGCTGACCGTTCGGGACGACCAACATCCGGACGGCGACATCGAAATCCGGTACACCGGGCTGCGTCCGGCCGAAAAATTATTCGAAGAGCTGCTCATCGGAAACAATGTCACCGGCACCCAGCACCCCATGATACTCCGGGCCATCGAGCACTCATTGCCGTGGGAGAAGGTGCAGATGCAGTTGGACGAGATTTTAGTGGCGATGAATCGATATGACTGCCAGCGTGCACTGCAGTTGTTGAGCGACGCCGTGGTGGAATACAAACCGGCTCCCGAATCCCACGATCTCGTCCTGGCGCGCCAGGCTGCCGTGGCGCCGGATGATCGCAAGGTCACCAGCTTGAAAGTTCGTCGGATCACTCGAATCACGGGTCCTACCGACACCGCCCGCCCTTAAGCTAGTTCGACGCCGGTCTAATGCCCAACGGAACCATCCTCGTCACCGGCGGCGCCGGCTACATCGGCAGCCATGTCGTGCGCCAACTGGGCGAAGGCGGCGAACGGGTGGTCGTCATCGACAACCTCGGCAAGGGTTTTCGCCAGGCGGTGACCGCGGGTGAACTGGTGGTCGCCGACGTCGGCGACCACGCCTTGGTGTCGCGGCTCATGGCGGAGCACCGAATCGACACGGTCATGCACTTCGCGGCCCACACCATCGTTCCGGAGTCCGTGGCATTGCCGCTCAAGTACTACGGCAACAATACCTGTTCGACCCGCAGCCTGTTGCAGGCCTGCATCGACAATGGCGTCAAGAATTTCGTCTTTTCGTCGACCGCCGCGGTTTACGGCATGCCGGAAGATGGGTATGCCGGCGAGGATTCGCCGACGCGGCCGATCAACGCCTATGGCACGTCCAAACTCATGAGCGAGTGGATGCTGCGGGATGTGGCGGCGGTGAATCCGCTGCGCTACGTGGCGCTGCGATACTTCAATGTGGCCGGTTCCGACCCGAAGGGGCGCATCGGTCAGGCCACACCGGGCGCGACCCTGCTCACCAAGGTGGCCTGCGAGGCCATGGTGGGCAAACGCTCCCATGTGTCGGTGTTCGGCACCGACTATCCAACTCCCGACGGAACCGGGGTACGCGATTACCTGCATGTGGAGGATCTGGCCTCAGCGCACCTGCGGGCCCTCGATTACCTGCGCGTGGGCGGCCCCTCGGCGACACTCAACGTGGGCTACGGGCATGGCTACTCGGTGCGCGAGGTGCTGCGCATGGTGGAGGCGGTGGCCGGCAAGCCGTTGGTCATTCGTGAGGAAGCGCGGCGCGCCGGGGACCCGGCCTACCTCGTCGCGCGGGCCGACCGCATCCGGGCCGAGTTGGGGTGGCATCCGCGCTACAACGACCTCGAGGCCATCGTGTCGAGTTCGCTGGCCTGGGAGCGCAAGCTCCTGGCCAATCCGTGGACCTGAGCAGCCTCTCGCGCGCTCGTCGGTGCGGACGAGTGAATTCATCTTCATCCGACTGGCGCCGCCTTTACTTGACCCCCTAAAACCGCTACGCTTTTGGGTTGTTTTTCCTATTTAAATCAGAATATTACGTATGCGAATTACGATCTTCGGCTCCGGTTACGTGGGCCTCGTGAGCGGCGCCTGCCTGGCGGATGCCGGCAACACCGTGGTCTGCGTCGATGTGGACGGCCGCAAGATCGACATGCTCAAGCGAGGCGAGATCCCAATCCATGAGCCGGGTCTCGACGCCGTGATCAAACGCAATTTCGATGCGGGGCGGTTGAGCTTCACCACCGACGCCAAGGCCGGCGTCGACCATGGCCAGTTCCAGATCATCGCGGTGGGTACCCCGCCGGATGAGGACGGGTCGGCCGACCTGCGCTACGTGCTGGCGGTGGCGGGGACCATCGGCGAGCACATGACGGAATACAAGGTCGTCATCACCAAATCGACGGTGCCGGTGGGTACCGCCGACAAAGTGCGCGACGCGGTGGCGAAGGCACTGAAAGCGCGCCAGGCGAGCCTCGAATACGACACCGTATCGAATCCGGAATTTCTCAAGGAAGGCGCGGCGATCAACGACTTCATGAAGCCGGACCGAGTCGTCATCGGCACCGACAGCACGCGCGCTGCCGATCTGATGCGCACCCTGTACGAGCCCTTCACCCGCAATCGCGATCGCATGATCGTGATGGATGTGCGCTCCGCCGAACTCACCAAGTACGCGGCGAATGCCATGCTCGCCACCAAGATCAGCTTCATGAACGAACTCGCCAATCTGGCCGAGCACTTCGGCGCCGATATCGAGGCCGTGCGCGTCGGTATCGGCTCCGATCCGCGCATCGGGTACGCGTTCATCTATCCCGGCGTGGGCTACGGCGGCTCGTGTTTTCCGAAGGACGTCCAGGCTCTGAAGCGGTCGGCCGACGAAGTCGGATATCAGGCGAGCATCCTGACCGCCGTGGAAGAGGTGAACAACCGCCAGAAACTGGTGCTGTTCAACAAGATCAAGGCATTTTTCGGCGACCTGAAGGGTAAGACCATCGCCCTGTGGGGATTGGCGTTCAAGCCCAATACCGATGACATGCGGGAAGCGGCCAGCCGGGTGCTCATGGAGGCGCTATGGACGGCGGGCGCCAAAGTCCGCGCCTATGATCCGGTCGCCATGCCCGAGTGCAGGCGGATCTACGGCGACCGCGCC
>WNFO01003053.1_pt1 | contig 14064 bp, 14 predicted proteins | sample 5400251 | NCBI WGS metagenome assembly WNFO01 (sample SAMN13153354, study PRJNA577476) | soil metagenome | isolation source: 100 cm saprolite under Madrone tree | place: USA:California | collected 2016-06-14 | reverse complement strand
GTGCGCCGCTCCTACGAGGAGGGTCTGGCCGCCTTCGGCTACGCGCGCGAGCGCGTGGCCGGCATGAGCGGCTATGCCAAGACGCTCTACGAGGGCCTCTACCGGCACTACGGCGTGCGTGTGAAGGACCTCGAGGTGCACGCCTACGCCGAGCAGGAGCACGGCGACAAGGCGCTCGAGCTGATGCAGCGCGTGTGCACCAGCGCCCACGTCCAGCGCCGCGTGCGCCAGGCGGTCGAGCACACCATCCTCACCAACGAGTGGCGGACGGGGGCGCTCAACCGCTGGCTCGAGGAGCCCGGCGCGCTCGACGGGCCGGCTCGCCGGTAGGGTCCGTCCACCCCGCCCCGGAGCCGACGCGCCTCGCGCGCGCCCTTGCAGGATTGCGCCTCTTGCGCGCCCGCAAGCTCGCGCGAGCGCGCTCCCCGTCGGATGGATCGTTCGCCGACCCGCGCACTCGCCGTGCGGAGCGGACGGGCGAGCCGCGTGCCGGCCACCCACCTGCTGCAGCCGACGCCACCCCACCGTCCGCCGCCGTCGGCGCATCTCCTGGCTCTCTGCCCGGATGGGGGGTGTGGCGCACGCGAGGGCCAGGGGCTCCACGCGCCGCTCGCGGACCGACACGCGTGGCGCGCGCTCGCGGCATGCATCTTGAACCACGAGGTGCGGAGCGTCGCAGGCGCACGCGCGTGAAAGCTCTGCGACGCACGACGAAGGCAAGGGCAGGTGAGCGGAACGAGGTCATCTCGTGGAGCGCGGCCGCGCGCAGCGATGCTGGGTCTGCTCGCCGTGCTGGTTGCGCCTGCGGCGACGGGCAGCGCGTGCACCACCGCCGCCGACTGCGACGACGGCAACGCCTGCACCACCGACTCCTGCAGCGCGAACGGCGTCTGCGAGCACGCGGCCCAAGAAGGATGCATCCCCTGCGCCACGGCCGCGGACTGTGACGACCGCAACCCCTGCACCACGGACGGCTGCACCGGCGGCGTCTGCGGCCACACGGACGTCCCGAGCTGCGGGCCGGAGCAATGCAGCGACGGCATCGACAACGACCGGGACGGCCTCGTGGATTGTGCCGATCCCGACTGCGCGCACGCCCCCGAGTGCCGGCCCCACGAGATCTGCGGCAACTGCATCGACGATGACGGCGACGGCCTGGTGGACTACGAGGATGCGGACTGCTGCAGCCAGGGCGGGGCGCTCGTCATCGAGCGGATGACCCTCGAGCCGGCCGGGCTGAAGCTCCGGGGCAATCGGCTCGCGATGAAGGCGCGGTACGCGACCTCGGTGCCGCCGCTCTTCGACCCGCTCGCCCAGGACACGACGCTGCAGCTGTCCGACGCGCACGGCCCACTCTTCTGCCAGACGATCGCCGCATCCCACTGGAAGCGCGCGCACCGGCGCCGCTACCGCTTCGAGGACGGGCGGGGCCGCTTCGCCGGCGGGCTCGAGAAGGGCCGCTTCAAGGTGAAGCGCAACGGCAGCGTGCTGTTCCGCGCGCACGGCGAGCACGTCAGCCTGCGAGCCACGGACGGCGCCGCCATCCTGGTCACGCTGCGCGTCGGCGAGCAGTGCACGCGCGCGACCATGAGCCTCCGCACCACGAAGAAGGCGCTCCGCTTCCCGTAGAGCGGGCGCGCCGTCCGACCCTGCTCGGTCGCTTGTCCGTGCACGAGGCGAAGTGTAAGGGTACGCCGCAACGAACCCCGGAGGCACCGCGATGACGCGCACGGAGCGCCGGCTCGACGAGCCCGGCGCACTCGATGGACCGGCTCGCCGGTAGGGTCGCGCTCGTCACCGGCGCCGGCCAGGGCATCGGGCGGGGGATCGCGCTCCTGTTCGCGCGCGCGGGGGCGCGGGTGTGCGTCGCCGAGCTGAAGGAGCATCGCGCGGAGCGCACTGCGCAGGAGATCCGGGCCGCCGGCGGCGAGGCGCTCGCGCAGGTGGCGGACGTCGGGCGTCGGGAAGACGTCGACCGCGTCGTCGCGGAGACGGTGCGGCGCTGGGGCAGCGTCGACGTGCTCGTCAACAACGCGCACGGTTTCGGCGCGCGCGCCCCGCTGGAGGACATCCCGGACGAGCAGTTCGATCTGTCGTGGACGAGCGGCGTGAAGGGCACGTGGTGGGCGATGTGCGCCGCCCGCCCGCACATGGCCGCGCGCGGCTGGGGACGCATCATCAACATGGTGTCGCTCGCCGCCGAGCGGGGCGACGCCGGCCTCGGCGAGTACAACGCGGCCAAGGCGGGCATCGCGGCGCTGACGCGCACCGCCGCGCGCGAGTGGGGCCGGCAGGGGATCACGGCCAACGCCATCGCGCCGGGCGCGTGGACGAAGCGCGGGCAGGACTATGCGGCGCGCGATCCGGAGGGGTTCGCGAAGGCGATGGCGGCGCGGCCCATCGCACGGCTCGGGGATCCGGAGACGGACATCGCGCCGGTCGCGCTCTTCCTGGCGAGCGAGGACGCGCGCTTCTTGACCGGCCAGGTCCTCTACGTGGACGGCGGCGCGCACCTGGGGTGAGATCGACCCGAGACCTTGTCTCGGGTCGGAATCGGAAGCGAGCGTGTGCCGTTCGGTGGATCGTGCGAACGCCGTGCCGCGGCCGGCAAAGCCGGCGCGGCAAAACTGAAGACCCTTGGGCGTCTACGTGCGCCGTGCCGCGGACACGTCGTCTCCAGCCACGCGCTCACGCTCCGGAAAGTCTGCCGCGCCGGCTTTGCCGGCCGCGGCACGCCGTCGGCCCTGTCCACCGGGCGGCACTCTCGTCGTCCGTACCCGACCCGCGACAGAGTCTCGGGTCGGACTTGACATCACCCTGCGCAGCAGGGTACTTTGCAATACAAAGTAGCGGGGAGCGATCGTGCTGAAGGACCTGGACCAGGCGCTGGCGGAGATCTCGGCGATCCGCAGTCAGATCGCGCGGAGCGTCGTCTTCCGCGGCTACGGTCCGGCGACGGTCGCGACCACCGGGCTCCTCGCCCTGGTGGCGGCCGGGGTCCAGGCGGCGCTCCTCCGGGACCCGACGGGCAACCTCCCCGGGTACCTGGCGCTCTGGGCCGGGGCGGCAGTCCTCTGCGCCGGCCTGGTCGGCGTCGAGATGGTCACCCGCGCGCGCCGCGTCCACAGCGGGCTCGCCCAGGAGATGCTCGCGACGGCGGTCGAGCAGTTCGTGCCCGCCGCCGCCGCCGGTGGCCTGCTCACCCTCGTGCTCCTCGCCTTCGCCCCAGAGGCCACCTGGATGCTCCCCGGCTTGTGGCAGGTGATCTTCAGCCTCGGGGTGTTCGCCTCCTGCCGCTTCCTGCCCCCACCGATCTTCTGGGTCGGCGTCTGGTACCTGACGGCGGGCCTCGGCTCGCTCGCCCTCGCCCGCGGCACCCGGGCGCTGTCGCCCGCGGCAATGGGCGTCGGGTTCGGGGTGGGGCAGCTGCTCACCGCAGCGATCCTCTACCTCCACCGGGGGGAGGGCGACGGCGATGCCTAGACGAGACCCCGCGCCGGGGCGCTTTGCCTACGAGGGGCTCGACCGCGTGATCCACGAGCGGGCGCGCCTCTCGCTACTCACCTCGCTGGCCGCCCACCCCAAGGGGCTCGCCTTCGGCGACTTGAAGCGGCTCTGCCGCCTGACCGACGGCAACCTGAGCCGCCATCTGCGCATCCTCGAGGAGTCCGGCCTGGTCGAGATCACGAAGCGCTTCCGCGACCATCGCCCGCAGACGACCTGCCGGCTCACGGCCGCGGGGCGCCGGCGCTTCCTCGACTATCTCTCGGTCCTCGAGACCGTGGTCGCCGATGCAGCGGCCACCGCCCGCGCCGACGCGGCTCCTCGGCGGGGTCTGGTGAAGGGCTTCGCGCCGGCGTGAAAATTTTTTCGGGAGAGACTTTGCAATGCAAAGTAATTTGAACGCCAGACCGAGCGCGCCGCTGCACGTCGCCGTGGTGATGGACGGGAACGGTCGCTGGGCGGCGCGCCGGGGACTGCCTCGGACCGCCGGACACCGCGCGGGCGCGGAGGCCGTCCGGCGCGTCGTCGAGGCCGCGCCCGGGCTCGGCATCGGGGTGCTCACGCTGTTCGCGTTCTCCGCGGACAACTGGGGAAGGCCCCGCCCCGAGGTGGCGGCGCTCATGCGGCTGCTGCGCGCCTACCTGCGCGCCGAGACCGCGCGCTGCGTGGAGAACGGCCTGCGCGTCAGCGTCATCGGGCGGCGCGATCGCCTCGCGCCGTCGATCGTGCGGGCGATCCGGCGCGTCGAGCACGCGACGCGCGGCGGCCCGCGGCTCCATCTCCGCATCGCCCTCGACTACTCCGCGCGCGAGGCGATCGCGCGCGCCGCGCTCGGCTGGGCGCGGGCCGCGTCTCCCGACCTCGAGCTCCTCGGCCGGATGGTCGCGCAGTCGGCGGGCGATGGTCCGGCCGTCCCCGACGTCGATCTGCTGGTCCGCACCGGCGGCGAGCGGCGCCTGTCCGACTTCCTCCTCTGGGAGTGCGCGTACGCCGAGCTCTATTTCAGCGACCGCATGTGGCCCGACTTCAAGGCGGCCGACCTGGCCGCAGCGCTCGCGGAGTTCCGGCGGCGCGAGCGCCGCTTCGGGCGCCTGCCCGACCCGCCCCGCCCGCCGGCGCCCACGACGCGGCGTCCGCGCTCGACCCCCGAATGGCTCGCGTACTTCCGCCGGAACCGCGGCGGGCTCCTGCCGATCCCGTGGGAGGCGCGCGGCGAGCTCGACGCGGTCGAGCGACGGGCGATCGCGCGCTCCGTGCAGACGTTCCAGCTCGGCGAGCAGTCCGAGGGCCACCACCTCATGCGCTACGCCCGCCAGCATGCGGACGAGACCGGCGAACCGGACTACGTCGAGACGACCCGTCTCTTCATCGCCGAAGAGCAGCGGCACGCGCGCGACCTCGCCCGCTTCATGGCGCTCAACGCGATCCCCACCCGCAAGAGGCACTGGACGGACAGCGTCTTTCGCCGCCTGCGAAACCTGGTCGGGACGCTCGAGATCTCGCTCGCGGTGCTGGTCACCGCCGAGATCATCGCCAAGGTCTACTATTCGGCGCTGCGCGAGGCCACGGGCTCGACGATCCTGCGGGCGCTCTGCGAGCAGATCGTCCGCGACGAGCACCTGCACGTGGACTTTCAGACCCAGCAGCTCGCGCGGCTGCGGGCGGGCCGACGCGCGGGGCTCCTGCTCCTCACCCGCGCGCTCCACCGCCTCCTCTTCCTCGGCACGGTGCTGGTCGTCTGGCTCGGGCACCGGCGGGTCTTCGAGGCGAGCGGGATGGGCCTCGTCCGCTTCTGGCGCTCCTGCTGGACGGAGTTCGGGCACGACCTGGCGGCGATGGAGCCGGAGACCCGCCCTCGATGGAGCTGGCGGATCGCCACCGCCGCGGCCCCCGCGGGCGCGGACGGGAGAGGGGCGGGCTCGCCCCTCGGAGGAGGCGCATGAGCAGCTCACGGATCGCGGCGTTCCACCGCTTGTCGGTCGAGGAGCGGCGGAGGAAGCTCGCCGAGGCCCTCGCGCTCTCGCACGCCGACCGCGAGGCCCTGAGCGCGGCCGACGCGCTGCCGCTCGAGGTCGCCGACCTCATGGTGGAGAACGCCGTGTGCACGCTCGCGCTGCCCTTCGGGGTGGCCCTCAACTTCGTCGTCAACGGGCGCGAGCACGTGGTCCCCATGGTGGTGGAGGAGCCGTCGGTGATCGCGGCGGCGTCGAGCGCCGCGCTCGTCGCGCGCGCCGGCGGCGGCTTCGTCGCCGAGGCCGACCCGGGCGCGATGATCGGGCAGATCCAGCTCGTGCGGGTGCCCGACCCCGGGGCGGCGGTGGAGCGGCTCGGGGCGGCGCGGGCGCGGCTCCTGGCGGCGGCGCGGGAGCTGACCCCGGGGCTGTGCCGGCGAGGTGCCGGGCCGCGCGACCTCGAGGTGCGGCTGGTGCGTGCGCCGAGCGGGGAGACGATGGTGGTCGTCCACGTGCTCCTCGACACGGGCGACGCGATGGGGGCCAACGCCGTCAACTCGCTGGTCGAAAGCCTCGCGCCGACGGTCGCGGAGATCGGGGGCGGCACGGCGTGCCTCCGCATCCTCTCGAACCTGGCCGATCGGCGGCTGGCGCGCGCGGCGGTGCGCGTGGCGCTGGGGGCGCTGGCGCGCGACGGCATGACGGGAGCCGAGGTGGCCGAGCGGATGGTGTACGCCTATTACCTGGCCGCCGCCGACCCGTACCGCGCCGCCACGCACAACAAGGGCATCATGAACGGCATCGACGCGCTCGCCGTCGCCACCGGCAACGACTGGCGCGCGATCGAGGCGGGCGCGCACGCCTACGCGTGCCGGGGTGGCTCCTACGGCTCGCTCACCACCTGGGCGATCGACGAGGAGCACCTCGTGGGCGCGATCGAGCTGCCCATGGCCGTCTCGACGGTGGGCCCCGTCGTGCACTCGCACCCGCGCGTGCGGCTGGCGCTCCGCATGCTCGGCGTCTCGAGCGCGCGCGAGCTGGCCGCGATCATGGCGGCGGTCGGGCTCGCCTCGAACCTGGCGGCGCTGCGGGCGCTCGTCACCGAGGGCATCCAGCGCGGGCACATGGCGCTGCACGCGCGTGCCGTCTCCCACGCGGCGGGCGCGCGCGGCGAGCAGGCCGAGGAGGTGCGGCGGCGGCTCCTCGCCGCGGGCGAGGTGAAGATCGACCGGGCCCGCGAGCTGCTGCGCGCCCTGGGGGCGCGCTCGTGAGCGGACCCCACGGCGCGCTCCTCAGGCGGTCTCGACGCGGGTCTCCGGCGTGCGCACGCGACCCTCGCCGCGCGCGGCCTTGCGCGCGGGCGGCGCGACCTCGATCGGCGCGCCCTGCGCGGCCTGACGCAGCTCCGCGAACGACGCCTCGATGCCCGCCACGAACTCGGTCACGTCGGGGACCAGGTCCCAGTCGGCCGTGAAGCCCCAGCAGAGCGTGCCCGCGTAGCTGAAGAGCACGATGCCGAGCCCGAGGTAGTCGGTGAGCGGCACCTGCCCGTAGTTGTCGAGCATACGCGCGCCGAGGAGATAGAGCGGCACCTGCGGCCCGGGCACGTTGGTCACCACCAGGTTGAAGGGCAGCGAGCGCGTGACCATGCGCCCGCCGAGCGAGAGGAGCGTCGACGGCGTCCACTCCACGACCCGGGTCAGCATCTCGGCGCCGAGCGCATGCTTCGACTCCTTCAGCCGCTCGGTCTGCTCGCGGATCTTCTCGAGGCGCCGCCGCGGGTCGCGCTCGGCGAGCGGCAGGTCGATCATCCAGGCCGACACCCGGTTGCCGAACGTGCCGCGCTCCTCGCGCGTGCGCACGCTGACCGGCGCCATGACGCGGAAGCGGAGCAGCTCGACGCTGACCCGGCGCTGCTCGAGGAAGCTGGCGACCGCGCCCGTCACCGTGGCGAGCACCACGTCGTTCAGCGAGCCGCCGAGCGCCTTCTTGACCGCCTTCACCTCCTCCAGGTCCATGGCGAGCCAGTCGAAGCGGCGGTGCGGGCCGATCTGCTCGTTGAGCGGCGTGTCGGAGACCTGGCGCAGGGTCGAGCGCACCGTGTCGCGCACCGCGCGCAGCATGGCGCGCAGGTCGGAGCGCGGGTCCTCCGCCTCGGCGAGGAAGCGGCGAAAGCCGCGCACCAGGTCGAAGGGCATGCTCGCGCGGCGCACCGCCTCGGCCCAGAGGAGGTCGCGCGGGCGGGGGGCCGGGCGCGGGATCCAGCGCGGACCCGGCTCGATCGTGTCGGTCGGCTGCGACTTCAGCAGCACCTCCAGCAGGTCGACGCTCGACATGCCGTCGATCATGCAATGGTGGACCTTGGTGATGACGGCGAAGCGCTCCCCGCCCTCGAGGCCCTCGACGATCCACATCTCCCAGAGCGGCTTGGAGCGGTCGAGCTGCTGGGACATGATGCGGCCCGAGAGGCGCTTCAGCTGCTGCGCGTCGCCCGGCCGCGGCAAGCTCGTGTGCCGGACGTGGTAGTCGATGTTGAAGTGCGCGTCGTCCACCCACACCGGGTGGCCCTCGATCGGGGTCCAGGCGAGGACCTGGCGGTAGCGCGGGATCAGGTGCAGGCGCGAGGCCACGTAGTCGCGGATACGGTCGATGTCGATGCCGCCGTCGGGCCGTCTGAGCGGGCCCGCCTCGTAGGTGGCGGTGCCCGCCACATGCATGTGGTTGGTCGGGCTCTCGGTGATGAGGAACGAGTTGTCGAGGAAGCTCAGCCGGTCGTAGGCGTAGGGGCGCATGGTGGACCTCCGAGCGGACGGCGCATCCCTAGCGCGCCGGCGCCCTGCTGTAAACGGGCGGCGTCCTTGCACCGGGCCATCGCGGTCCGCCATCCTGTCCGGGCCGATGCCCTTGCCGGGTGAGGACTGGGTCGCGTGCCCGCGGTGCCGGACCGCGCTCGTGCGCGTCGTGCGGGGCGGCATCCCGCGGCCGAGCTGCCCGCGCTGCGGCTTCGTCTTCTTCGCGAACCCCGGCGTGGGCGCGGCGTGCGTCATCCGCGACGCTGCGGGGCGCGTGCTCCTGGTCCGGCGCGCGCCCGGGCAGTTCGGCGCCGGCCGGTGGTGCTTCCCGTGCGGCTTCGTCGAGTGGGGCGAGGACGTGCGCGCGGCCGCGGCGCGCGAGGCGCGCGAGGAGGCTGGGGTGGAGGTCGTGATCGGCGAGGTGGTCCAGGTCGCGTCGAACTTCCACGAGCCGGAGAAGCCGACCATCGGCGTCTGGTTCGCCGCGAGGCTGGCCGATCCCGCCGCTCGCCCCGTCGCCGGGGACGATGCCGTGGCCGCGGACTGGTTCGAGCCCGCCGCCCCTCCGCCGCTCGCGTTCCCGACCGACGCGGCGCTGCTGGCGCGGCTCGCGCGCGGGGGCTAGCGAGCGCCGGCGCGCCGCGACCGCGCCGTCAGCTCGACGTCCGTCCCCTCCGCCGCCGCGTCCGCCGGTGCGAGGAAGCGCGTGAAGCGCCGGTCGCGGGCGAGATACCGGCGCAGGAACGCGGTCGCATAGCGCCGCGTCAGCGCCTGCTGCCGCGCGAGCTGCTCCGCCGAGAGACGGCTGTCCATGTCGGTGAAGCCGCTGTGCGTCCCGCCGACGATCTTCACCAGGAACGCGGGCGCCGGCAAGGCCGCGAAGAGCGGGGCCGGGTTCCGGTCGAAGAGCACGGTCATGTCCGCCGTGCCGCCGGCGACCAGCACGGCGCGCCGCGGATGGAGCCCGTGGAACGCCTGCCCCTCCGCTTTCCCCGCGACGGCTGCGAGCGCCACCACGGCGGTCAGGTCCGGGTCGGCGAGGCTCGCGTGCACGACCGCGGCGCCGCCGAGCGAGTGGCCGACGAGCCCCGCGCGCCGGCCGCGCACGAGCGGCGCCCGCGCGCGCGCCGGGCCGCTCCGCTCGTGAAAGGCACCGCGCAGAAACGCGAGGTCGCGCGGCGGGTCGCCGAAAATGTCGCCCGGCGGCACCCCGGCGTCGCAGTCGGCCCGGTTGATCCCCGGGAAGTCGGGGGCCGCGACCAGGAACCCCCAGCTCGCGAGCGGCACGCTCAGATACTCGTAGTTGGTGCGGAAGCCGCAGTAGCCGTGCGCGACCAGCACGAGCGGGTAGCGGCCGCGCCGGGCAAGCGCGTCACGGCCCGCGGCCTGCGCCGGGTACCACACTTCCGTGACCAGCGTCCGTCCCCGGGCGGGATCGGTGAATGTGAGCGTCGTGACCCCGACCGTGAAGGGGCCGTCGGCCGACGGATCGACGCCTGCGCCACGCGCCGGCAGGGCGAGCGCGGCGAGCGCGAGCAGAGCCACGAGCCTCCGCACACGCCGCACCATAGCTTGCATCGCCTGCGCAAACCACGCCTATAGTGAAAAGGCGGCGCGCGCCGCCTGCGGGAGGAGACTTCGATGGTCGAGAAGACGATCACGCTCACCGGCACCTCCACCAACTCGATCGAGGATGCGGTCGGCCTCGCCGTGAACCGCGCCGCGTCCACCATCGACGGCCTCCGCCAGGCCGAGATCGCCGGCGTTACCGCGCTGATCGAGGACGGGGCCGTCAGCGCCTGGCGGGTCCGCCTGCGGGTCACGTTCGCGGTCCAGGAGCGGCTCCACGAGTAGCATGCGCGAGGCGGCGGCCAAGGCGCGCGAGATCGTCGACGGGGTGGTGCAGGTCTACCTGCCCCTCCCCATGCGGCCGTCGATCGTGAACGTCTACCTGGTGCGGGCGGGCGCCACCTGGACGCTCATTGACACGGGCATGAACACCGACGACAGCGTGGCGGCCTTCCGCGGCGCGCTCGCCGAGGTGGGCATCGCGCCCGAGTCCATCGTCCGCCTGGTCGGGACGCACCACCACGTGGACCACTTCGGCACCTCGGGGCCCTACCAGGAGCTCACCCGCGCCGACGTCTACCTCCATCCGCTGGAGGCCGACCGCGTCACGATGATGGCCCACATCGAGGGCGAGAACACGGAGTACATGCGCCGGCACGGCGTCCCCGACGTGCCGGCCGACCGGCGGCTGCCGTCGCCGCTCAAGTACTTCGGCAAGCTCTTCTCGCCGGCCGACCCCGACCACCTCCTCGGCGACGAGGACGAGATCCCGCTCGGCGACGGGCGCACCCTCGAGGTGATCTGGACGCCGGGGCACACGCCGGGCCACTGCTGTCTCCTGCTCAAGCCCGAGCGCATCCTGTTCGTCGGCGATCATCTGCTGCCGAAGATCACGCCCCACGTCGGTCTCTGGCCGAACGGCCCCGAGAACCCGCTCGGCGACTTCCTCGCCTCGCACGAGAAGGTGCAGCGCTTCGAGGTGCGGCTCGTCTGCCCGGCGCACGGCCCGGTGTACGAGGACCACCGCCGCCGGGCCCGCCAGCTGATCGACTTCCACCGCGTACGCAAGCTCACCATGCTCGAGCTGATCCGCCGCCGAGCGATGACCGCCTACGAGGTCGCGCTCGACGCCTTCGCGATCGCGCCCGACAATCGCTTCCAGGTGATGGCCGCGACGTACGAGACGCTGGCGCATCTCGAGCTCCTGCGGCGCGAGGGCCGCGCGCTGCGCGCCGAGCGCGACGGGGTGGTCGTCTACCAGGGCCGGTGAGGTTACCGATCCGCGACTCTGTCCGCTTGGGGGGCCCGCCCGGCTGACGGCACGCCCGATCTCGTGGACGACGTCGACAGCGGCAGGCTCGCGCCGAACTGCCCTGCCGAATCGTCGAACGCGTCCCTGCAGCGAAGGAGCGACATCGAGCGAACGGTGGGACGCGTCACCGTTTAAGATCCCAGGGCCCTCACGGGCCGGCGACCGGCGGAACCTAGGGGATTCGGAGAGTCCCGTTCGGCCCGGCGCTGAACGTCTGGACGGTGGTCGCGGAACGGTTCCCGCCGTCCCCTGCCGTGGCGTTGTGGAAGCCGACGGTCATCTGGAGCGCGCCGGCGTCCGGGCAGATCATCTGCGCGCGCTTCCCGCCGGCGCGGAGGCGAACGCTGCCGTTGGCCTGGACTTGGATCTTCACGTCGTCGAGGCCCTGCGCGCTCGCGACGGCGTGCTTCGGGTCGGCGAACTTGAAGAGGCGGCGGTGCTTCACGAAGCTCGCGGCCGGGATACGGGCGCAGAGGACGTCGGTCCCGTTCTCCGGGCGGATCTGCAGGATGACGTCGTCGGCGAGCGGGTTCACCCCGAGCCCGGAGCCGGCGAGCACGGTGTGCAGGTCGAGCCGGGTGGCGTCGCCCGAGGGGCGGAGGCGACCCTCCTCCAGCGTGAGCGTGCCGGCCTGCCCGGAGCACGCCGGATCCTCGAAGTCGGTGAGGCCGTTGCCGTCGTCGTCGATGCAGTTGCCGCATGTCTCGGTGGACGCCGCCGCCGGCGCGAGGCACGTGTTGGTGTGGACGCACACGCCGCCGATGCAGGTGTCCGTCGTACAGGCGTTGAAGTCGTTGCAGTTGGCTACCGTGGTGCAGGGGGTGCAGCCGCTGATGGCGGCGTGGTGGCAGGCGCCGGCATCGCAGGTGTCGGTCGTGCAGGCGTTGTGGTCGTCGCAGTCGACGACCGTCGTGCAGCAGCCGGAGATGGGGGTGTCGTAGCACACGCCGGCCACGCACGACTCGGTGGTGCAGGCATTGTTGTCGTTACAGTCGGCGGCCGTCGCGCACGGCCTGCAGCCCTCGAGCCACGTGTTCGAGCAGACGCCGGCGTCGCAGGAGTCGTAGGTGCAGACGTTGTGGTCGTTGCAGTCGGCGCCCGTCGCGCAGGTGCAGCCGGCGCCGGAGTCATCGGGCGGACAGTCCGCGCTGCTCCCCGTGCAGTACTCCGGCACGTCGCACGGACCGGCCGACGGACGGCACACGGTTCCCGCGTTCCCCGGGACGTTGTCGCAGAACTTCACTCCTCCGGTGCCGGTTGCACACCTGTCCACGGTGCACGGATTGTGGTCGTCACAGTCTGCATCCGAGTTGCAATTCGAGGGCGTGATCACGCAGTCGGACGGATCCGAGTTCGGCTGCTGGGACGGGTAGGAGCACACGTCGATCAGCTCGCCGGTCGTCCCGATGTCCGTGGACGTGAGGCAGCAGTTCACGGCGGTGTCGTTCGTGACGCAATTGGGCCCATTGCATTTCCTCGCCGTGTGACTCGCGACGCCGCTGAAGGGATCCGACCCGACTGCGACGCCAACGCTGCAGAGCGACGTGCAGGCGACCGGCCGGGGTTTGGTGCAGCGGGTCGGCCTGTCGTTGCCGCAGGTGTAGCAGCGCGGGGCGCCGGTATTGTTGATCGGGAAGATACAGGTCCCGCCCGAGCCGCAGTCCTGGTTCTTGATGCAGCCGAGGAACTGGTTGTTGGAGCATTTGCCCGCCATCTGCGCCGCGCCGAAGACCGTCACGCAGATGGCGCGGTCCGCCAGGCCGTCCCGGTTGGTGTCGATCAGCGCGCAGGAGTCACCCGTGTTGCTGCCCCTCCAGTTCACGTCGTCGAATTGCCACCTGAGGGACAGGGTCGCGGAGGACGAGGAGCAGGTCGGGCCCGGCTCGCACCACTCGTTCAGGTCCTTCTGGCCCGGCACGTTGTCCGGACCTAGCTGATCGGTGATGCAGACGGCTCGCGCCGGAGCGGCGGCGAGAAGGGCGAGGAGCAGGCCGGCCACGAAGAGGCGCCAGCTCGTCGGTCTCATGGTCGTCGAAGTCACTGAAGTCCTCCCTTTCAAGGGCGGCGCGTTGCAGGTCCTGTGCCACGGGGCGGTGTCGATCCGCCGAGTCGCGACGCGCGTTCGAAACGCCGGGCTGTGTCAACGCTGGCGCGCTGCGTGCCGCGCTAGTCGCGGTGTGCGCGCGGCGCGGCCGGGGGAGGGTCCGGAGACGCAGGGCGGCGGCGACACCCCCTTTCTGCCCAAGGGGGAGGAGGACAGAATCGCTGGCCCTCGACACACCTCAGGGCCGGTGATTGACGCCGGCGCGCCGGCTGTGCTGAGCTGGGCCCATGCTCAAGCCCGGCGATCCGGCCCCCGACTTCACGGCCACAGCGCACGATGGGCGCACGATCCGCCTGCAGGACCTGCGCGGCAAGAAGGTGCTGCTCTGGTTCTTCCCCAAGGCCGACACCCCCGGCTGAACGGCCGAGGGAAGCGGATTCCGTGACCGAATCCGTGACTTCGAGGCCCTCAACGTGACCATCCTCGGCGCGAGCTTCGACACCCCGGCCGACAACGCCGCCTTCGCACGCAAGTTCTCCTTCCCCTTCCCGCTCCTCTCCGACACGGACCGGAGCCTGGCGCTCGCCTACGGCGCGGCCGACGATCCGTCCGCGCAGTTCGCGAAGCGCGTCTCGTGCCTGATCGACGAGGAGGGGCGCGTGCTCCGCTACTACCCGCAGGTGTCGGCACGCGAGCACGTGGGCGAGGTGCTGCGCGACCTGGCTGGCTGAGCGCCTGCGCCGGATCGCCCTCGCGCTCTCGCTCGTGCTCGCCCTCTCGGGCGTCGCCGCCGCCGAGTTCGTCGCGCGGGAGAAGGACTTCCGCTGCCTGCTCGACGGGCGGGCGGTGGCGGGGAAGCACTTCTTCGTCTTCCACCGCAGGCACGGGAGG
>WNFO01012993.1_pt1 | contig 14071 bp, 11 predicted proteins | sample 5400251 | NCBI WGS metagenome assembly WNFO01 (sample SAMN13153354, study PRJNA577476) | soil metagenome | isolation source: 100 cm saprolite under Madrone tree | place: USA:California | collected 2016-06-14 | reverse complement strand
CATCGGCGCCGATGGGAAGGCTCACGCGGCTCCTGAACCGGGGCTCGAGATACTTTTCGAACAGGTCCGGTGGTTCCATGATGTGCATGTCGCAGTCGACGAACCGGAGCCCATCTTTCATGACGCCCTCCTCGAATGGCTGTCCACTTCCCCCGCGCCCATCATGGACGCCTGCCTTGCGCGGATTCTACTCGGATCGTGGCCGGTCCGCCATGGGCGCGTGCCTCCCCCTTGCCGGGGAGATGCGATCGGAGCCGGGCCGAACCCGATACCGGGCCAGGTGATACTGTAGCCGGAGCATTCGAGAGAGCGGGCGCAGATCGTCTCGCGATCAACCGGGAGGACATGATGCCGGTCATGCTTGGCACGGGCGCCTATCGCTACGAGGTCGTGGACACTTGGGCGAAGCTGCCGCCCGGCCAGGAGTTCGACGCCGACGTCGCCGCCGTCGGCGTCGACGCGCAGGACCGTGTCTACGCGTTCAATCGGGGCCGGCACCCGATGGTGGTGTTCGATCGAGACGGGAACTTCCTGCGATCCTGGGGCGAGGGAGTCTTCCGCCGTGCCCACGGTGTCCACATGGCGCCCGACGACACTCTCTGGCTCACCGACGACGGCGACCACACGGTCAGGCATTGCACGCTCGACGGCGCGGTGCTGCTGACCATCGGCATCCCCGGGGCGCCCTCGCCCTACATGAGTGGCGCGCCCTTTCACCGCTGCACGCACACCGCGCTGTCCCCGCAGGGCGATCTCTATGTCTCGGACGGCTACGGGAACTCGCGCGTCCACAAGTACTCGCCCAACGGCACCCTGCTTCGCTCGTGGGGAGCTGCCGGCACCGACCCGGGCCAGTTCAACATTCCGCACAACATCTGCTGCGACGCCGACGGCTGGGTGTATGTCGCCGACCGCGAGAACCATCGCGTCCAGGTGTTCGACGGCAACGGCAAGTATGAGACCCAGTGGAACAACATGCATCGTCCATCGGGCCTCCATCTGGAGCGCGCTCCTCAGGGGCGATTCTACGTCGGCGAGATCGGTGGCGGCCTGGGCGTGAACTACGACATGCCCAATATCGGCCCGAGAGTGAGCATCTACAGCGCCAAGGGCGAGATGCTGGCACGCCTCGGCGATCGCCCGGCCGGACTCGAACCCGGCCAGTTCATGTCGCCCCACGGGCTTGCTGTCGACTCACGCGGCGACATCTACGTCGGCGAGGTCTCGTACACGAACTGGGGCAATCGCTACAAGGGCCAGGCGCCACCGGCGGGGCTGCGCAGCCTGCAGAAGCTCGTCAAGGCGCGCTGACGCGCCGCCTGGTCCTCGGCGCGGGCGTCTAGGTCTGGATTAGAATCCGTGTCATGAGCACGAGAGCCACCCCCGACCGCATCGATGCCTCGCGCTCCGCGCTCATCGTCTACGACGCCTGCCGCCGTGCCCTGACTCCCGCCGATCCCGCGCGGCGCGCGGCGATGCGACCCGTCCTCGACGCCTGGGTCACCTTGATCGGCGCGTGCCGCGCGCGCGCCATGCCCATCATCTACACGACCCCGGTCAGCCGGGCGGACGGCGCCGACGTCGTGCTGCTGCCCACCGACCTCAGCGTCGAGACGGGAGTGCCGTCGCTCACCAACTGCGTCGAGAGCATGCCGGAGGCCGGCTTCCCGGAGGAGATCGCGCCCCGGCCCGAGGACTACGTGTATCTCAAGCGCCGCCCGAGCGCGTTCTACGGCACCGGGGTGACCGAGCTGTTGCGAGCTCTCCGCCGCACCGCGCTGGTGATCGGCGGCGGGGCGACCAATCGGGGCGTCGAGACCAGCGTGCGCGAGGCCTTCAGCATGGACCTCGACACCGTGGTCGTCCGCGAGTGCTGCTGGGGCGGTGATGCCGCGGCCCACGCCTACAGCCTCGACAAGTCGATGAAGATGTACGCGCGCGTCCGCACCCTGAACCAGGCCCTGGCCATGCTCGCGTGACGAGTCCAGCGGACCGGCCATTGACAACCGCCCGAGCCATGGCCCATGGTTGCCCAGCCTGGACGGCTCTATCGCGGTAAGAGCCCAGGGACCCGGACCCACGACGTACTTCAAGGAGTGACCATGGCCACAGCCGACCCTCTCACCTTGCCGCTCTACTGTCCCCTGATCGTCAACGGTGAAGAAGGCAAGTCCACGAACGGCAGGCGATTCAAGAGAGAGAACCCGGCGGACGTCCGCCAGGTCGCCACCATCGCCGAGCAAGGGACGCAGGAAGACTCGCGCGCCGCCATAGACGCCGCCCGCGCCGCGTTCGACAGCAATGTCGGCAACTGGATCTACAACCATAAGCTCAGGGAGCAGGTGCTGTTTCGCGCGGCCGGTCTGATCCGCGACCATGCTGACCGCCTGGCCCGGGTGGTGAGCCTGGAAGTGGGAATGCCGATGCGGCAAGCGGTGCCCCACATCGCGGCCGCGGCGGACATCTTCGATTTCTACGCCGGGCTGGCGGGCAAGCTGTACGGAGAGAGCTTCACCTTGCCCAGTGGCTCCATGATCAACCTGGTCAAGGAGCCAGTGGGCGTGGTGGGGATGATAACTCCCTGGAACTTCCCGTTGACTCAGACCGCGCGGAAGGTAGCCCCCGCCCTCGCCGCGGGCTGCACCATCGTGATCAAGCCGGCGAGCTATACCCCGGCCGCCACTTACGAGCTCGTCAAGCTGATTCAACAAACCGGTCTCCCGAAGGGTGTGCTCAATCTGGTCCCGGGCCCGGGGAATGTCGTCGGCGCGGAAATCATCGCCAGCAAGAAGGTGGACAAGATCTCCTTCACCGGCGAGACGGGCACCGGCAAGATGATCGGGGCGCAGGCGGGACTGGAAGTGAAACGGATGAGCCTGGAGCTGGGGGGCAAGGCCCCGTACCTGATCTTCGACGATGCGGAGGTGGACGCGGCCGCCCGCGCCGCCGTCTTCGGGATGTTCCGCAACGCCGGCCAGGCCTGTGGCGCCACCACGCGGCTGCTGATCCAGGAGGGGATCCACGACCGGTTCCTGGGCCGCGTGGTGGAATTGACCAAGAAGATCGAAGTCGGACATCCCTCGAAGTCATCCACCGACATGGGGCCGCTGATCTCCGGCAACCAGGAGCGGGTGGTCCAGGACTACATCAAGATCGGACTGGACGCGGGATTCGATCTGATCACGGGCGGCCACAAGCTCTCCGGCGACGACTACGACCATGGCTACTACATGGAGCCCACCATCTTCGATCGAGTGGACAACGCGTCCAAGCTGAGCCAGGAGGAGATCTTCGGTCCGCTGGTGACGGTGACCACCTTCAGCGACGAAGCGGAAGCGATCGAGCTGGCGAACGCCGTGGATTTCGGGCTCGTGGCCGGTGTGTGGAGCGCGGACTACCCGCGCGCCATGCGGGTGGCTCGGCGGATCCGCGCCGGCACGGTCTGGATCTGGGACAACTATGCCCAGCCGGTAGAGGGCATCTGGGGGGGATACAAGCAGAGTGGCATGGGACGAGAGCTCGGCTACCACGGGCTCAACGACTTTCTCGAGGTCAAGCAGATCTTCACCGATGGCACCGGCCTCGCGATGAAACCGCCGTACGGCCAGGTGATCAAGGAGTAGGCGTCGCTCACGTTCGCGGCTCGCTTCTGGGAGGTATCGGGTTGACCAAGGAAGGCACCTGGGCTGACGAGGTCGCGAAGCGGCTGGAGTCGATGGTGGCGTTGCGCCGGGACTTCCACCGCCATCCCGAGTTATCGTTCCAGGAGAGGCGAACGGCGCAGATCATCGCGGAGCGGCTTTCCGCCGCGCGGCTCGAGGTGAAGACCGGTATCGCGGGCACGGGTGTCGTCGGGATCCTGCGTGGCGACAAGCCGGGCAAGACTATCGCGTGGCGCGCCGACATCGACGCGCTGCCCCTCACCGAGGTCCTCCAGGCGCCGTTCACCTCGGGCACGCCCGGCGTGATGCACGCCTGCGGTCACGATGGGCACACCGCGATCGCCATCACGGCCGCCGAGATCCTGGCCGCGCGGCGGGCCGAGCTGCCGGGCACCGCCGTCTTCATCTTCCAACCCGCGGAAGAGCTGCTCTCGGGCGCGAAGCCGATGATCGAGGCGGGCGTGCTGGAGAATCCACACGTCGACGAGATCTACGGCCTGCACCTCACCACGCAGGATCCCGCGGGCAAGGTCAACATCCGGCGTGGCCCCACCATGGCGTCGGGCGACGGCTTCTCCATCGAGGTGACCGGCCAGGGTGGACACGGCGCATATCCGCATCTCTCCATCGATCCGATGACGGCGGCCGCGCACATCCTCATCGGCATGCAGAACCTCGTCACGAAGGAAGTGGCCGCGAAGGAGACGGTGGTCCTCTCCGTGGGACAGATCCTCGCCGGGACGAAGAACAACATCATCCCGGACAAGGCGGTCATGCGCGGCACCCTGCGGACGTTCGACATGGACGTGCGCGAGCAGATGCTTGGGCGGATGCAGTCGTTCGCCTCCGACATGGCGCGCGCCTATCGGGCGGAGGCGCGGATGGACCTGACGATGGGCTGCCCGCCCGTCGTGAATCCCGAGCGTGAAACGGAGCTCGTGCACCGCTGCGCCGCCGATGAGTTGGGCGAGGACGCCGTCTTCAGCGGCAACGCAGTGATGGCGAGCGACGACATGAGCCTCTTCCTCCGCGAGCGGCCCGGCTGCTACTTTCGGGTGGGGATCGCGCCGACGCACAGCCGGAAGGTGCCGCACCATGCGCCCGAGTTCGAGATGAACGAAGCCGGGTTGCCCGTCGGCCTGCGCGTCGCGCTCGGGATCCTGCGAAGTCGCCTCGGCGGCTGAGGAATAGGGCCATGCGCATCGTGGACGCGCAGGTGCACATCTGGTCCGGCGGCAAGCCGGCGAACCTCCGCCACCGGCAGGTCCCTGCCTTCACCAAGGACGAGCTGCTGAACGAGATGCGGGAAGCGGGCGTGGACGCGGCCATCATCCATCCGCCGACCTCGTGGGATCCCAACGCCAACGCTCTGGCCATCGAGGCGGCTTACCTGCACCCCGATCGCTTCGCGATCCTCGGCAACTTCCCGGTGGAGAGGCCGGAGAGCCGCGCGCTGATCGACGGCTGGACGAGGCAGCCCGGCATGCTCGGCCTGCGCTTCACGTTTCTCCAGCCGCATCAGCAGACGTGGCCGACGGACGGGACGATCGACTGGCTCTGGCCTGCCGCCGAGCGCGCTGGACTGCCCGTCGCGCTCCTCGCTGCGAACTTCCTGTCAAAGGTCGGAGAGGTCGCCGAGCGGCATCCGGCACTGAAGCTGATCATCGATCACCTCGGCCGGCGCTCGCCGGCGGAGACGGGCGAGGCGGCCTGGGACAACCTTCCGCAGATGCTCGCGCTCGCGAAGCACCCGAACATCGCGATCAAGGCCACCGGCGCGCCGAGCTACTCAGCCGGGCCCTATCCGTTCCGCGACATCCACGACAAGCTGAAGCGGATCTTCGACGCGTTCGGCCCGACCCGGATGTTCTGGGGCACCGACATCACGCGCATGCCGTGCTCGTACCGGCAGTGCGTGACGATGTTCACGGAGGAGCTGCCGTGGCTCTCCGGCCGGGCCCAGGAGCTGGTGATGGGCCGCGCGGTGCGCGACTGGCTCGGGTGGACACCGCCGCGCTGAGCAGTCGACCATGGAGAACCTGACCCGAAGTGGAGGCCCGGTATGAAGAAGCTCGCGGTGGCGATGATTCTCGTGGCCACCCTTGCGGTGGGCCTATCGAGCGGAGACGTCGCGGCGCAGCCCCAGCCGGAGGGCCAGTTGACAGTGGCCTTCGATGTCTCGATCGCCCTGACGTTTCTCGATCCCGCCGAGACCGCCGGAATCGGCGTGCCGTTCGTCTTCTTGTACGCCCTCCACGACGCGCTGATCAAGCCGCTGCCTGGCAATGACATGGCGCCATGCCTGGCCGAGTCCTGGAAGGAGAGCCCGAATGGGCTCTCGTACGAGTTCAAGTTGCGCGAGGGACTGAAGTTCCACAATGGCGACCCCTTCACGGCGGAAGACGTGAGGTTCAGCTTTCTGCGCTATCGCGGCGCCGCCGCGAAGCTTCTGCACGACCGGGTCAAGGCCGTGGACATCATCGACTCGCATCGCATTCGCTTCGTCCTCCACACGCCGTGGCCTGATTTCCTGGCCTTTTACGCCACTCCGGCCACGGGCGCGGCCTGGATCGTGCCCAAGAAGTACATCGAGAAGGTCGGCGAGGAGGGATTCAGACGCCAGCCGGTGGGGCTCGGTCCCTACCGCTTCGCGCGTATGACTCCCGGGATAGAGCTGGTGCTCGAGGCCAACGAGCAATACTGGCGCAACACACCCTCGGTCAAGCGCGTCGTCATCAAGAGCGTTCCCGACCGCACAGCGCGTCTAGCCATGCTCAAGACCGGCGAGGCTGATATTGGCTATGTGATGATCGGTCTCGAAGCGATCACCATCAAGGCGGACCCGAAGCTGCGCCTTGTCAAGGTGATCCCTCCGGCAGCCTGGTGGATGGAATACCCAGAGCAGTGGAATCCCAAGTCGCCGTGGCATGACCGTCGCATCCGGCTGGCGGCGGTGCTCGCCCTGGACAAGCAGGCGCTCAACGAAGCCGAGCGGCTCGGATTCTCACGCCTGACTGGGTCGATGATTCCGAGCGGCATGGACTTCGCGCTCCGCCTCGAGCCGTATCCGTATGACCCGAGGCAGGCCAAGCGCCTTCTCGCGGAAGCCGGATATCCCAGTGGCTTCGACGCCGGCGATCTGACGCCGATGCCGCCGTTCACAACCATGGGAGAGTCGGTGGCCGGCTACCTCGCTACGGTGGGCATTCGCACGCGGGTGCGCAGCATGGAGCGGGCAACGTTCATGGAGGCGTGGCGGTCGAAGAAGCTCGGCGGGGTCATCGCGGCGGCCTCGACGGCACCGGGTAACGCCGCGGTGCGGCTCGAATCGTTCGTGATCAGCAGCGCGCCGTACGCCTCCGGAGGGTATCCCGACATCGACGATCTGTTCCTCCAGCAGGCGCAAGAGCGGGACCGCAAGAAGCGTGAGGCCCTTCTCCACCGGATCCAGCGCCTCATGCACGAGCGTGTCATGTTCGGCCCAATCTTCGAGCCCGCCATTCTCCACGGTGTCGGTCCGCGGGTGGAGGAACCGGCCATCGGATTGACCTCCCAGCTCTACTTCCCCGCGCCCTACGAGGACATGCGCCTCAAGAGGCCGTGAGCAACAACGACGTGATTCGGGGTTTCCACGAGGCGATTCATAGACCTGACGCCATCACGGCCTAGATCTGGCCGCGCAATCGCGGGTCGAGCGCGTCGCGCAGGCCGTCGCCGAGGAGATTGAAGCCCAGCACGGTGATCATGATGGCGAGGCCCGGGATGGTCGCGATGTGCGGCGCGACGAGGAGGAAATCCCGGCCCCCAGGACGGAGTGGGAGGCGGGACACCGAGCCCGAGAAAAGACAGGGCCGCCTCGACGAGGATGGCGTTGGCCATGAAGAGCGTCGAGTAGACGATGACGGTGGGCAGGATGTTCCTCAGCACGTGACACGTCAGCACCCGGCCCGCGGTGGCGCCGAGCGCCCGCGCGGCGCTGACGTACTCGCTCTCTCTCGCCGTCAGGACGGCGCCGCGCACGAGGCGGATCACGGTGGGCGTGCCCCAGATGCCGACCGCGATGGTGGTGTTGAGCACGCCGGGGCCGAGCGCGGAGACCACCGCGATCGCCAGCAGCAAGTAGGGAAAGGCCAGCAGCACCTCCACCCCGCGCATGATCAGCACGTCGAGCCAGCCCCCGGCGAAGCCGGCGAGGCAGCCGAGGACGAGGCCCAGGCCCAGCGCTATCGCCACCGAGAGCAGCCCGACCAGCAGCGCCACCCGGCTGCCGTAGATGACGCGCGAGAGGATATCGCGACCGAACTCGTCGGCCCCGAGCAGGAACTTCTCTCCGGGACGCGCGCGCTTCTCGATGAGGCTCTGCTTGGCGGGATCGGCGGGGGCCAGCCACGGCGCGCCCGCGGCCGCCACCGCGAGCAACACCACCACGCACAGCCCGGCCAGCGCCAGGCGATTGCGCCGAAAGCGCTGCCACGTATCGGCCGACAGTGTCGCGGGCGCCACCGCCGGCACCGGCATCGCGCTCACCGTCGACGTCACGGCCACTACCCTTGGCGCGCGATGCGCGGATCCAGCGCACCGTAGGCGAGGTCCACCGCGAGGTTGATCACGACGAAGGCGAGGGCGAAGACGAGCACCGCCCCCTGCAGGAGCACGTAGTCGCGGGCGAAGATCGCTTTGACCATCAGGCGCCCGAGCCCCGGCCACGAGAACACGGTCTCGGTGAGCACGGCGCCGCCCATGAGCTGACCGGCCTGGAGGCCCAGGAGGGTCAGGATGGGGATGGCCGCATTGCGCAACGCGTGCTTGGCGACCACCAGCCGCTCGGCCACGCCCTTGGCGCGGGCGGTGCGCACGTAGTCCTCGCGAAGCACGTCCAGCACGCTCGAGCGCGTCATGCGCGCCACCATAGCGAGCGACGGCAGCGCCAGCGTCACCGCGGGGAGCACGAGGTGGGAGGGCGAGCCCATTCCGCCGACGGGCAGCCAGGGCAGCCAGAGCGCGAAGACGACGATGAGCACGAGGCCCGTCCAGAAGACCGGCATCGAGAGCCCGAAGAGCGAGCCCACGCGGGCAATGGCGTCGAAGAGCGAGTTCGGCCATACCGCGGAGATCACGCCCGCGGCAATGCCGGCCGCCGCCGCGATCGCGAGGGCGGCCACCGTCAGCTCGAGCGTGGCCGGCCAGACGTCGGCGAGCTCGTCGACCACCGGCCGGTTCTGCTGGATGGAGCGGCCAAGATCCCCACGGACCACCCGCCCGACATAGCTCACGTAGCGGACCAGAAGCGGCTTGTCGAGACCGAGGTAGTCTCGGAGCCTGGCCACAGCTTCGGGGGTGGCGTGCTCGCCGAGCATGAGGGCGACGGCGTCGCCGGGAATGAGCTCGACCGTCAGCATCACCACGAACACCACGCCCAGCAAGACGGGAACGGCCAGCAGCAGGCGGCGCGCGATGAAGGTCAGCACGTCCGCCGCCCGGAAGCCATCACGCCCCAGACACTACTTCCAGACACTACTTGTCGAGCCAGACCTTTCCGAGCCAGAGGTTGTACTCGACCGGATGCACCGTGAAGCCCTTCACCTGGGAGCGGGTGACCACGATCTCCTTGGTGTTGTACACGGGGATCCACACCATCTCCCGGGCGAGGATGTCCTGCGTCTCGCCGTAGAGCTTCTCGCGCTCGGTCTGGTTCATGCTCCGGCGCGCCTGCTCGACCAGGACGTCCACCTTGGGGTTGGCGTAGCGCGAAGTGTTCCAGCCCGTCGGCGGCACCTGCTTGGAGTGGAAGAGCGCGTAGAGCGAGTAGTCCGCGTCGGCGTTCGAGGTCACCCACCCCAGGGTGAACATCTGGTGGTTGAAGCTCGCTGAGCGGAACTGGGTGAAGACGGTCGCCCACTCGAGGAACTGCACCTTGGCCTCCACGCCGACGTCCTTGAACATGGCCTGGATGGCCTCGGTGATCTCGCCGTCCTTGGGGTAGCGTCCCCGCGCGGCCAGCCACGAGAGCGAGAGCCGCTGCCCGCCCTTCTGCAAGACGCCGTCGGGCCCGGGCGCCCAGCCCGCCTGGGCGAGGAGGGCCTTGGCCCTGACGCGATCGAAGGGATAGAGGCGGTCGAGCTGCATGTCCTTGAAGCCGAAGACGCTCGGCGCCAGCACGCCGCGCGCAGGCACCGCCGAGCCCTCGAGGATATTGTCCAGGATGGCCTTGCGGTCCACGGCATGGAGGAGCGCCGTGCGCACCCGAACGTCATCCAGCGGCGGCATGGCCGCGTTCATGCCCGCGAAGACCACGCGCCCGCCGATCACCTCGTGAATCACGTACTTGGGATCGCGGCTCAGGGCCGGCAGCTGGGCGGGCGCGGGCAGCAGCACCATGTCCGCGTCGCCGGTCTGGAGCGCGATCATGCGCGCGCCCTCCTCCGGCACGACCTTGAAGATGACGCGGTCGAGGGGGGCCTTGTCGCCCCAGTAGTCGTTGTTCCGCTCGAGGATGACGTGGGTGTTGGTCTTCCACTCGACGAACTTGAACGGGCCGGTTCCGACGGGCGCCCGGCTGAAGCCCTCTCCCATCTTCTGCACCGCCGTCGGCGACACGATGCCCGTGCAGTACATCGCCAGCGTGCGGAGAATGGGTCCGTAGGGCTCGCGCGTGGTGACGTCCACGGTGAGATCGTCGACCACCTCCGCGCCGCTCAGCGAGCCCGCGAGGCTGGCCCAGCGGGCGGGCGGAGTGCCCCGCAGGGCACGGTCGAAGGTGAACTTCACCGCGGCCGCGTTGAGCGGCGTGCCGTCGTGGAACTTGACGCCGGGCCGCAGCTTGAAGCGCACCTTGGTCGGCGAGAGCACCTCGTAGCCCGTGGCGAGGGCGGGACGGATCTGCATCTTCTCGTCCATCGTCAGGAGCGGCTCGAGCATGTTGAAGTAGACCCACGCCCCGGGCGCCGTCGTCTCGAGCTGCGGATCCAGCGACACGGGATCGGTGGGCCTCACGATGGTGAGGGTGCCGCCCCGCTTCTGAGCGTGGCCGTCTTCCAGGTCACGGATGATCCCGATGAGCCCGCGCATCAGCGGCATGGCCACGCCGAGCGACTCGCCCTTGCGCGCCAGCACGCCGAGCTGGCCGTCGACTTCCGTCTTGCGCTTGCGCACGGCGAGGTCACGCCAGATGCCCGTTTTCGTCTTGGTATGGGCCCGGTAGTGGGCGGCGATCGACGCCATGGCGCGCTTACGCGCCGCCGCATCGCCGCCCTGGGCCGCGCGATACCACGCGGGATCGAATTCGTCGAAGGGCTCGACACGAACGCCGGCCTTGTCGGCCACTGCCAAGCCCTCGCCGACGATGCCGACGAGCACGCGCTGCACGTGATCGCTCCGCTCCACCACCTCGTAGACGTGCGCGTCGACGACGGCAGTGCCGAAGAGCAGAGCGCCGTAGATCAGCTTGGCCCACTTATAGCCCCAGATGTTGTCGGTGACCGGCGTCTCCACGAGCGCGCTGAGCAGGCCGGCCAGCTCGCGGACGCGCGGCGTGACGCGGCCGTCTAGCTCTCCGAGGACGAAAGCGCCGTGACCGCCGTGCAGGATGCGTCCGGGGCCAATCCAGTCCGCCGCCCAGTTGACCAGGCATCCCACCGTGCGCCCGGAGCCTATCGCCTGCGCGATCAGTTCCTCGCTGAGCCCGTTCTGCAGCGACACGACGGTAGACGCGGGGACGAGCCGGGGCACGAGCTGCTCGAGGGCCTCCGGCGTGTGGTGGCTCTTCACCGCGAGGAGAACGAGCGGCAGGTCTTTGCCGAGATCAGGGGGCATGACGGCCTTGATCGGCGTCGTCGTGAGCTTCCCCTCCCGCTCGATCGTGAGCCCATGGGCATTGATGGCCTCGACGTGCGGGGCGTGGCTGTCGACGAGGAGGACGTCGTGTCCGGCACGCGCGAGGGCGGCACCGGTGGTGCCTCCGATCGCGCCAGCGCCGTAGACCGTGACCTTCATGGCGCCCCTCAAGTACCACAGGCCCCCAGGGCCGTCAACGCCAGAGGCGCCCTGCGCGTGGTCCACCACCACAGGAGCACGTCGTGCCCCTACCGCCCGTTGTCTTCGTTTCCCTCTACGATCGAGATCAGCTCGTCGGCGACTACCTCACCGGAAGCGTAAACGTAAAGATCGACCCCTTGCCTACCGCGCTCACGACCGACATCTCGCCGCCGTGGAGCTCCACGAACCGCCGGGTAAGCGTGAGCCCGAGACCGGTCCCCTCGTGCTTCCGCGTCAAGTCGGTGCCCACCTGGCTGAACGCCTCGAAGATCTTCGCCTGGTCCTCCGGCGCGATGCCGGGATGCCGACCGGGGGTGGTGAGGCCAGGGAACCTGAGCGGGCGGCATCGCTGCCTCCGCGACCGAACTGTGAACCGCTGAGATGTGCAGAACGGCACGCTGTCAATCCTATTCTTTATCGGGGTGAGCGACCCGCCCATGAGCATTCGCCCTTGCCCTCGAACCGAAGTCCGTCTATCGTCTCGTCCCAGAGGCGCGGATACGCGCGCAGCGCACTCGCTTCCGACACGCGGAGGGCCTCGTGGCCGCCACGACCTGCTGTCTCGTCCGGCCTGACACGTACCGCGACTCGGTCGAGCTGATGCGGGTGGCCGCCGAGATCGAGAAGCTGCCCGGCGTCAGCCGCGCCGCGCTCATGATGGCGACGCCGGCGAACCGCGAGCTGCTCTCCGGCGCGCACCTCCTCGACGCCAAGGGCGCCGCCGCCGGGCCGAACGATCTCGTGGTGGCCGTCGCCGCCGCCGATTCCGCGGCGGCCGATCGGGCCCTGGCCGAGGCGGCCCGTCTCCTCGACGAGCAGGCCGCCGTCTCGGCGCCCGCGGGCGACCAGCCCCTCCCGCTGAGCATCGGCCAAGCGGTGGCGGAATTGCCGCGCGCGAACCTCGCCATCATCTCGACACCGGGTGCCTACGCGACGGCGGAAGCCCTCAAGGCGATCAAGCGCGGGCTCCACGTCTTCCTCTTCAGCGACAATGTCCCGGTCGCCGACGAGGTCCTGCTCAAGCGACTCGCCGCGAAGAAGAACCTTCTCGTCATGGGTCCGGACTGCGGCACCGCCATTCTCGACGGCGTGCCGCTGGGCTTCGCTAATGCCGTGCGGCGCGGGCGCATCGGCCTCGTCGGCGCTTCCGGCACGGGGCTCCAGCAGGTCAGCTGTCTCATCGACCAGCTCGGCGAGGGCTGCTCACAGGTGATCGGCGTGGGTGGCCACGACCTGGACGAGCGCGTGGGCGGCATCATGATGCAGGCAGCCATCGAGCGCCTCGCCGCGGATCCCGGCACCCGCGTTATCGTTTTGATCTCCAAGCCCCCCGCCCCCGCCGTCTCCCGTCGCGTCCTCGAGGTCGCGCGCAAGTCGGGCAAGCCCATCGTCGTCAATTTCCTGGGCGGCGACCCGGCCGCCATCCGCGAGGCCGGCGCGACGCCCGCGGCCACGCTCGAAGACGCGGCACGCGCGGCCGTGGCGCTCTGCCGCGGCAAGGGCGCAGGCGCCAAGGCGCCCGCCGTGACCCCGAAGCTCGCGGCCGCGGGACGATCCAAGGCGCGGCGATTCTCGAAGAGCCAGCGCCTGGTCCGCGGCCTCTACAGCGGCGGAACGCTTTGCCAGGAGGCGGCGCTTATCCTGGGCAGCGGCGCGAAGCACACGACGATCGATCTGGGCGACAACGAGTTCACCGTCGGCCGCCCTCACCCGATGATCGACTTCAGGCTGCGCAACGAGCGCATCGTGGCGGCGGCGAAAGACGGCGCGACCGCGATCATCCTGCTCGACGTCGTGCTGGGCTATGGCGCTCACGCCGATCCGGCGGGCGCGCTCGTTCCGGCCATCGCGGAGGCAACGAGGGCCGCGGCGAAGTCAGGGCGCGGTCTCGCGGTCGTCGCCTCGGTATGCGGCACGCCCGCCGACCCCCAGGGCCTCGCAGGTCAGGAAAAGCGGCTTGCGGAGGCTGGAGTGCTCCTGGCTCCGAGCAATGCTCAGGCCGCGCGGCTCGCGGCCTCCCTGGTCGGCAGTGACCGGACTGTCCGGAAGAAAGGCTGAGATTATGGCAAAGCCAAGACCAAAGGCTTCAGCCGCCCCAGCATCGCTCTTCGACGAAGGCATTCGCGCGCTGAACGTGGGCGTGGCTGAGTTCGCGCTGTCACCACGGACCCACGGCGCGACAGTGCTCCAGCTCGACTGGCGTCCGCCGGCGGGCGGGGACAGGGAGATGGGCCTGCTGCTGGCGCGTCTCGAGGACGACCCCGACGATCCGATCGGCTCGCGCGTCTCGGCCGCGAACGCGCAAGCCGTCGAGCGCATCCTGGCGGCCAAGCCGATGCTGGTGGACATCGGACGCGCTGCCGATCACGTCAAGG
>WNFO01003049.1_pt1 | contig 14074 bp, 9 predicted proteins | sample 5400251 | NCBI WGS metagenome assembly WNFO01 (sample SAMN13153354, study PRJNA577476) | soil metagenome | isolation source: 100 cm saprolite under Madrone tree | place: USA:California | collected 2016-06-14 | reverse complement strand
CTGGGTCGCGATCCGCAGCGCATCGCGGAAGCCGCGCGTGATGACCAGCACGGTGCGCTCGCCCTTGCGCTCGAGCAGCGCGTTGGTAGCCACCGTGGTCCCCATCTTCACGCAGGCCACGCGTTGCGCCGTGATCGACTCTTCCGGCGCCAGCCCGAGCAGCCGCCGGATGCCTTCCACCGCCGCGTCCGGGTAGTGCGATGGGTTCTCCGACAATAGCTTGTGGGTATGCAGTGCGCCGTCCGGCGCACATCCCACGATGTCGGTGAAAGTGCCGCCCCGATCGATCCAGAACTGCCACCGCGTGCTCATGGCTTAGGTGCGGGCGCCGGCATCGATGCCTCGCATGGCTGGACTTTCCCCGGTTCGGCGGCCGCGTGATTCGCGTCCGCATCCACTGGCTGCTCGACCTCGATCCAGAGCCACGCGATGGCACACGCGACTGAAAATACCGCGCCAAGGACAAATGCTGTGCGCCACAAGTGCTCGCCCGATAAATATCCGACGATCGGGATGCCGATGATGCCGCCGAGATTGCCCCCCGTGTTCATGACGCCGCTCACCGCCATCGTGTCCCCGCGACCCACGGTCATGGCCGCGCCCCAATACGCGCCCTCATTGAGCTCTACGGCCGCGAAACACACGGCGAGCCCCACCACAGCCCAATAGGGATTCGCCGCATCCACCGAGACCAACAGCAATACGCCGGCGATCGGCATGGCAATCAGCGGCACGAGGCGGTAGCCCCAACGGTCGCCGAATCGGCGGCACAGTGCGGCGGTGATCAAACCACCGACACCCGAGCCTAAGGCCGCGGCCAGGGGCGGCGCGATGGCAAGCCAGCCGCTCTCGAGCACGGAGAATTTTCGCTCCTGCACCAGGTACAGAAAGACCCAATTGGAGAGCAGATAGAACGAATAATTCAAGCATAGATAGGAAACCGCAAGCAGCAGCACATTGCGGTTCTTGAGAATGTTGAGGAGCTGCCTGGCGCTGATCGTGCTATCGACCGGCGCCGCACTGAGAGTACCGATCTCCTCGAGTTCCGCCGGCGAGACCGCGGGATGCTCGCGCGGCGAGTTGCGCCCATACCAGGCCCAGATCGAAATCAACGCGATGGCCGGCAGACTTGCCCAGAGCAGCGCCCGCTGCCATCCCATCACGGACATGAGATTCGCGATGAGCGGCGGTGTGAGCGCCGCGCCGAGCGACAATCCCATGGTCTGCAGCCCCTGCACGGAAGCCCAGTTGCGGGGAGGAAACCATACCTCGAACACACCGGCGGAGACGGGAAACGTTGCGCCCTGGGAGCAACCCAACAGCAGCTGCGCCGAGAGCAGCGCGACGAACAGCGAGACGCCGGTGAGCCAGTACGGCGCCAGCGGGGTCGCGACGGTGGCCAGGAACGCGGCAAGCCCGATGATGACGAAGGTGCGCCGCGCGCCTTGGCGCTGCCCGAAAATGCCGCCGGGGACTTGGAATAGGCCATACCCCAGAACGAACGCCCACTCGATCAAACTGATCTGAAACTGGCTGAGACCGAGATCCGGCATCATGCGCTCGGCCGCCACTGTGATGCTTTTCTGCTGTAGATAAGCCAGAAAGCCGAAACCGAACAACAGAGAGAAAATTCGCCAGCGGATACGGATGAGAGGCGCGCGTGCGACCGGCTTCAACATTCGCTTCGTCTCATGCCTGGCGCTCCATCATGGTTCAGTCGGCTTTCGATGCATGTCGAGGCAGATCTGCACTGCATGACCCAGAGACGATGCCGACTTATCGGCCCCGCGTACGGTGTCGATCGCGGGCTCGGGTTGCAGCAGCATTCCGGGGAGGAACACCGCGACGATGCACGCATGCGGAAATCGCCGGCGCATTTCCTCCGTCGTAGCCTCGCTGCGCCCTCGCTCCTCGCTCGGGAAGGCACTGACGACGTAAATGATGGAGACGGCGTCGGCGGCATTGGGAGGCGGCGCATCCGGGAGGTCGTCGAGGGACAAGTGACGGGCATCCATTTTCTGTTCGCGCAGGATGCGCACCAGGAGTTCCGCCGCAAACTCGTCGGCCTTGGATCCCAAGCCCACGCATATCATGACGGACCCCGGAGGCACGACGAGCGGTCCCTGCCAGCGGCCGCTCACTTGTTCCCGCTGCCGGCGGAGCTCGCGACCTACGCCCGAACTGTCGAGAACCGAGGATTGGCGATAGCGGCGCGGCGGTCTTCGACTCTCGCCGCCGATGGCGGCGATTACGGCGACCATGGTGTTGCGGAGTTTGGCCTGTTGATCGGAGCTGATGGTACCGGCCAAGAGATCGATGCCTGCCAGGTGCAGGGCGGGGATCAGCACCAGGTCGCAATACGCCGCGAACGAATTGCGCTTGAGAAACTCGCGCGCACTGGCGATGAGCTCGGCCGAATCGGCCGACAGAGCGCGCTGGTAGAACCGCTCCGGCATGGTCAGCGCCTGCGTATCCCCCAACAAGACATCGAGCAGACTGAGCGCCTTGATGTGCCTTCCGGCAACCAACAGACAAAGAGTCAACGGAGTCGAGACGATCAAGCCGATCGGACCCCACAGCCAGCTCCAGAATATCGCAGCAACCACCACCGAAAGCGGCGATAGACCCGTGGTGTGACCGTACAATTGCGGCTCGACCAGCTGACCCGCGATCAGTTCGACCAGGGCGAAAAGGCCGAGGGTGGTCAGGGCCAACATCCACCCCGGATCGACCGCGGCCGCCAACAGCGTCGCACACAGCGCCGCAATCCATACCCCGACATAGGGCACGAAGCGTAGAACCGCCGCGAGCGCCGCCCACAGCAGAGGCTGCGGCAGCCCGATGAGGCTGAGCCCGATCCAGACCGCGACCCCCAATCCCAAGTTGACCGCAAATTGCGATACGAAAAACCGCGACAGGCGTTCCCCCGCATCGTTGATCGCAAGCGTCGTCAAGCGAATGTCGGCGCCGCCGGCAATGCGAATGAAGCGGTCGCGCAAGGTTTCGTGTTCGAGCAGGACGAACACGAGGACGACCAGCACGATGCCGGCGGTCTCGATGGGCACCCAGATCGAGCCGAGTACCCTTTCGATGACCTGCACGGGATTCGGCGGCGGTTGATGCAACTCCACCGGGATCGGACTGTTCGGGCCGGCGGACGCGGACTGCTGCAGGGTGCGCGGCGTCTCGAGAGCTACCGGCTGCCGGAGCGATGCAGGCCGCTCGGGTGTTCCTGGTTGCTCCAGTGCTCCCGGCTGCTGGGGTGTTCCTGGTTGCTCGGGTGCTCCCGACTGCTCGAGAGTTCCCGGCTGCCGGGTCGCCGCAGGGCGGCGATTCGTGAAGCGCCCGGCCTGTCCGGTAAGCTCATTGAATTTGCCCACCGTAACGTCATTCAACGTCTTCAGCTTGTGCTCGATGGTCTGCTGGTATCGAGGCAGACTCTGCGCCATATGGACCAATTGCGACCCGATGACGCCGGCGACCGCGGCGAATGAGAAGCCCAGCACGACCACGGCCGCCAGCACGGACAGAATGTGCCCAAAGCCGATGCGCCGTAGCACCCGCACCAGCGGCGCTATCAACAGGCTCAGAATGACCGCCAAAGTGATCGGAACCAAGACGTCCCGGCCAAAGTACAGCAGCGCCAATAGCGTCGCCGTCGCGATTATTCCAAGGGCTCGTTCGCGATTGGGTAGCGGCAACGGATCGGGCGCCGAGACTGGCTGGTCCATGCGATATATTCGCATATTGCCAGGGGAGCTTACTCATTGAAAAACCGTCCGAGCGGGTTCGGAATCGACGAATTGCCGCGGATCGTGCGCGGCCAGGGCAGCTACTTGTTCGACGCCGCGGGGAGGCGCTATCTCGACGGCTCGGGCGGTCCCGCGGTGTTCTGCCTGGGCCATGGCCACCCCGAGGTCAACGCGGCCATCACGCGGCAGCTGAATGAAATCGCCTACGCCTATCGATATCTGTTCACGAGCTCGGCGCTCGAGAGCCTGACCGAGACGGTCCTGCGTCTCTGCGGCGGCGGCTTCCAGGACATCGTGTACACCGGCAGCGGTTCGGAAGCCGTCGAATCGGCGTTGAAGATTGCCCTTCAGCATTTTGCCGCCCGCGGTCTTGCACGCAAGCGCCGCTTCATCGCGCGCCGCAGGTCTTGGCACGGCAATACCCTGGGAGCCCTGTCGATTTCGGATTTTGCAGAGCGGCGCCGCGCCTTCGAGGGGAGTCTGCTCGACGTAAGCTTCGTCTCGGCCGCGAACGCCTACCGAATGCCCGACGGGGTATCCGGCGAAGCTCTGGCGGGTCATCTTGCCGCGGAGCTCGAGCACACCATCGTGTCCATGGGGCCGCAATCCGTTGCCGCATTCGTATTCGAACCCATCGTGGGTGCGGCCGGCGGCGTCGTACCGGCGCCCGACGGCTATGCGCAGGCCATCCAGGCCGTGTGCCGCAAGTACGACGTCCTCATGATTGCCGACGAAGTCATGTGCGGTTCGGGCCGCAGCGGCACTTGGCGCGCGTTGGAGCATGATGGAGTGGTCCCGGACATCATGTGCATCGCCAAAGGTTTGGCCGGCGGCTACATCCCGTTGGGAGCGGCGCTGGTCACCGCACGCGTCGCCGCGCCCATTCACGCCGAGCACGGTGCGTTCATGACCGGGCACACCTTCACCGGCCACACCGCCGCCTGCGCGGCGGGACTTGCCGTGCAGCACATCGTCCAGCGAGATCGCCTGCTCGATCGAGTTCGCACCGTCGGTGCCACGTTTCAAGAGACCATTCGCCGCACCCTGTCGAGATTCGACGAGGTCGGCGATGTCCGCGGGCGGGGATTTTTCATCGGCATCGAACTGGTTCGCGACCGCCGGACCCGGTTGCCGTTTTCTCCGGATCGGGCGCTGAGTTTCGACATTGGAGCGCGCGCTTTTGCCGACGGGCTGATTTGTTACCCCTGTTCCGGCAACGCCGACGGCACGGCGGGCGACACCATCATCATCGCCCCGCCCTACAATGCCAGCGACGGCGAATTGGAGGAAATCGTGGTGAAGCTCGCAGGCGCCGTCGATGCCGCGTTGAGCAGCGCGTGAACTCGGGTCTCAAGACGCATTGACCGCCACGAACACGCAGCAATTCGCGCGCTCGGCCAGTGACACACGCTGGGGGCTACCCCACCAAAAACCGCCCGAGGGCTGTGGATAGTGACCTAGCACGATGAGATCTACGCCCAATCGCCGGGAGAACGCGACGATCTGCTCGATGATATCGCCGCTCGCCAGATATCCTTCGGCTTGGACCCCGCGTGCCTTCAGCCAATCGATGGACTCATCCAGCAGTTGGCGATAGCCGCCCGCCTCATCCACCAGGCATGCGTGGCCGGCGGCACTGGCGACCACCGCGGCACCGGCAACTCCGGTCGGAATGATGGACAACACGTAGACCTGCGCGCCGACGAGTATCGCAAGTTCCGCACCGCGCTTCAGAGCCCCGCGGCCCGCCTCGGAACCGTCGTAACAGAGCAGCACTCGCTTGAACATAACGTCACCCCAGTTCGAACTGCAGGTTGATCCTGCCTATGTCCGCCCCGACGGAGTTCCAGCTCCACTCGTCAAAGTATGCTCGGCCTCGCGCGTCAATGCGAATAATTGTGGAGCAGCGCGTACCATAATCCGGCGCGCGCACAAAGGCGCTCGAGAGCAGCCGCTCCCACTCCAGACTCACGCCGGTCCGCGGCAATTCCGCATCCGATGCCGGCCGGTCGTCCCGCAGCAGATCGAGCAAGGGGGCCGTATCGGTCAATCCGAGGAGCGCCGCCTCCAGCCGAGTCTTGGCGAGTTGCACCTTGGGCCAGGGCGTATCCAACAAGTGATTCGACAGCCCGTAAATACCCGGTCCCAGCTCGCGGCCCGAGCCGAGCACGCTTTCATAGATGCCGAGGCGCTCGCCGTCGGAAAAGATCAGGTTGAAGCCGTTGTAGTTCGCGCCCACTCCGCGCAGATAGGCCAAACCCTCGGCCACCGAGGCGCCGGACTCGAGGATGGAAGTCACGAGCGCACCGCGGCTGGGTGCCTCCGGGCGCCGCTGCTCCGGATCGCGGTAATTCGTGAGCGCGGCGAATCGACCCGTCCGGGTGACCCCGAGCCAGGTCCCGCCGGCCTCGAGGTCCCGTCCCGCGAGAATCCCGGGACGGTCCGGCCACCAATCGGCGCGGGCCGTCGGCCGCGCATGGAATTCATCCCGATTCGCCGCCACCAGACAGGGATACGTCGGATGCACTCGCCAGACTACAAGAACCAGACACATCGAAGCTGCTCCTCGCGGCGGCCGATACGGCGGTCAGGCCGGCAGGGCCTGGTCCAACACTTCTACCCAGTGCTTCACCGCAGTGAGCGTTCCTGTCTGCAAGTGCTGGATGCAGCCCATGTTGGCCGATATGATGACTTGCGCTCGGATCTTGTCGAGATTATCGAGCTTGCGGTCGCGCAATTGCCTGGCAAGATCCGGCTGCAGCATCGAATAGGTGCCCGCGGAGCCGCAACACCAGTGGCTTTCGCCGCTCGCGACATGGACCTCGAACCCCAGCGTGCGCAGATGCGTTTCGACGCCGCCGCGCAATTTCTGGCCGTGCTGCAGGGTACAGGGCGGGTGAAACGCCAGCCGCGTCAGCCCTTCGAGCCGCAGTTTGCCCTTCAACGCGGGCACGAGCTCCGGCAGCAGTTCGCTCAAATCGCACGCCATCGCGCTGATCCGGGCTGCCTTGCCGGCATACTCCGCGTCGCCGGAGAGCGCATGCCCATATTCCTTGATGGCGAGGCTGCAGGCCGACGCGGAGGTCACGATCGCCTGGGCGCCGCCCGCAGACACCAACGGCAGCCAGGCATCGATGTTGCGGCGCATGTCGTCGAGGCCTCCATGGTGGTCGCCGAGATGCGTGCGCACGGCGCCGCAGCAGCCGGTACCGCCGGCATACACGGCCTGAATGCCGGCTGCATCGAGCACGCGCGCCGCAGCGATGTCGATATTGGGCATTATCGAAGGCTGGACGCAGCCTCTGAGCATCAACACCTTGCGGCGATGCTCGAGCGGCGCAGCGCTCGCTGCGCGCTCTCCGGGACGCCGCGGCACCTTATTCCTGAGCACGGCCGGCAAGAGCGGCCGCACCGCGCGGCCCACCCGCAGCGCCGGCGCAAACAGCGGCGACGTGAGTCCCTCCCGGAGCAGCCAGCGCACCGTCCGCTCCGGCGCCGGGCGCTCCACCCGCGCATCCACGATCTTTCGGCCGATATCCACCAGATGCCCGTACTCGACGCCGCTCGGACACGTGGTCTGGCAATTCAGACAGGTCAGGCAGCGATCCAGATGTCGCTGCGTGCTGCGCGTGACTTCCCCGCCCTCGAGCACTTGCTTCATCAAATATATTCGTCCGCGCGGCCCATCGAGCTCATCGCCCAGCAATTGATACGTCGGGCAGGTCGCGTTGCAGAACCCGCAATGCACGCATTTGCGGATGATGGCCTGCGCCTCTTCGCCGTCCGGAGTGTCCGCGAATTCGGGACTCAAATGCGTTTGCATGGCAGCGTTACAGCTCGGCGTACATACGCCCGGGATTGAACACGCACTCGGGATCGAAGGCCTGTTTCAATTCATGGTGAATCCGCATCAGAACATCGCTGAGAGGCGTGAACACTCCGGCGGACCTGTCGGCGCCCCGGATCAGCGTGGCGTGTCCGCCCGCGAGCGCGGCGGCCGCGCGCACCTCTCGGGGCTCCACGGTGGTGCGCCACCAGCGCTCTGCTCCATGCCACTCGATGAACTGGCGGCCGGGCAATCTGACCGGCGCGGCGGTGGCCGGCACGGACAGCCGCCAGAGACAGTCGCCGCGAGCCAGGTCCGCGTCGCTCAGCGAAAAGAAATCGCCGCTCTGATCGCGCAGGCTCCGCCACCAGAACAGTGCCGCATCGGGAGCAACCGCGGCGCCGCCCAGCCTGTCGCAGGCCGCGTTCACGGCAGCGGCCGCGCCGGCGAGGCGCACATGCAGCCGCCCGTCGTGCCAGGCGCTGGCATTCACGGCCAACGGCTGCGAGGCCCAGAGGTTGAGTTGCTCGAGGGCCTGATTCTCGTCCCAATCGAAGCACAGCGTCGCGGTGGCCCGATGCATCGGCAGCACTTTGAGCGACACCTCGCAGATGACCCCCAGGATTCCCAAGGACCCCACCACCAGCCGCGACACATCGTAGCCGGCGACATTCTTGGCCACCTGACCGCCGAAGGTCAGAACCTCGCCGCGGCCGTTGAGCATGGTCACGCCCAATACATGATCGCGCACCGTTCCGACGCTCGCGCGTGCCGGTCCCGACAGACCCGCCGCCACCATTCCCCCGACCGTGCCGCCGGGAGAAAAACGCGGCGGCTCGAACGGCAGGCATTGGCCCTGCTCGTCGAGTGCGGCCTCCAGCTCGCAGAGCAGACTACCCGCGCGCACCGTCACCACCAATTCGGTGGGCTCGTAGGAACTGATACCCGAAAGGCCGGATACGTCCAGAGGCTCGCCCTTGCGCGGTCCGCCGTAGAAAGCTTTGGTGCCGCCGCCGCGGATGTCCAGTGGCGATCGATGCGACCGCGCGTGATTCACCTGGTCGACCAAACGTACGAGCACCGGATCGCCCTGATCCATCAAAATCTCGGCAAGTCGGGAAACGGCAGCATGCCGCGGTGTACGTGCATTTTCCCGTACTCGGCACACCGATGCAGGGTCGGAATCACCTTTCCCGGATTCAGCAGCTCGAGCGGATCGAAGGCGCGCTTCACCGCCATAAATTGCGCGCGCTCGGGCGGCGAGAACTGCACGCACATGGAGTTCAACTTCTCGACACCGACTCCATGCTCGCCGGTGACGGTGCCTCCCAGCCGCACGCTGGTTTCCAGGATATCGGCGCCAAACAGCTCGCAGCGGCGCATCTCCTCCGGGTCTTCCGCGTCAAACAAGATCAACGGATGCAGATTGCCGTCGCCGGCATGAAAGACATTGACGCAACGCAGGCCGTACTTGCCCTGCATTTGCTCGATCGCGCGCAGCATCTCCGCCAGCCGCCTCCGGGGTATGGTGGAATCCATGCACATGTAGTCGGGGCTGATGCCTCCCGACGCCGGAAATGCGTTCTTGCGGCCGCTCCAAAACTTGAGACGCTGCGCTTCATCGCTGCTGACTTCGATTCGCGATGCCCCGGCGGCGACCAGCACCTCCTCCATTCGAACAATCTCCTCGGCCACTTCCTCGGGCGTGCCGTCACTTTCGCACAACAGAATGGCGGCGGCATCGAGGTCGTAGTCGGCGTGCACGAAGGCTTCCACCGCGGCAGTCATGGCCTTGTCCATGAGCTCGAGGCCCGCAGGTATGATGCCGTGCGCGATCACGCTGGCCACGGCGGCGCCGGCCGATTCGATGTCGCCGAAGCTCGCCATGATGCAGCGGGCCAGCTGCGGTTTGGGAGTGAGCTTCACGGTAACCTCGGTGGTAACCGCCAGCATGCCCTCGCTGCCCACGACTACCGACAGCAGATCGAGGCCCGCCGCATCCAAGCCTCCCGAACCGAACTCCACCGGTTCTCCGTCCACCATGAAGCCGCGCACCCGCTGCACATTGTGCAGAGTCAGACCGTATTTGAGGCAGTGCACGCCGCCGGAGTTTTCAGCCACGTTGCCGCCGATGGTGCACGCGATCTGACTGCTGGGGTCGGGGGCGTAGTACAAGCCGTAGGGAGCCGCGGCCTCGCTGATGGCCAGATTGCGCACCCCGCATTGTACGACGGCCGTGCACGTTCCCGCATCGATCTTGAGGATTCTGTTGAACTTGGCGAGCGACAAAACAACGCCCCCATGGTGCGGCGTGGCGCCGCCGGACAAGCCCGTGCCCGCCCCGCGGGCAATGACGGGCACCCGCATCCGATGACAGATCTTGAGGGCCGCCGCGACCTGCGTTTCGGTTTCCGGAAGCACCACGGCCAGGGGCGAGGCGCGGTAGGCCGTCAGCGCATCGCACTCATAGGGCGCGGTGTCTTCATGGCGACACAGGATTGCGGCGCGCGGCAAAACCGCGGTGAGCGCGGCCACCACGTCCGCCTGGCGCTCATCGCGCGAGGTTTCCGTCCGCGCTGCGGCGCGCGGCGCGTCGGCCCCCAGTGAGGTGTTCATCCTCGTATTATGCCTCATCTCGGCAATGACAGAATCGGCGGCACTGGAGTAGGATTCGCCAAAAGCAAAACGGCGGCGAAAGACCGCAAACAGGAAGTACACATGTTTCACCAGTTGTTGACGCCGGTCGGGGACAGCCTGCTGCTGTCTTTCCTGGTCGCGATACTGCCCATCGCAACCGTTCTTGTCCTGCTGGGAATACTCAAGCGGCCGGCATGGCAGGCTGCCTTGGCCGGGCTCGCGGTCGGATTGTTGATCGCCGCCACCGTCTGGCGCATGCCGGTGGGCACGGCATTCGCCTCAGCCATCAATGGCATGGTATTTGCGCTCTGGCCGGTGATGTGGATCGTCATCAATGCGCTGCTGCTCTACAACGTCGCCGTCGCATCGGGCCGTTTCGACGCATTTCGCGAGTGGCTGATCACGCACTTGCCGAATGACCGGCGCGTGGTGTTGATCGCCATCGGTTTTTGCTTCGGCGCGCTGCTCGAAGGTGTTGCCGGATTCGGCGCACCGGTTGCCATCACCGCTTCCCTGCTCATCATGTGCGGTTTTCCGGCGCTCGAGGCGCTGGTGTTCGTGCTGATTTTCAATACCACTCCGGTCGCTTTCGGTGCGCTCGGTACGCCCGTCACCGTCTTGGCGGCGGTGACCGGACTGCCGGCGCCGGCGTTGGCGGCAATGATCGGTCGTCAGCTGCCGTTCATGGCGGGCTTGCTGCCGTTCTATGTCATGGCGCTCTACGGTGGATGGCGCTCCATCCGCGCCCTCTGGCCCATATTGCTGGTCGCAGGCCTAAGCTTCGGTTTGGCGCAATTCGGCGCGTCAAATTATCTCGATTACACCCTGACCGACGTGTTCGCGGCGCTCGGATCGCTGGTCGCGACCTTGCTATTTCTGCAAGTCTGGCGCCCGGCCGCAGATGCCGAATTTGCCATCTCGCATTCACCGCCGGCGACGCCCACCGCCGACTCCCGCCCGGTTCCTGCCTGGCAGGGATGGATGCCCTGGGTGATAGTGACGGTCACCGTGATTCTGTGGACCTACGAGAAGGTTGCCGCCGTCGGTCAACTCGCGATTCATTGGCCGGGGTTGGACAAGGCGGTATCAATCACTCTGTACCACGATAAGCCGTATGCCGCGGTCTGGACCTTCCAGCCGCTCGGAACCGGAACCGCGATCCTGCTGGCGGCGCTCATCACGGCATTGCTGGTCAGACTGCCGCCCGTCGAGCTTTTTCGATGCGTCGTCCGTACGATCCGCCAGATCTGGCAGGCGGTCATCACCGTCATGTTCATCGTCGGACTCGCCTATGTGATGAACTACTCCGGTCTCGCCTATACCCTTGGGTTGGCGGTCGCGTCGACGGGGCACGCCTTCATCTTGTTTTCGCCCTTCCTGGGATGGATTGCGGTGTTCCTGTCCGGCAGCGATACCTCCGGCAACGCGCTGTTCGGCAATTTACAAGTCGTCGCCGCTCGGCAACTGCAGCTCAATCCACTGCTGTTCGCCGCCACCAACTCTTCCGGGGGTGTGCTCGGCAAGATGATCTCGCCGCAGAACATCGCCACCGGGGTATGCGTCACGGACTTGAAGGGCAAAGAGGGAGCGGTGCTGGCGCGCACCTTCGTTCACAGCATCGTGCTGACCTTGGTGCTGGTCGCCATCGTCATCGTTCAGCAGTATCTCGTGCCCGGCATCATCCCCAGCTTCGTCGCGAGCCAATGAGCACCACGCATCAAGCGCGCCGTGTTCGTGAAGCGGGAGTGCCGGCATCGATGTAGGCAATGGGTGCGGCGGCATCGCCCGGCGCGGGGCGCGAAACGCCCAGCAAGCGCTCGAATTCCGCCTTCGCTACAGGCCGGCTGTGCAAATAGCCCTGCGACTCGTCGCAGCCTGCACGTGTGAGATAGTCGAGCTGTGCCTGAGTCTCCACGCCCTCGGCGACCGTGGTCATGTCGAATGCGTGCGCCAAGCCGATGATCGTCGAGACCAGCGTACAGCTCTTGCGGTCGGCGGGCAGACGGTCGGTGAACGTGCGATCGATCTTCAGAGTATCGATCGGCAGCTCGGACAGGCGTCCCAGCGAGGAAAAACCCGTTCCGAAATCATCGATCGCAGTGCGTACACCCGCGGCGCGCAGCAATCTGAGCTCATGGACGCACGCTGAGGAATCGCCGGCCAGCGCGCCTTCGGTGACCTCGATATCGATGCCCCAATCGGAATCGCCGGCCAGATCGCCGATGCAGTCGAGGATCTCGCGCGCGGCATTGCGGCGCCTCAACTCCGGGGGAGAGATGTTCACGGCGATTCTGACGGGAGGCAAGCCCATGCGGCGCCATTCGCGGCAATCAGACGCTGCTTGCCGCAGAACCCAGGCGCCGGTCGCCGCCATGAGTCCGGCGGATTCGAGCAGCGGCAGGAATATTCCCGGCGCGATCAGTCCGCCTTCCGGATCCTGCCAGCGCAGCAACGCCTCGGCGCTGGCAATTTTGCCCGTGCGCAGCGCAATTTTCGGCTGGTAATGCAGCACGAACTCTTCGTAGTCGAGCGCCGTGCGCAACCGGTGTTCCATCCCCACGCGCCGCGCAAGCCCCGAGTTCATGTCGATCCGGTGATGCAGGTATGGCTCGCTCGACGCCTTCGCCTCTTTGAGGGCGGCTTCGGCGTTTTGCACGAGTTCGTTGGGTTCTCGTCCATCCTCCGGATGGCAGGCGAGCCCGGTTTTTATTTTTGCGACAATCTCGTGTCCGTCGACGCTGAACGGCCGATCGAATAGCCGCGCGAAGTCGCGATGCAGAGTTCGATCTTCATCCGCCACGCGCTCGGGCAAGGCTCGCATGCTGACGAAGGTCCCGCCGCCGAGGTGCGCAACCTGCTCCGTGTCGGGAAAATGTCCCTTCAGCCGGTCCGCCACACACTGCAGCAGTCGGTCGCCCGTGTGGCGGCCAAAGGAGTCATTGACGACGCTCAGATGTTCGATGTCGAATACCCCCACTGCGAGCCTCGGCAAGCTCTCTGTCCCGCGTACCAGCAGGCGGCTCAAGCGTTCGCAAAAAAGCGCCCGCTTGGCAAGACCCGTCAACGGCTCGAAATACGACAGAAACCGCACCGCATCCTGCTTATCCAGGTACTGAAGCGCAAACGACAGATTGGCGGCGACTTCCTCGAGCAGCAGTAATTCCTCCTGACCGATGACGCCGGTAGTCGTCGTGCCGCAAAGGAATGCGCCAACCGGGGTGCCGTCGATCCGCAACGGCAGACAGGCCAATGATCGAACGCCCGCAGCGATGAGCGTATCCCTTCCCTCGATGACAAACGGGGGCCGTTCGATATCCTCGCAGAGGTCGGCCTGGCCCGTGCGGATGACGCGCCCCATGAGACTCGTGTCCGCAGCTTCGTGATCCGCTACGGGGAACTCGCGATCGGGCTGGGCAAGAAACTCGTAGCCCGCCCATCCGATCGGGCGTGCCATGCGAGTCGCCGGATTGATCAGCGCCACCATCGAGATCGCGTATCCGCCTACGCGGTGCGCCAGCCGGCATGTCTCATTCAACAGCTCGTCGCGGTTTTGTATACGCAGGAGAGCCGCGTTGATTCCCGAGAGCATCTGCAGAACCCCGGTCAGCCGGGCCACCTGCCGCTCGGCGAGTTGGCTGGTGCGGCGCAGTTCAGCGTCCGCGAGCGCGCGCTTCACGGCGGGCACCAGCCTCATCAGATTGCTTTTCAGGACGTAATCGATCGCCCCGCACTTCAACGCTTCGATGGCGACCTCTTCGCCGATGGTCCCGGATAGAAAAATGAAGGGAACATCGGGCGCCTCGACGCGCGCAACGGCAAGAGCGGTCATCCCACCGAATCCGGGCAAACTGAAATCCGA
>WNFO01003048.1_pt1 | contig 14074 bp, 13 predicted proteins | sample 5400251 | NCBI WGS metagenome assembly WNFO01 (sample SAMN13153354, study PRJNA577476) | soil metagenome | isolation source: 100 cm saprolite under Madrone tree | place: USA:California | collected 2016-06-14 | reverse complement strand
GCCGAGCCAGGCGTCGGGCGTCGGCACGGTGATCCGGTTGAGCTTGTTCTCGTACGCGTAGAGGCGCGCCAGCTCGAGCCGCGCGTGGTGGAGCGTCCGCTCCATGTCGAGCCCGTAGGGCGGGATCAGGTTGACGTTGATCGCGTGCTCGAAGGGACGGCCGTCCAGCTCGACGGTGGGGATGACGGGCGTCACGCGATCCGGCGAGACCTCGGCGGTGCCCGCCTCATCCGCGACATTCGTGACGATCTTGACGCCGACCCAGAGCCCGGAGACGCGCGAGAGCATGAAGCCGTGCAGCCCCAGGTCGAGGATGTCCTGGACATTGCCCGGGAAGATCGTCGGCATCAGCGCGTCGTAGAGGGCGACCTCCGAGTGGCTCGGGAGCGTCGAGGACTTGGAGACGGGGTCGTCGCCGGCCAACGCAAGTACCCCGCCGTTCTTTCCTACGCCAGCGTAATTGGCGTGCTTGAAGGCGTCGCCCGTCCGGTCCACGCCCGGCGCCTTGCCGTACCACATCCCGAGCACGCCGTCGTACTTCGGCCGCGGGAAGAGGCCGACCATCTGGCTGCCGAAGATCGCCGTCGCGCCGAGGTCTTCGTTCAGACCTGACGAGAAGACGACCTGGTGGGCCTCCAGCAGCTTCTTCTCGCGCTCGAGCGTCTGGTCGAAGCCGCCCAGCGGGGAGCCGCGGTAGCCGGAGATGAAGGTCGCCGTGTTGAGCCCCCGCCGCTTGTCGGCGCGGTGCTGGTCGAGCGGAAGCCTGACGAGTGCCTGGATGCCGGAAAGGTAGATGCGCCCAGACTCCTGCGTGTACTTGGCATCCAGCGAGAACTGGCCGGGCTTGCTGATCATGAGCTCCCCTCGGGGGATGGCGGTGTCGGATAGAGAACGACACACATGGTAGTCGGGAACTCCGTTCGAGGCAACTTCCTCGGTCCGCCGGAGAATACAGCCGGGCTGGAGAGCCCGGTACGCTAGCCGCGCTGGCCCGAATACGTGCCGCGGCCGACGGCGACGAGCGCCCGCTGCTCGTCATAGACGTCCACGTCCACGAGGGCCACGGTGCGCCCGGCCCGGCGCACGCGCGCGGTGCCGGTGAGGAGGCTGCCCACCGCGGGGCGCAGGTAATCGATTCTCAGGTTGATCGTCGGCACGCCGCCGCCGACCGCCATGCCGATGGCGTAGTCGCCCACCGAGTCGATAAAGGCCGCGATCGGCCCGCCGTGGAACTGCCCGGTGCCGAGACGCCGCTCGAGCTCCGGCCGCATCGGCATGCTCACCGTGAGCGTGCCGGCCTCGTGGTCGAGCGCGACGACCCGGAGGCGCAGGAAGCCCAGAAACGGCGAGGCGTCGAAGGCAGCCTGGATCTGCTCGGCGGAGAGCTTCGCGGGGGCCTCGCTCATGGCCGCACGACGACCTTGCCCATGACCTCGCGGTCTTCCAGGAGGCGGAAGGCCTCGTTCACCTCGGCCAGCGGCAGCTCGCGGTCGATGACGGGCACGAGTTTCCCCTGCTGCAGGAGCGTCAGGAGCGTGGCGAGGTCCTCGCGCATCCAGCCGTTCGACCCCAGGATCCTGAGCTCGAACGTCCAGATGAAGCGCAGGTCCTCCTTGGGATCGAAGCCGGCCGTGGCCCCGCAGGTGAGCACCTTGCCCTGGCGGTGCAGGACCTTGAGCGACGGCACCCACGTGTCGCCGCCCGTGAAATTGACCACCACGTCCACGCCGCCCGTGAACTTTCGCCGGTGCGGCTTGCCGAAGGTCTCGTGAACCCACTTGACGAAATCACGCCTGGTGTAGTCGAGGAGATGGTCGGCGCCCAGGTCCTTGAGCCGGGCGAGCTTGCCCTCGCTGCTGGCGCAGGCGATCACTTCCGCGCCCGCCAGCTTCGCCAGCTGCACGCAGCAGGTGCCGACGCCGCCGGAGGCGCCGAGGATGAGAACCTTGTCCCCCCGCTTCACCTCGCCGATCGTGTGCATCATGCGCACGGCCGTGCCGTAGGCTACGGGCAGGCAGGCGGCGGCGTCATAGCCCACGTCCGCCGGCAGCGGGACCAGGTGGTGCGTGGGCACGCGGCAGTATTCGGCGAGCCCGCCGTGCCACATCTCGCCCATGAGGCCGCCGGGTCCGACCCTGTCCACGGGATCGACCATGACCCGGTCGCCCACCTTCCACCCCGTGACCGCGCTGCCCGTCTCCACGATGTCACCGGCGAAATCGACGCCCATGATGCAGGGCATGGGTACCTTGATACCCGGCATCCCCCGGCGCGTGAAGATGTCGTGGTAGTTGAGCGTGGTGGCCCGCACCTTGATGACGACGTCCTCCGGCCCCGGCACCGGATCAGGGAAGGTCGGCTCGAGCTTGATGGAACCGGGACCGCCGTGCTCGTGGATGACCGCGGCTCTCATGCCTTCGTCTCCATCTGGCGGTGCTCGAGGGCGAGGCGACGCAGTGCGACCCGGTCGACCTTGCCGGTGCTCGCCAGCGGCAGCTCCGGCATGAAGACGACGTGCCGGGGGTGCTGAAAGGCCGGCCCGTGAGCCAGCGCGTGGCGCTTGACCTCGTCTTCCGTCACCTGGCTGCCCGCCCGGGCCACCACGAACGCGAACGGCTTCTCGTATTTGATCTCGTCGGGGATCGGCACGACGCAGGCCTGGATGATGTCCGGGTGCCGCTCGAGCACCGTCTCCACTTCTCCCGGATAGATGTTCTCGCCGCCGCAGACGAACATGTCGTCCGCGCGCCCGACGAAGTAGTAGGCGCCGGTGTCATCACGGCGCATGACGTCCCCGGAGATGTACCAGCCGTCGGAGGTCAGGACCTCGCGGGTCTTGTCGGGCAGGTTGAGGTAACCGGTCATGTTGGCAGGCGTCCGGATCCAGAGCATGCCCTCGTCGGCATCGCAACCGTCGGGGCCGACGAGACGCACTTCGACGTGTGGACGCGGCCAGCCGAGGGCAAGGTCTGGCTGATGCCGGCCGTCGGGATGGGGGCCGAACATGACCGGGCCGGCTTCAGTGGTTCCGTAGATATAGGAGACGGCCGCGCCCGGGAAGGCCTTCTTGACCGCGTCGATGAGCTGTTGCGTGGTGGGCGCCGAGCCCATTCTCACCGCCCGCACCGAGGTGAGATCGGTGCGCTCGAGGACGTCGGCCTCCCGGAGGATCAGCGCGAGCATCGTCGGCACCGAGGTGAGAAAGGTGACCCCGAAGCGGCCGATCGCCTCGATGTAGCGGCGGGGGTCGAACTGCGGGAGCAGGACCATGGCGGCGTGGGCCGCGAGCACGACCTTGCTCGTGCCGAGCGCGTTCATGTGGAAAAGCGGAGCAGCCACGATGAAGCGCTCCCGGTCGAGGTTCGTGCCCGCGGCGACGCGCGTCCGCACGGCCCAGAGGTGGCCGTCGTGAGAGAGTGGCACGCCCTTCGGCCGGCCCGTCGAGCCCGAGGTGTAGAGCACCATCGCCGTCTCCCGGGGCTCCGGGCGCACCGCGGCGAATTCCCCGTGGTCGAGGAGGGCCTCGAAGCCGTCGCCCCCCGTCGAGTCGAAGTCGACCAGCGGGATCCCGTCCGGAACTCGCTCGCGTCGCTCGCCGTCGCAGAAGACGAGCTTTGCGCCCGAGTCGCGCAGGACGAATTCGACGGTCTCTCGCGGAAACTTGTGATTCACCGGCACCGAGACGAGCCCGGCGCGCATCGTGCCGAAGTAGGCGATGAGAAACTCGGCGCGGTTCCCGGCGAGGATCCCTACCGCGTCGCCCCGGCTCAGGCCGCGGCCGAGCAGGCCCCGCGCGCAGGCCTTGGCCAGCCGGTCGATCTCCCCGTGCGAGTATTCGCGGGGGCGCTGCCAGTCGAGACAATCGATCACCGCCGTGGCGCCGGCGGGTCGAGACCGATCGAGCAGGTCGCCCAGGTTGACGGGTTGGGTCATCTGGAGTGTGGAATATACACCCTAGCGCGTCAGCATGGGCTCGAGGTAGGGCCAGAGGCGGTCCACGACGAGGCGGTAGCCCTCCGCCGTCGGATGTATGCCGTCGCCCTGGTTGAGCCGCGGGTTCCCGGCGACGCCGTCGAGGAGAAACGGCATGAAGGCGGCGCCGCGCTTGCGGGCCACCTCGACGTACAGCCGGCGGAAGTCCGCCGCGTAGCGCTCGCCGTAGTTGGGCGGCACTTCCATTCCCGCCACGAGCACGCGCGCGCCCGCCTTCTGGAACCGCGCCACGATGCCGTCGAGGTTGGCGCGGACGGATGCGAGGTCCTGTCCGCGCATCGCGTCGTTCGCGCCGAGCGCAACGATGACGATGGCGGGCTTGTTCTTGAGAGCCCAGTCTACCCGTCTGAGCCCGCCGGCCGTCGTGTCTCCGGACGCGCCCGCGTTCACCACGCGGTAGGCGTAGCCGTCGGCGCGGAGCCTGGCCTGGAGCTGGGCCGGATACGATTCGTCCGGCATGACGCCGAGTCCTGCCGTCAGGCTGTCGCCGAAGGCCACGACGATGCGCTCAGCGGCGTGGACCGGCCCGGCGAATGCGAGACTCGCGACGAGCACCGCGACAAGAGCGCGCATGAAGCTAGTGTAGTATGAATTGCGTCATGATCAGCGTGCGCGGCCTTGGCATGCGTCTCGAGAGCGGCGGCCGCCCGGTGGACGTGCTCACCGAAGTCTCCCTCGAGGTGCCAGCCCGCCAGTTCGTCGCCGTCGCGGGACCCTCCGGCAGCGGCAAATCCACGCTCCTGGGCCTGATAGCGGGCCTCGACCGGCCCACCACGGGGCGCATCGTGGTGAACGGGGTCGAGTTGACGGGCCTCGGCGAGGACGCGCTCGCGCGCTTTCGCCGTGACGCCATCGGCTACGTCTTCCAGTCCTTCCACTTGATCCCGACGCTCACGGCGCTCGAGAACGTCGCGGTGCCGCTCGAGCTCGGCGGCGAGCCCGACGCTCTGGAGCGGGCGCGCGCGCTCCTGGGCGACGTCGGCCTCGAGGAGCGCGCGCATCACTACCCCGTTCAGCTCTCGGGCGGCGAGCAGCAGCGCGTGGCCGTGGCGCGCGCCGTCGCGCGGCGCCCGACGCTTCTCCTCGCCGACGAGCCCACCGGCAACCTCGACTCGGCCACCGGCAAGCAGATCATCGATCTCCTGGTCGCCCTCAACCGCAACCTCGGCAGCACGCTGGTGCTCGTCACCCACGATCCGGCGCTGGCCTCGCTCGCCGACCGCGTGATCACGCTCCGCGACGGGCGCATCGTGAGCGACGAGGCGAGCAATGGCGGCGCGGTCTAGTCTCGCCTTCGTCGCCACCCTCGCCTGGCGGGAGACGCGGGGTGCCGGGCGGCACTTCGCCTATCTCGTCGCCTGCGTCACCCTCGGCGTGGGCGCTCTCGTCGCCGTCGGCAGCTTCGCCTCGAGCCTCGAGCGCACGGTGGGCCGCTCCGCGCGCGCCCTCATGGGCGGCGACGTCGAGATCCGGAGCACTCAGCCGCTCTCTCCGGCGGCCGAGGTTGTCGTCAGTCAGATGGCGCGCGGCGGCGTCGAGGTGCTTCCCATCCAGGAGCTGGTCGCGATGTCCGCTGCCCGCGAGAAGAGCCAGATCGTGGAGCTCAAGACCGTCCCCCCGGGCTATCCTTTCTACGGCGAGCTCGTCACCGAGCCCGCGGCGCCTCTCGGGACGCTCGTGGGGAAGGGCCGCGTCCTCGTCCATCCCTCGCTGCTCCAGAAGCTGGGGGCCTCGGTCGGCGATCGCCTGAAGATCGGCGAGGCTGACTTCGTCATCAGCGGCGTCATTCGCCAGGAGCCCGACCGCTCCGTCGGCATCTTCTCGCTGGGGCCGCGCGTGATGATCGCGCCCGAAGACCTGCCGGGCACGAGATTGGTACGCCCCGGCAGCCGCGTGCGCCACCGAGTGCTTTTCCGCCTCCCCACGGGCGTGAGCGCCGAGGTCTTCAAGGACGCGCTCGCGGCACGCCTGTCCGACTCGACCGTCCGCGTGACGACGTACTCCCAGGCCCAGCCGGGAGTGCGCCGCTTCTGGAATCAGCTCACGGTCTATCTCGGTCTCACAGGCCTCGTCGCCCTCATGGTGGGGGGCATCGGCGTCGCGACCAGCGTGCGGGCGTTCGTGCGCGGCAAGCTCGACACGATCGCGGTGCTCAAGTGTCTCGGCGCGGGCTGGCGCCAGGTGCTGGCCGCCTATCTCCTCCAGACGGTGCTCCTCGGGCTGGCCGGCAGCCTGCTCGGCGCCGCCATCGGCACCGCGGTCCAGCTGGCGCTCGTGCCGGCGCTCTCGCCGCTCCTGCCCGTCCCGCTCGAGGCCTCGGTGTCGCTCCGCTCCGTCCTGGCCGGGCTCGCCATGGGCACGGGGCTCACGCTCCTGTTCGCGCTCTGGCCGCTCCTCGACATCCGACGCGTGCCGCCCGCACTCATCCTGCGCCGCGACGTCGAAGCGCGACTGCCCGGCCGCCGGCCCTGGCTCGCCGGGCTTCCCATCGCGGCGGGACTCGCGGCCCTCGTCTTCTGGCAGGCGGGCTCGTTCAAAGTGGGCGGCCTCTTCCTGGGCGGCCTGGCCGGCGCGCTCGCCCTGCTCGCGCTCACCGCGCAGCTCGTCATTGCGGGAGCGAGGCGCCTCCCGCGCTTGCGCGGGATCGCCTGGCGGCAGGCGGTCGCCAATGTCCACCGCCCCGGCTCCCACGCGGGCGTGGTCCTCGTCTCGCTCGGCGTGGCCGTGATGCTGATCGTCGCCGTGGCACTCCTCGAGCAAAGCCTGCGCGTCGAGCTGGCCGATCGCGGACCGGAGCGGTCCCCGGCCTTCTTCTTCATCGACATCCAGCGCGACCAGGTCGAGCCCTTCACGCGGCTCGTGAAGGATCTCGCCGCCCAGCCGCCCGAGCTCACTCCGGTCGTCCGCTCACGGCTCGCCACCATCAACGGCGCCTCCGTCGCTGATGATCCACGGCAGAGGCGCGAGGAGGTGTGGTACCTCTCGCGCGAGTACGTGCTGACGTGGGGCGCCCAGCCGCCCGCCCACAACGACGTCATCGCTGGCCGCTGGTGGACGGCGGACGAGGCGCGACGTGAGCCGCTGATCTCCGTGGAGGAGGACATCGCGAAGAACCTCGGGGTCGCCATCGGGGGGACGCTGGGCTTCGACATCCAGGGCGTGACGGTGCAGGCGCGTGTCGTCAATCTCCGCCGCGTGAACTGGCAGAGCTTCAATACCAACTTCTTCGTGATCTTCTCGCAGGGCGCGCTCGACGGCGCTCCCTCGACCTGGATCGCCACCGCCCGCGTCCCGCCCGCCGACGAGGGCCCTCTTCAGTCAGCAGTCACCTCGGCCTTCCCGAACGTCACGGCCATCCCCGTGCGCGAGGTGCTCGAACGCATCTCTGCCGTCCTGGACCAGATCGCCCTCGCCGTCCGGCTGCTGGCGGGCGTGAGCATCGCGACGGGCCTCATCGTCACCGCGGGCGCCCTCGGCGTGAGCCGCCATCAGCGGCTCTACCAGAGCGTGATCCTCAAGACGCTGGGCGCCACGCGCGGCGTCGTGGCACGGGTCTTTGGCATAGAGTACGCGCTCCTGGGCGTGGCGTCGGGGCTCTGCGGCGGGCTCCTGGCCACCGCGCTCGCGTGGAGCATCGGCCACTGGGCGCTCGATATCGAATGGGGCGGCTCGCTGCTGACCGTGGTTTCGGGGGTGGTGGGCGCGACACTGCTGGCGCTCGCCGTCGGCTTCCTCGGCACCTTTCGGCTCCTCGGCCGCAAGCCTCTCGGCGTCCTGCGAGGGGAATGACTGGGCGAGGGGAATGAGCTCACGTCTCGAATGAGCCAGTCGACGCTGGCGGATCGGCTGCGCGCGCTCTTTCCCGACTCCTCGGGGCGGAGCCTCAAGCAGTGGCTGGAGGCGGGCCGCGTGGCGGTCAACGGGCGTGTCTCCCGGGACGGCCGCGCGGTGGTGCGCGCGCACGACCGCGTCGAGCTGGGCGGGCGCGGCCGCACGCCCTTTCCAAAAGGGTTGGGTCTGGTCTACCAGGACGAGGCCATCGTCGTCGTGGACAAGCCGGCGCGGCTTCTCACCATGGCGACCGAGCGCGAGCGCGACCGCACCGCCTATCGCATGCTCTGGGACTACCTCGCCGCGCAGCGGCCGCGCGCGCGCCCCTTCATCGTCCACCGCCTCGACCGCGAGACCTCGGGGCTCCTCGTCTTCGCCAAGTCGCCCGAAGCCAAGGAGCGCCTCCAGGCCCAGTTCGAGGCGCGTACGGTCGAGCGGATCTACGTCGCGCTCGTGAAAGGCCACGTGCGCCGGGAGTCGGGGATGCTCGAAACCAGACTTTCCGAGGACCGGAGCCTTCGCGTTCACGCCGCGCGGGGACCTGAAGGCAAGACGGCCATCACGAACTACCGGGTGCTCTCGCGCGGACAGGATACGACACGGCTCGAGCTCTCGCTCGGCACGGGACGCCGGCGTCAGATCCGCGTACAGCTCGCCACCCTCGGCCACCCCATCGTCGGCGACCGCGAGCTCGGCGGTCCCGGGGGACAGTTCCGCCGGCTCTGCCTGCACGCGACGCGCCTCGCCTTCGCTCACCCGGGCAGCGGCAAGGCCATGCGCTTCGAGAGCGCGGCGCCCGCGGCTTGGGTATAATCCGCGCGTCGTAGAGACTTAGGCCCGCTCCCCGAGCGGAGAGGGAACCCACGGGAGGTACCATGGCGGCGTCGCCGTTCTCGCTCGAGAAGAAGATCGCCATCGTCACGGGAGGCGGCGTCGGCATCGGCCGCTCCATCGCCATCGAGTTCGCCAAGGCGGGCGCCGATGTCGTGATCTGCAGCCGCAAGAAGGAGAACCTCGAGCCCGTGGTGGCCGAGATCACCAAGCTCGGCCGCCGCTCCTTCTGCGAGGCGGTGGACGTGCGCCAGGAGGACGCGGTCAAGGCGCTGGTCGAACGCACCGCGAAGGAGATGGGTCGGGTCGACGTCATGGTCAACAACGCGGGCGCGTCGTTCCGCGCCAAGCCCGAGGACATCAGCGTCAACGGCTGGAACACGGTGATCCAGATCAACGTCAACGGCGTCTTCTTCGGCTGCAAGTGGGCGGGCAAGCAGATGATGGCCCAGGGCGGCGGCGGCGTCATCATCAACGTCTCCTCCATCGCCGGCGTCTACGGCTCGACCATGATGTCGCACTACGGCACGGCCAAGGCCGCCGTCATCAACCTCACCCGCGCGCTCGGCATGGCCTGGGGGCGCCAGGGCATCCGCGTCAACTGTATTGCGCCTGGGCCCATCGAGACCGAGGGGTACCTGGGCGTGCTGACCAAGCAGGACCCGGCTGCCGCCAAGAAGGCCTACGACGCGGTGGCGAACCGGACGGGCATGGGGCGCTGGGGCAAGGTGCACGAGATCGCCTACCCCTGCATTTTCCTCGCCTCTGAGGCCTCCGCCTTCATGAACGGCGCGACCATCATCGTGGACGGGGGACCGAGCGCCCGCGAGGGCGACGAGGCGTCCTAAAAAGGGTATACTCCCGGCAACCAGCCGCATTCAGAAAGGAGCTTCTATGAGAGAAGCCGTCGTCGTCTCCAGCTCGCGCACCCCGCTCGCCAAGTCCTTCCGCGGGTCCTTCAACATAACCCGGCCGGACGACCTGGCCGCTCACTGCATCAAGGACGCGCTCGGCAAGGTTCCCCAGCTCGACGTCTCCGAGATCGAGGACGTCATCCTCGGCTGCGCCCAGCCCAACGGCGCCCAGGGCAGCAACGTGGCGCGCGTGGCGCTCGTCCGCGCCGGCTTGCCCGTCTCCATCGCCGGCACCACCGTCAACCGCTTCTGCTCCTCGGGGCTCCAGGCCATCGCGATGGCCGCGCACCAGATCATCCTGGGCGGGGCTGAGGCGGCCATCGGCGGCGGGCTCGAGAGCATCAGCATGATGAAGCGTGACAGCGACCCGAACCCCTGGGTCAAGGAGAAGAAGCCAGGCATCTACATGGTCATGGGCGACACGGCGGAGGTCGTGGCCAAGCGCTACAAGATCAGCCGCGAGGCCCAGGACGAGTACTCGCTGTCGAGCCAGCAGCGCACGGCGCGCGCCCAGGAATCCGGCTTCTTCAAGGAGGAGCTGGCGCCCCTCCAGGTCGTGCGCGGCATCGTCGACAAGAAGACGGGCGAGATCTCGGGCAAGGAGGACTACTACGTCGACAAGGACGAGTGCAACCGTCCCGACACGACGCTGGAGGGCCTGCTCAAGCTGCCGCCGCACTTCGACAAGGACAGCGGCCAGGGCACGGTGACGGCTGGCAACTCTTCCCAGCTCTCGGACGGCGCCTCGGCGACGGTCTTGATGTCGATGGACCGCGCGAAGGCGCTCGGCATCAAGCCCAAGCTCATTTTCCGCGGCTTCGCCGTCGCCGGGTGCGAGCCCGACGAGATGGGGATCGGGCCCGTGTACGCGGTGCCGAAGCTGCTCAAGCGCACCGGGGTCAAGATGGACGAGATCGGCGTGTGGGAGCTCAACGAGGCCTTCGCCTCGCAGGTGATCTACTGCCGCGACAAGCTCGGGATCCCGATGGACAAGCTCAATCCCAACGGCGGGTCGATCTCCATCGGCCACCCGTTCGGCATGACGGGCTCGCGTATGGTCGGCACCATCGCCAACGAGATGGCGCGCCGCAAGGCGCGCTACGGCGTGGTGACGATGTGCATCGGCGGCGGCCAGGGGGCCGCGGGTCTCTTCGAGCTGGCAAGCTGACGCAGACACGAAGGCCCGGGTGCCCGCGGGAGTCCCTGTCCCGCGCGACGCCCGGGCCTTTGCCTTGCCCGGCCGCTAGGCCTGGAGCAGCCGGCCCGGCAATTTAAGGAGAGTGCAGAGTCGGCCCGCCTGCTTGTCCAGCCAGGCCCGAATCGAGAAGTAGAAGCCCGACACCAGGTGCGCTTGGCCCTCTCGCGGGACGGACACCCCGTGGGTCACCAGATACAGCACCACCAGGAAGTTGGCCAGCATCTCCAGATGCGCGCGGCCCATCGCTCTCCCCCCTTTCGGATTGCTGCTTCTGTCCACTAGGACGCCGCCCTGTCTCCTTTTGTTTACGGGGCGCCCGCCCGTAAACGGTGGGGGGCCGCCCGGCGTCTGGCCTGGTAAAGGGGGCGCGGTGCCTACTGCCTCGACGGGGTATGGCTATCGGAAGCCGAGGTGCAGGAGCACGGGCTGGGCCACGCGCTCCGCCTCGAGGCGCCGGGCGGACTCGCCTACGTCTGCACGCGCGCCTAGTTTGACCGCTCCCCTCCGCTCTGGCAGGATCGACGCACGATGGCGGAGCTTCAGCCGGGCTGGAGGGAGCCGTTACCCGAAATCCTGCCCGCCGATCCGCTGCCGCTCGTCGCGCGCTGGATCGAGGAGGCGGGACCCGTGGTGAAGAGCGCGACGGCGATGGCGCTCGCCACCGTGGACGCCGACGGACGGCCCACTGCGCGCATGGTGATCTGCCGCGGATACGATGCCATCGAGGGGTGGTTCGTCTTCTACACCGATCGCGAGAGCGCCAAGGGGCAGGCGCTGGGGAAGAATCCGCGGGCCGCGCTGGTGTTCCACTGGGACGTGCTCGAGCGGCAGATCCGCGTGGAGGGTCCGGTCACGGACGCGCCGGAGGCGGACTCGGATCGCTACTGGAACACCCGTCCCCTGGACGCGCGCATCGCCGCGGTGGCCAGCGATCAGAGCCGGCCCGTCGCCTCGCGCGCGGCCTTCCTTGACAAGATCGAGGCGGCGAAACGGACGCACGGCACGGAGGTGCCACGACCTCCGCGCTGGGGCGGCTACCGGGTCTGGGCGGAGCGGGTGGAGCTGTGGGTGGGGCAGCCGGGGCGCGCCCACGATCGCGCGGTGTGGACACGCGCGCTCCAGTCCACGGAAGCGGGCTTCACGGGCGGGTCGTGGCGGGGGACGCGGCTCCAGCCCTGAGCCAACCGGAGACGCGCGTGGCGCCTAGCATCGCGCGTCGCGAGACCGAGCGAGATCGGCGGCGGTATGGGCGACGAGCGCCGAGAGAATAACGGCGCCGCCGATCAGCGCGAAGAGTCCCGGCCGCTCGCCGATGGCGAGCCAGACCCAGAGCGGGCCGAGCACGCATTCGAGCACGCCGATGAGCGAGGCCTCCGCCACCGGGATGAGGCGCGCCCCCGCCGTGAAGAGCAGCATGCCGACGCCGAGCTGGCCGATGCCGAAGAGAGCGAGGAGCGCCAGGTCGCGCCCCGTCGCCGCCGAGGGCGTGGCCTGAGCTATCGCGAAGAGACCGGCGAGGGCGGCGGCGAGGGCGGCTGCCGCCGGCATCTGCACGGTACGGTGCCACCTGACCACCACCGTGGCCCCCGCGAATGCGGTCGCCGTGACCAGGGCCAGCCCATCGCCGATCCGCGAGCCGGCGCTGGGAGATCCCCACAGCATGATCACCGTGCCGATGAGCGCCACGCCCATCGCGACCCAGGTTCGCCGGCGCACCCGCTCGCCCAGACAGAGCCAGCCCAGGAGTCCCGCGATGAACGGCGACAGGCTCTGGATGATCAGCGTGTTCGCGACCGAGGTGCGCGAGAGCGCCATGATGAAGGCGGTCGACGCCGTGGCGAAGCAGGTGGCCATGAGCAGTCCAGGCCAGCCGGCCTCGCGGACTATGAGCGTCAGCCGGCCGCGCTGAGTCAGGACCACCGCGAGGAGGAGGAAGGCCGCGCAGAACACCGACCGCCAGAACACGGTGGTCCACGCGTCGGTGCCGGTGAGCCGCGCGATCAGCCCGCCGCTGCTCCAGCAGAGGGCCGCCGCCGTCACCAGCCAGAAGCCGAGCCGGGGGGTCCCCGCCGTGGTGGGTCTCCGGTCCGTCCTCAATCCACCCCGAGGAGCTGAAGCTCGTCGGCGCGGTGACAGGCGACGAAGTGAGCGGGAGAGATCTCCTGCCAGGCCGGCGCCTGAGTCCGGCACAGCTCGATCGCGTGCGGGCAGCGCGGGTGGAAGTAGCACCCGGTCGGCGGAGATGCGGGATTCGCCACTTCGCCCTGCAGGACGATGCGCCGGGTCCGGAGGCGCGGGTCCGGCTCGGGCACCGCGGACAGAAGCGCGGAAGTATAGGGATGCTTGGGCGCTGTGAAGATCCGCTCGGTCTCCGCCAGCTCCACCATCTGCCCGACGTACATCACCGCCACGCGGTCGCTGATGTGCCGCACCACGCTCAGGTCGTGCGCCACGAAGAGATACGTCAGGCGGAACTCTCCCTGCAGGTCCTGGAGGAGATTCAGGATCTGGGCCTGCACGGAGACATCCAACGCTGAGACCGGCTCGTCGGCGACCACGAGGCGAGGGTTGAGCGCCAGCGCTCGCGCGATGCCGATCCGCTGGCGCTCCCCACCGCTGAACGCGTGTGGGTACCGGCGCATGTACTCGGGGCGGAGCCCGACGCGGCGGAGCAGGTCGGCCACGCGGTCCTCGCGCTCCCGCCGCCTCTTCATGCCGTGGACCAGGAGAGGCTCTCCCACGAGGTCGAGCAGCGTCATGCGGGGATTGAGCGAGGAGAAGGGATCCTGGAAGATCATCTGCATCTCGCGGCGCAGGGCCCGCAGCTCCTTCCGGCCCAGCTTGCCGACCTCGACCACCGAGCCATCGGTGACCCGCATGAGGATCTCCCCGCCGGTCGGCTCGATTGCCCGCATGATGCACCTGGCGGTCGTGGTCTTGCCGCAGCCGCTCTCGCCCACGAGGCCCAGCGTCTCCCCTTGGTCGATGTGGAAGTCGACGCCGTCCACGGCGCGGACGTGACCCACGGTCCGCCTCAAGAAGCCCTTCCGGATCGGAAAGAGCTTTTGCAGGCCGGTGACCCGCAGCAGGACCTCCGGGGCGAGAGTGATCACGGGTAGAGGAAGCAGCTGACCGCGTGCTTGTCCCCGACCGGCCGCAACGCCGGCTCCTCCTTGTCGCAGCGCCCCGGCATGAACTCCGGGCAGCGCGGGTGGAAGGGGCAGCCGGATGGCCGATCATAGGGATGCGGCACGGCGCCCGCGATCGGCGTCAGCCGCTCCCGCGATCTGGAGCGCATGCGAGGAAT
>WNFO01003045.1_pt1 | contig 14080 bp, 12 predicted proteins | sample 5400251 | NCBI WGS metagenome assembly WNFO01 (sample SAMN13153354, study PRJNA577476) | soil metagenome | isolation source: 100 cm saprolite under Madrone tree | place: USA:California | collected 2016-06-14 | reverse complement strand
GGATTTCACGAAATTCGACAACAGAACCCTGGCGATCATGGCCCTGAACACCGACGCATCGTTCTCGACCGAGGAAGCAGGCGCCGCCAAGGCCGAACTCACTCAGCGCAGCCGCAGCGCCCTGGTGAAAGCTTTCGATCCAAAAACAGGCGGCGGCGCCATGGCAAGCTCCCAGGCACTGCTGCAGCAATATTCGAGCATGAGCGCCGAGGAGAAGAAAGTCCTCGGCTTTACCGACGACTACGCCAACAAGATCGCGCAGAATTACCGCACGATGTCGTCGCTACAGAACAGCCTCGGCTCCGGCGCCGGGTTGACGTCATACTTTTAACCGTTGAGGCGCGGACGGTGGAGGGCCGGAAATAGCGCGCTATTCCTCCGGCTCGGTGGTGAACAGCAGCGGATAACCCTTGGCGCGGCCGGCGTCGGTGGCGCGGGTCGCCTTGGTCTCGGCCACGTCCTTGGTGAAGACCGCGACCACGCATACGCCGCGCCGGTGCGCGGTGATCATGACCTTGTGGGCCTGGTCCTCGGTCATGCGGAATTCCGCTTTCAGGACGGTCACGACAAATTCGCGGGGCGTGAAGTCGTCGTTGACCAGGATGACCTTGTGCAAGCGCGGCCGTTCGGTCTTGGTCTTGACCTTGGTTTTCGGCTTGGTGACGCTATGGATCATTCAGGCGGCGCCTCCTGACGTTACGGGCCGTCGCGACCAGTTTACAACGTCTCGATCCGTCGCGAAACCTGCAGTTCCGCGATGACTTCATTGCAGTGGCGGCAAGCTGCGCGTGTCGTCGGTCCGCCTGTCGGATCATTCGAGGTAACGCGATCGGCGAAACGGAAGGCGGGTGAAATTAAGGCAACCGGGCTAACTTGAATGTGAAGCACAATCCATGTTCGCGCTTTTCGAAGTCTGGTTTGCGTGTCACCATCGCGTCATACGACGTGAGGGCCGCTATGCGCTGGTGTGTCTCGATCGGGGTGGTGCTTGTCGCGGGGGCGATGGCGGGAGGTGACGTCGCGGGTATCGCCGCGCCGAGCACCAGGAATCAGCTGACCGATCAGCTTGGCCCGCAACCCGGCCTTGAATTGGCCGCGCCGAAGGACTCTACGCCGTCGGTCGATATCGAACTGATCCTGGCCGTCGATGTCTCCTATTCGATGGACATGGACGAACTCGCGATCCAGCGCGAGGGCTACGCCCAGGCCATTGTCTCGAAGGAATTCCTGCAGGCGCTGAAGACCGGTCCGACCGGCAAGATTTCGATAACCTATTTCGAGTGGGCGGCCTCGAGCGACCAGAAGATCATCATTCCCTGGCGGGTGATTGACGGCCCGGAAACGGCGGACGCGGTCGCCAACGAGATCATGAAAACGCCGATCCGAAGGGCGTCGCGCACCTCGATCTCCGGCGCGATCAATTTCGCGATGCCGCTGTTCGACGAGGATCCGTATCGCGGCCTGCGGCGCGTCATCGATATTTCCGGCGACGGCCCCAACAATAACGGCACGCCGGTCACCGGCGCGCGCGACGCGGCGCTGGAGAAGGGCATCATCATCAACGGCCTGCCGATCATGGTGAAGGAACCGTCCTATTCGACGATGGACATCGATAATCTCGATTTCTACTACGAGGATTGCGTCATCGGCGGCCCGGGCTCCTTCGTGGTCTCGATCAAGGACCGCGAAAAGTTCAAGGAGGCGATCCGGACCAAGCTGCTGCTCGAAGTCGCGGGCCGGACGCCCGAGCGCCGGATCGTGCCGGTCGCCGACAAGGAACCGCGCGTCTCCTGCCTGATCGGCGAGAAGATCTGGCAGGATCGTTGGGGAAGGTAAACCGGTCCGACGGCCCTGGTTAGGCCCGCGCCTCCAGAATCAGATTGAACGGTGTTTCTGCTGCGCGTCGGAATCGCGATAGGCCGCCTTTATTGGCCACGTCGCGAAGTCGCGCTTCACCGGCCTGCGCGCCGAGCGCAAGACCGACCTCCTGCGCCATCGAGGCTGGCGTGCAGATCATGGCGGACGCAGCATAGAAAAGACTTCCGACCGGATTGAGATTTTGTTCGAGCTTGTCGTTGGCGAACGGCTCCACCAGCATGCAAGTGCCATCTTCCGCCATCGTGGTGACGACATGCTTCAAAGCGCCGACCGGGTCGCCCATGTCGTGCAGGCAATCAAAGAAGCAGACAAGGTCATATCCATTGGACGGAAATGTCTTGGCGGTCGCAGTCATAAACGACAGACGTTCGCCGAACCCTTCTTCCTTTGCCGCCTTGCGCGCGGCATCGATTGAGCCCGGATGCGCATCGAAGCCGAAGAACTGGGAATTTGGAAATGCCTTGGCCATTAGTCTGGTCGAGATGCCATGGCCACAGCCAACATCGGCGACTTTGGCGCCGCGCTTGAGTTTCTCGACCACACCATCCAGCGCGGGCAGCCACTCCTGCACCAGGTGATGCTGGTAGGATGCACGGAAGCAACGCATGGCCTCCTTTGGATGTCAGACATCTTCAATGAGGTGGCTTGGTCCGCGTCGTGCGGACGACCGGCAAGGCGGTCGCTCGACCAGAGACAGATCGCCTGTGTCAGTCCTTCACTCAGGTATGTCATCCGGCTGCAAGGGAGGTTCAACGTCTCGGCACAAACCGCGCCACCAGCTCGACATGCGGGGTGTGGCGGAACTGATCGACCGGCGTCACGCCCTCGATCTTGTAGCCGCCATCGATCAGGATTTTGGCGTCGCGGGCAAACGTCGCGACATTGCATGACACCGCGACCACCACGGGAATCTTGCTGGCCGCAAGCTGGAGGACTTGCGCCTGCGCGCCCTGGCGCGGCGGATCGAACACGATGGCGTCAAAGTCGCGCAGCTCCTGCGGCATCAGCGGACGCCGGAACAGGTCGCGGGCCTCGGCCTTGACCGGCTTCAGCCCGGACGTCGCCGTCGCCGCCTTCTGCAGCGCGGCCACTGCGCCGGCATCGCTGTCGAACGCCGAAATCCGCGATTTCGCCGCAAGACGCAGCGCGAACGGTCCGACCCCGCAAAACAGGTCGGCGACGTGTTTGGCGCGCCTGCAATGCCCCGATACCAGCGCCGCCAGCGCTTCCTCGCCGGCGACGGTGGCCTGCAGGAACGAACCCGGCGGCAGGGTTACCTGCGCGGTGCCGATCGGAATCGTCGGCGGTGTCCGCATCAGCACCAGTTCGCCATGGCGCGTCAGCCGCGCCAGGCGATGCTCTTCGGCAACGCGCGACAGCGTTGCGATCATTGCCGCCGGCAGCGGCCCCGAGCCGCGCACATCGATATCGAGGCCGTTGTCCGTCGAGGTGATCTGGATATCGAGCGGCTTTTCGGTTGCTTTCAGCGGCTCGGCCACCGCCCACCCCGCGTCGATCGCGCCGCTCAAGCCGGGGTCGAGAATGGGACAGCGATCCACGGGAATGATGTCGTGCGAATTTGCGGCGGCGAATCCTACCTTGAGCACATCGTGCATGCCGATCCGGGCATGCAGGGTAATCCGCCGGCGCCCGAGGCCATGGGCATCGATCAGCGGGCCCACTTCACAGGCGAGTTTGGCTTGTGCCAGCGTCTCGACGACGATCTCGCGCTTCCAGGCGCGGTAGCGTTCGCTGTCCCAGTGCTGGATCGCGCATCCCCCGCAAGTTGCAAAATGCGGGCAGAATGGCGTGATCCGATCCGGGCTGGCGCGCTCGACCTGCAGCAGACGCCGGCGATCGGGATGATGACCCGGCACGGGCGCAACCTCGACGGTCTCGCCGCCGAGCGTGTAGGGCACATGCACGGTCTCGCCGCCGGCAAGCGCGACGCCGTCGCCGCGATGACCGACGTGATCGATGACGAGACGCTCAACCACGGCGCGCGCCAATGAAGAATTCGATGTTGCCGTCGCCACCTGTGATCGAGGACGGAAATACCTGGATGCCGGTGCATCCGAGCGAGGCGACGAAGCCTGCGATGTCGTCGCAGATTTCCTGGTGCACCATCGCATTGCGAATGATGCCGCGCTTGGAATGCTTTCGCGCCGCCTCGAATTGCGGCTTTATCAATGCCAGCAGATGCATCGGCGCTGCCGCCAGCGACAGCGCCACCGGCAGCACGGCTTTCAACGAAATGAAACTGACGTCGATGACGACGACGTCCGGCCGCATCGGCAGACGCTTGCCTTCGAAGTTCCGGATATCGGTTTCCTCCATGGAAACGATTTTGGGATGGCCGCGCAGCGCGGGATGCAGTTGCTCGCGCCCGACATCGATCGAAAACACCAGGCTGGCGCCGTTGGCGAGCAATACCTCGGTGAAGCCGCCGGTCGATGCGCCGACGTCGAGACAGACGTGATCCTCGATCTCGATCGGATACTGCTGCAACGCCCCCGCCAGTTTGACGCCGCCCCGCGAGACAAAGGGGTGCGCAGGCTGCGCCTGCAGCGCGGCATCGGCGGGAATGGCCTCGGATGGTTTTGTGACCGGCTTGTCATTGGCGGTGACCAGGCCCGCCTCGATCGCGGCCTGGGCGCGGGCCCGGCTTTCGAACAGACCGCGCTCGACCAGCAACAGGTCCGCGCGTTTGCGGGGAGGGGGCATGTTCGCCTCGTGGCGGGGCAAGTTCAATTCGATACAGGCGGGTGCGGCAAGGCCTGCCGCTCGGCCGCCAAGCGCACGCACGTCTCGAACGCGGTCAAATCGTGCCAGATGTCGGCCGGCATTTGCGGAGGCGTCACCAGCGCACAGCCATGCAGCTCGAGCGCATGAATCATCATCAGATTATCGGTCAACCCGAAATCCTCCACAGTCAATCCCAGCGCATCGACCAGGCGTCCATCGCGTGAACTCACGTCAGTGAATTCACGGACACGCTCGGCATACGACGAGGGATGGTTGGAGTAGCCGAGACAGAGCTTGCCGCGTCCGGCCATATAGCCGAGTTCGTAGACGGTCCCGGGGTCCGCGCCCGGGCCGCGAAACGGCGTGAGGTTGGCGATAATGGCATCGGCCTCCATCATCATGGTTTCGTTGCCGCGAAAGATCTGCAAAGACACGTCCTGAGCCGCGGGATCGATCGCATTGTCCAGCGGATACAGTCCGATCAGTCCATGACGCCTGCACAATTCAACCTTGCGCCGCCCGATATCGACGGCGTCGTGCAGGAAAACGTCGGGGCCAGCCAGGTAAATCTTCATCTTTAATTGCGCGGATTCTGCGCACGATTGAAGGTCTTGCGACGGCAAGCTAACAAAATGGGGCAGGAAAGCGCCACCCGCCAAGCAGCGGCTGGCGCCGGTTCAGACGAGGGCCGCCGGCGCAGCCGGTTTGTCAGGCGAGCTTCACCGTCCCGGTCTTGAAATCCTTGCCCAGCGCATCGAACACCTTGGCGACGATGCCCTTGGCGTCGAGACCGGCGCGGGCGTACATCGCGTTCGGCGAGTCGTGGTCAAGGAACTCGTCGGGCAGCACCATCGACCGCATCCTCAAACCGCCGTCGAGCATGCCGTGATCCGACAGCGTCTGCATGACATGGGAGCCGAAGCCGCCGACCGAACCTTCCTCGATGGTGAGGAGGATTTCGTGGTCACGCGCAAGCTGCAGCACCATGTCGACGTCGAGCGGCTTCATGAAGCGTGCGTCGGCGATGGTGGTGGACAGTCCATGCGCCGCCAGTTCGTCCGCGGCCTTCTCGCATTCGGCAAGACGGGTGCCGAACGACAGCAACGCGATCTTGGTGCCCTCGCGAACGATGCGCCCTTTTCCGATCTCAAGCGGTACGCCGAATTCGGGCATCTCGATGCCGCGGCCTTCGCCGCGCGGGTAGCGGACCGCGCTCGGACGGTCGTTGATCGCGACCTGGGTCGCAACCATGTGCACCAGTTCGGCCTCATCGGAGGCCGCCATGATGACGAAATTGGGCAGGCAGCCGAGATAGGCATTGTCGAACGAGCCGGCATGGGTGGCGCCGTCAGCACCGACAAGCCCGGCACGATCGATCGCGAAACGCACCGGCAGGCTCTGGATCGCGACGTCATGGACGATCTGGTCATAGCCGCGCTGCAGGAAGGTCGAATAGATCGCGCAGAACGGCTTGTAGCCTTCGGTCGCAAGACCCGCGGCAAAGGTCACCGCATGCTGCTCGGCGATGCCGACGTCGAAGGTGCGGTCGGGGAACGCCTTGTTGAAAATGTCGATCCCGGTTCCCGACGGCATCGCCGCGGTGATGCCGACGATCTTCTCGTCCTTTTCGGCTTCCTTGACGAGGCTTTGGCCAAACACGTTCTGATACGAGGGGGCATTCGGCTTGGCTTTGGCCTGCGCGCCGGTGGCAACGTCGAACTTGACCACCGCATGATACTTGTCGGCGGACGCTTCCGCCGGGCCGTAGCCCTTACCCTTTTGCGTGACGACATGAACCAGGATCGGGCCGGTCTCCATGTCGCGGACGTTCTTCAAGACCGGCAGCAAATGGTCGAGGTTGTGGCCGTCGATCGGACCGACATAATAGAAGCCGAGTTCCTCGAACAGCGTGCCGCCGTCCATCATGAAGCCGCGGGAATATTCTTCGACACGGTTGGCGCGGTTGGCGAGGATTTTCGGCAGACGCTTGTTGATCTGCTTTGCCGCCTCGCGCAGCGTGCGGTAGGTCTTGCCGGAGTAAAGCCGCGACAGGTAAGCCGACATCGCTCCGACCGGAGGCGCGATCGACATGTCGTTGTCGTTGAGAATGACGATCAGGCGGGAGTTCATCGCGCCGGCATTGTTCATGGCTTCATAGGCCATGCCGGCCGACATCGCACCGTCACCGATCACGGCGATAACATTATTCTTGCCGCCGGTGAGGTCGCGCGCCACGGCCATGCCGAGCGCTGCGGAGATCGAGGTGGAGGAGTGCGCCGCACCGAACGGATCGTAATCGCTTTCGGTCCGCTTGGTGAAGCCGGACAGCCCGCCGCCGGTGCGCAGGGTGCGAATGCGATCGCGGCGGCCGGTCAGGATCTTGTGCGGATAGGCCTGATGGCCGACGTCCCAGACCAAACGGTCGCGCGGGGTGTCGAACACGTAGTGCAACGCCGTGGTCAATTCGACGACGCCGAGGCCGGCGCCGAAATGCCCGCCCGTGACCGAGACGGCATCGATGGTCTCCTGGCGCAGTTCATCGGCGACTTGCCGGATTTGGTCCACTTTGAGCCGGCGCAGATCATCGGGGGTGCGGATTGTGTCGAGAAGCGGCGTTTTACTGAATAGTGTCACGGCGATATTCCAATTTTGCATGTCGGGACAAGGCGTCCGACGTGAGATGGGTTGCGCAATATCAGCGCAGCGAAAACCCAGACGCCAGATGCCATCTTGAGCAGCTGTAGCCGGAGTTGAAAGCCTAGATGCGCTCCAGATCGTTCAGTGTGATACGTATCACTCTTGGCGGCGTCACCCTTCTCAAGAAATTTAACAAGCTATTACAAGCGCTTACAACCGTACGAGACCGGTGACAGGTCTCTTTCAACACCCCATAGCCGTCAAACCTCTACACCAAAGCTGCGGTCAAAGCCAATCCGCTGGAACCCGCAGCGCTCGATGGATCAGGGTGGCAGAACGCCGGATTTCAAACCCTGCGCCGCGCCGTTGGTTCCATCGCGGGTTCCATCTGGCCCAAATTGGCGGCATGTGCCGGATCGGCGGTCGCGGTTTCCAGCCTTTTCCAGGCCCATTCGCGGGCGGCGGCGTCGCCGGTCGCCACTGCCAGCGCCGCCTCGGGACGAGCCATGCGTTCGATCAGCAGGATCGGCCCGCAGACGATCATGAAAAAATCGTAGGCGTGGGGCCGTTCGTTGGCCATGACGAACTGGAAATGGACTCGAAAGAATTTCCAGCGGAACAGGTTGTAGTGCTCGGGCTTGATGATTTCGCGGAATCGGACCGATACGATGGTGGGGTTGCGTCTGGCGGCGCCGACATCGATGCCGTGGCCTTTTATCGGATCGAACGGGTAGAAATTCATCACATCCTTGCGCGACTGACAGTCGATCCAGTCGATCGAAGGCTCAACCGCCAGCAGGCGGAGGTGATCCCGGAAATCCCTTGACGCGGCATGAAAGCCGACGATCGGGAAATTGCCGCCGATCGTGAGCAAAACGACGCGCGGGCCGTGTCGACCGAGAGCCGGATCGAGCTTGAGCGCGCGCGCCAGAATCTCGGCGCCCAAGAACGATCCCGAACTGTGGCCGACGACAACGATTTCCTCGGCGCCGCTCGTGCGTGCGACGGTGGCGAGATATTGTGCAAACCGGTCAATGCGCTGGTCCCATTCCGGCCGCTGGCGGTGTGAGAATTCCCAGGTCCAGATCGTGTCGGACAGCAGATAGAGCAGATAGGTCGAGTTTTCCGTGTATTTCAGCATGGTGCCGACCACGGCCACGAACACCGCCGCCGACGCGGCCAAGCTGAACAGGCCGGGAATGCCGAGCGCTTCCAGACCTTTCCCGAAGCCGAACGCAATGCCCAGCGACAGCAGGGCTTCATTGAACAGCAGGTAATGCGGGTAACTGATGAAGGTCGCGAACCGCCAATGCGCTTTCCAGAACCGCGCAATCGTGCCGCCGAACACCAGGCGCCAATAGATCCACATCGCATGGAAAACCGTGCGCCAGATCGGCGAGGCAAGGTCGCGCTGGATCAGGTCTTCCCATCGCAGAAAATCGTAATTGGTGCGGGTCTGCCAGTCGCCCGCCTTGGTCTCGATGGTCCAGGATGCGGTCTCGCCGTCGGGCGCCACTTGCGGACGGCTGATGGTGGCCGTGAGTGCATACAGCCGGCCAAACTTCCGCAGTTCGGTGCGAAACATGCGGTAATACTGCGCAAGGCCGCGCGGATCGTATCCCTGCACATAGATGATATGGCGGTGCTGAACGCGCACTTATTGCTGATCCCCGGACGAGTGCCGCCGATTCGAAATTCCTGCACCAGTTGCCGCAAGATCAGGCACTTCAAATCGGCTGTGACCGCGGGGACTATAACAGGCCGCGTAACGCGCCAAGAGCTATTTCAGCCCTCGTGCGGGTCGCTTGGCGTCGAATTCGGCTAATTTCGTCAAATATTCTCTAATGTTAGCGGGGGCGGCGCACTGGCACCCAAATGGTCGCGGCGTCATTGAACGTCGAGCGGCTCCGCACCGGACACCTGGCCATTGGCGTCGGTGGTGATCTTGTCGACCCGCGCCTCCGCCTGCCGCAGCAATTCCTCGCACCGCCGTTTCAGGGACTCACCACGCTCGTAGATGGCGACGGATTCCTCCAGCGGAACCTTGCCGCCTTCGAGCCGCGTGACGATGGTTTCAAGCTCTTCCATCGCGCGTTCGAAGCTCAGCTTCTTGACGTCCACTTGGGTGTTTTCAGCCATATCGCTTTCCCGGGATGCGCCCGCCGGCGCCGATTCAGAGACAATTTTGCGGAGGTATTGTGGCGGGCATTCACCCGCCCATCAATGCCGTGACGTGTGCCGCAGCCGACTCCTTGAGGCCTTGCAAGTCATAGCCGCCCTCAAGCACGGAGACAATTCGGCCGCCGGCGCTCGAATCGGCGACGTCCATCAGCTTGCGCGTGACCCAGCCGAAATCATCCGATTTGAGATTGAGCGACGCCAGCGGATCGCGGTAGTGCGCGTCGAAGCCGGCGGAGATGATGATCAGCTCAGGCGCAAATTTCTGCAATTGCGGCAGGATTACGTTTTCGAAGGCGGCGCGGAATTTGGCGCTGCCATCTTCGGAGGCCAGCGGCGCGTTGACGATGTTGTCGTGTTCGCCGCGCTCGCCGCGGGCGCCGGTTCCGGGAAACAGCGGCATCTGGTGCGTCGAGCAATACATCACCGTCGGATCGGCCCAGAAAATATCCTGGGTGCCGTTGCCATGATGCACGTCAAAATCGACCACGGCGGCCCGCGCTATGCCGTATTTGCGCTGGGCATGGCGCGCGGCGATGGCGGCGTTGTCGAAGAAACAAAAGCCCATCGGCTTGTTGATCTCGGCGTGATGGCCCGGCGGGCGGATCGCGACGAACGCATTATGGTGGGCGCCTGACATCACCGCCTCGGTGGCGGCGACCGCGCCGCCGACGCCGCGCATCACCGCTTCCCAGGTTCCGGGAGACATCGACGTGTCGCCGTCGAGATAGATCAGGCCGCTCGTTGGGGCGATGTGCCGGAGTTCCTCGACGTAATGCTCGTTGTGGCAGAGCGTGACCGTATCCAGACTGCCTTCCGGTGCTTCGCCGCGCACGAGCTTGCCGAAGCGGTCCTCCGCGAGCACTTCGGCGACCGCGCGCATCCGATCGGGTCGTTCCGGATGTCCCGGCGGGGTCAAGTGGTCGAGGCTTGCCGGATGAGAGAGAAGAAGCGTCGTCATGCAATACCTTGGCGCGTCGAACGCGCTTGCGAGGACCAGCTAATCTAGGGGGTCGACGCGGGCTCGGGAAGAGCCGAGCCCGCCGATCGGGCTTTGCAATTCAGTTCATTCGCACGATGCGATCGGCCGGCGCGGGCCCGATCGGGCTGTTTGCCCGGAAGAAGGCGAAGAGAGCATCGACATCGTAGACGCCAATACGCGGCGCGGTGCCTTCCTTCAGTACGGTAAAGCCGTCGCCCCCGACCGATAGATAATTGTTCACGGTCACGCGATAGCTCGTCGCGGGTCCGATGCGTTGCCCGTTGAGTGACATGCGATCGGCGGCCACGCGGTCGCCATACGCCCGGGCGCCGTCCCACGTGTAGCTGAAGCCCTTCGAGACCTGCAGAATCCGCGGCCGTTTCGGATCGAGCCATTGCTGCTCGAGCATATTCTTGATCTGCATTCCGGTCAGCGTCAGCGTCACCAGCTGGTTCCGGAACGGCTGGCTGGCGAATACATCGGCGTAGCTCACCGCACCCGCGTCTTTTTTCGGAATGTCGGTGCGGATACCGCCCGGATTGGTGATGGCGATCACGGCGCCGCCATTTGTCTCGGCGCTGGTCGCGGCCAGCTGGGCATCGGCGATGATATCGCCGAGCGGGCTCTCGCCGGCATCGTTGGGCGTGCGCGACAGCGTGTCAGTGACCGACCCCGCCACGCGGTTGGCGACCGGCGCGGCAAATTTATCGTACGACGCCAGCAGTTCGGTCTGTTCCGGATCTTTGGCATAGACGCCGGTGCGGACGATGACGTTGTCGGCCTTGGCGCTGATGACGTCGCGGGTCACGGGATCGAGCTTCAGATCGATTGATGTGACGATAGTGCCGAATTTGTCACCACTGGTGACAAGCCGGCCGTCGATGTCGCAGACATAGGCCTGATGGGTGTGGCCGCTGATCACCACGTCGACGGCGTGGTCGAGTTTCCGGACGATGTCGACGATCGGGCCGGATATGCCCGGGCATTCATTATAATCGCCGGCCGGAAAGCCGCCTTCATGGATCAGCACGACCATGGCCTCGACGCCCTGTGCCTTCAGTTCCGGCACCAGCGCATTCACCGTGTCGGCCTCGTCCTTGAATTCGAGGCCTGCAACGCCCACCGGTGAGACGATGTCAGCCGTTCCCTTCAAGGTCAGGCCGATGAAGGCAACCGGAATGCCGTCGAATTGCTTGATCTCGTAGGGCGGGAACACGGTCTTGCCGGTGCTCTTCTCGACCGTGCTGGCCGCGAGGTAGTGAAACCTGGCGCCGAGGAACGGGTGCGGCCCCAGACATGTGTCGACGGGATGGCAGCCGCCGTTTTGCATCCGAAGCAGTTCATCCTTGCCCTCGTCGAATTCGTGATTGCCGACCGAGGCGACCTCCAGCCCCATCATCGACAGGGATTCGATGGTGGGCTCGTCGTGGAACATCGCCGACAGGAACGGACTGGCGCCGATCAGGTCTCCGGCCGCGACAAAGATGGTGTTTTTGCTGCCTTGGCCGAGTTGCTTGACCAGCGTCGCCATGTGCTCGGCGCCGCCGGCTGGGACGACGATCTTTTTGGTCTTGTCGTCGGGATCGGCGATCCTGATCCCGCCGGTTGGCGGCAGCAGGTTGCCGTGAAAGTCGTTGATGGCGAGAATTCGTAGCTCGACCGGCGGCGCGGGTGTCTGTGCGTCCGCGCGCGAGGCCGAAGTGTTCAACATCAGTGCAGTGGTGAGAATTGCGAGAGCAGCGGATGCGGCCTTCTTAACCTCTCCCCGTTCTTTACGGGGAGAGGTCGGCGCGACGCGCCGGGTGAGGGGCCAGGCACTGCGCTTGCCGATCAACGAGCCTCTCGGGTCGCACATTCGCGCCTCACGCAGCGGAATTTTCCGCCGTTTCATTCGATGGCGAAAATATATCATTCAACTTCGATATTGATATGACCCGAGAGATTTTGATTCGGTTGGCGCAGTGCCTCGCCCCCAAGTGCGGGGTTAAGAAATCTCAAGCTTTCCTGCGCGAGAAAAATGCCTTGAATGCGGCCACCGCTTCCTTGGAGCGCATCCGTTCGCCGAATAAATGGCCCTCCTGATCGATCCGGCGGGTCAGATCCTCGGGCGGCAGTCTTAGAAGCTTTCGCGAGATCGCGACCGCTTCGGCCGGCAGGGCGCAGATCTCGCGCGCCACCTTGCGCGCCTCGGCCTCGGTGTGGCCGGGCGCCACCACCACATTGACGAAGCCGGCGACTTGCGCATCGGCTGCGCTGACGGTGCGCCCCATGACCAGCATCGCAAACGCACGCTGATGCCCCATGGTACGCGGCATCAACAGGCTGGAGGCGCCCTCCGGAACCAGACCGAGATGGATGAACGGGGTCGAGAACGTCGCGGTATGGCTGGCGAGAACGTAATCGCAATGGAACAGCATGGTGGTGCCGATGCCGATCGCAACACCATCGACCGCGGCGATGATCGGCTTGACGTTGTGCGCGAGCGAATAAAGGAACTTGGTGGCGTCGGATGCGCGCGGCGTGTCGGCGTTCGAGGTGCCGTCCTTCAGAAAATCCTCCAGATCGTTGCCGGCGGTAAATACCCCGGAGCCGCCGGTGATGATGAGGCAGCGGATATCCGGATTGTTCTGCGCGGTGTCGATCGCGTCGCTCATGGCGCGATACATGTCCTGCGTGATCGCGTTCTTCTTTTCCGGCCGTCGCAGCTTGATCATGCGCGCCGCGCCTTCGTCGGTGACTATCAGGTGCCCGGTCATGAAGCTGTCCTCCGAACAAGCGGCAATGCAAACCGCTGGCGAGTCGCCGGACCATATCCTACATGATCCCTGATGAGGCAAAAATGCCTCCGCCGATTTTCCCGGGCAAGTTGTCCAAAGGATGAGGATCATGCGATGCACTTGACCGGGATCCACCATCTGACCGCGATTTCCGCGAAACCGCGCGAGAATCTGGCGTTTTACACCGGCCTGCTCGGCATGCGGCTGGTCAAGAAAACCGTCAACCAGGACGACGTCAGCGCCTATCATCTGTTCTATGCGGACGGGAAGGCCAATCCCGGCACCGACCTCACTTTCTTCGATTTTCCGGCGGCACCCGAGCGCCGTGGAACCAACAGCATCTCCCGCACCGGACTGCGCGTCGCCGGCGAGAAAAGCCTTGGGTTTTGGCGAGATCGCCTGAAGCAGGCCGGCGGCCATACCGGCGAGGTCACCGAGGTCGACGGCCGGCTGACGCTGCCGTTTGAAGACGGCGAGGGCCAGCGGCTGGTGCTGGTCGATGACGGCGGCGCTGGTTCGGCCTCGCCGTGGGAGAAGAGCGTCGTGCCGGTGGAGCACCAGATTCGGGGCCTCGGGCCGATCGTGCTCACCGTGCACGATCTCGCCCGCACCGAGCAGGTCCTGACCGGCGTGATGAACATGCGCCGCGTGCGCGATTATGCCGCGCACGCGGCGCAGATCCATGTGTTTGCGATGGGTGAGGGCGGTCCGGCCGCGGAGCTGCACGTGATCGAGAATGCGGATTTGCAGATCGCGCGGCAGGGCGCCGGCGGCGTACACCACGTCGCGTTTCGCACCCCGGACGAGGCGCAATATCATGCGTGGACACAGCGGCTGAACGACCTCGGCATCCGCAACTCCGGCGAGATCGACCGGTTTTATT
>WNFO01003044.1_pt1 | contig 14080 bp, 11 predicted proteins | sample 5400251 | NCBI WGS metagenome assembly WNFO01 (sample SAMN13153354, study PRJNA577476) | soil metagenome | isolation source: 100 cm saprolite under Madrone tree | place: USA:California | collected 2016-06-14 | reverse complement strand
TGGCAATAAGAAGCTGGGCCGCGGGAAGGTTTACGCCAGTCACCATCTCCGAGGTTGGATGCTCCACTTGAAGGCGTGGGTTGAGCTCGAGAAAATAGAACACGTCTTCTACGTGACTATAAAGGTCTAATGAAGAGGACAAGGAAAAGCCCACTCGCACATAAAGGATTTAACGCTTACATTCAACCGTGCCTGCGCTAACGTAACCAACGAGTTTGGCCAGACGAACAGCTGCGCGCTCCATCTCCTCGAATTTTTCAGGACGGGCGATGGTGACCGGTGCCTCCTCGATGATCTTTTGATGGCGCCGCTGAACCGAGCAATCACGTCCAAAAAGAGAGATCGCATTCCCATATTGATCTGCCAGAAGTTGTACTTCCAAATGGCGAGCCTGACCAGCTAGCTTCATGACGAAGATAGGCGAGCCTGTATCGTCGTTCACACCAAACATATGCTCAAAGCCCATGATATTACGCGTACCTGGGATTTCACCCACCACAGCATTGTATGCATTCTTGAAGCTTTCGGGCGAATCAACCTTCCGGATGCCTTTCCCTCCACCGCCTTCGCTAGCCTTGATCATGATGGGCCAGCCGATCTGTTCCGCCTTCTCCAAGCCTTCCTCGACACTCGTTACACAAGCAGTTTTGTAGGCATGATCAGGAACAGTGACGAAGCCTGCATCAGATAATGTTGTCTCTGAAATGCCTGTGCCAGACCATGCCATCGTGGGGACTTCGGCGCTCTGCGCAACAATCGTACTCGAAATTTTATCCCCCAAGCTTCGCATGGCACTACCTGGAGGACCAATGAAAACGACCTTGTTTTTGCTGGCAGCAAGAGACTCGGGTAGACGCGGATTTTCAGATGCGTGCCCCCACCCTGCCCACACAGCGTGTACTCCCGCACGTTCAGCGACATCGACAATGAGGTCTACGTTGGCGTAATTGTTGTTGTTCGTACCGCCCGGGACCTCTACATATCGGTCCGCCATGCGGATATATTCCGCGTTGACTTTGAGATCTTCGGGGGTTGCCATTACCGTGAACTCGACGGCACGCTCATCGCCAAAGGTTTCGTAGCTCCACTGCCTGATGGACCGAATTTCTTTCACAGCGGCAATACCTGCACAAAGGGTGAATGCCTATCCAGGATACCCGGCCCTATATTATATACAGACCATTATTTGCGATGAGAATCTATTCAGAGTGAATATGGCCAAACAATGGCGATAAACCGATGATACTCACCTTGGTAATGACAGTATGACCACCATTGACCTTAACGAAATCATGGACGCGGCCTACGGGGGCTTTGTCGAGCGAATTACCGCCTGAAAATGCAAAGAAGGGATTAGAAACGCTAAGCGGTTGGGAAAGATGGAGACAGACCAATGAAGTGGGCGACTCTAGAGTGCTCATAAGCAGCCATATCTAGAGGAGCGAAAAGGAATGCTGGTCAAGACGAAAGCGCCGTTTTGAGTGAAAATGGATTCGTCTTCGTTGACATTACTCGGTTCTTCTGGGGCAAACCCCAATCCCCCAACATCTCTTGCCTTACGTCAGCGGCAAACACTTCCGTTTTTTTAAATGAGTGTTGACCAGCCTACTAATCAAAAAGCCGTTTTCCCAGCCCATGAAGCGCCTGCCCCAATTGAAGGCCACTATTGTCTTGAGACGCATGTCCCTCATGGACAACTTGAATTGTTGGAACCTGCCCTGGGGTGTCCTATGAATGAGATTTTGTGACCATGCCCATGCAAATTTAATCTTGCATTAATGCCCACGTCCAGCGTTTGTACACATTCGGTTGTATCATTTTATCGTACGTCGCCGGCGTACTACATAGCATTCCACTTCCAGTGATACCTTCTATTAACTTTCTGCCATTTTGTCGAATTTGATGTTTCGGCGGAGCATTCAATTCGGACCTGGCTCCTTCAGAAGCATTTGTTGCCTGAAATGAGAGAATCCGAGGAACTGGGCATGTCAATGAGGCCGTCAGAGATCCCTTAATCGCAAGCTGTTTTCTGTCGTCTAGTTATAGGATGACCAGTGGGCAGTTATGACCTTCCCAATTAAAAGTTCGAAAGTTCATAACCTCCACGGTTGACCACATTGACTCGTTAGGCAACTCACTGTGTGAAGATAAAGATAGGGCAAATACGATATACAGTATATATATAGTATAGTATATTCAATTGTGCATTACATGCAAAGAATACGACAGAACAGGATGTGTGGTAGCGAAAACCGCGGCAGACTTCATTGATGAAGCCCACGCTTCTCAAGCACCAATCTGCCAGCTCATCAGAGCGGCAAATGCATTCCTCTTGGCCCTTCACCAGAACCGGAGCAGGGTGGGTACGTACTGCCCGGGCAGAAAGGAGCCATGCTAAAGGCGATAAAGATACTAATACAGTGAAATGGGCTTAATACACACGGTTGAGCTGCCACAATTCTGTTCTCGCGACAGTGGAAGTTTTTGAGACGAAGGACGAAGGTGCAAAAAAGCCTCCGCGCGTAGAAAACGCCAAACCAAACATAGCATAACAGGTTAGATTAGTCAGCGTGCGGCTGACAACGCGTCGTCTTGCGTGTACGCGTCGTCCTGTACACTCATCTATGTACTTCCCATGCACAAGACGATCAATACTCTTATCGACCAGCTGAAGTCACATGGGGTTAAGGAAAGGCGGGCCGCAATAGCATCCCTTCGAGCAGCCTTCGCCCGTGACGGTGTTGTCACCGAACTGGACAACTCCCCCAAGCGTCACGGATGGCTGGCCCTATTCCAGGCCCTCTTCACAGCCGTCCTGAATGAAAAGTCCACAGCTACACATGGGTCTAAGTCAGCTCCCGCTGCCAAAAAGAGAGTTGCCGAGGCTGCATCGGCTGTTCGGTGGCTGACAGAGCGAAGTGTCCATCAACTAACTCATAAGAATGTTATCAAGGCTCTGTTGAACCATCTTGTGCAGACCAGTTCCCATCAAGGAAAACTCTTCCTCCCCGTCGCACTGGACTATGCGAAGTCGATACGATGTGTGCTAGACTATCCGCCCCACCTGGAGCACATCGACGATGAGATGTGGGTAAAACTAGCAGAGATGTGTCTAAATGTAGTTTTGGGGGATTCATTGAAGAAGAGGCTAGCCGATGAAGTTGAAGTCGGAACAGAAGAAATGAGGACTAATTTGTCCCCTGAAGGCGGCGAAGACGAGGGCGACTCAATAATGTCAGCGGATACAAAGAAACGAAGGCGATGCGAGGAAAGTGGAACTCCCGAACCCTCGACGTCGATGCGCAGTGCCGCCCCACGTAGCCAGTCTGGACCTGTATCCGTGGAGCAGATCGAGTTCGGATCCCTTCTTGCACTTCTCCTCACCTCCTCATCTCCCCCTTTTCTCGCGGTCGAGTACCCAGTCTTGGGCTCCGCCATGTTGAACCGTCTACTGCGGTTCCTACATCTATTTCCCGCTGACACCTCTCTTCACCCGGATTTCATCGTTACTCTATCTGCGACTCTTTCTCACCTGGCGCTGAACAAGCGAAACGCCGTCACCCGATTCGCTCAGGGATCATGGGATGCTCTTCTTGAAATGTGGGGAACCAAAAACAAGAAGATGAAGGAGAATCTTATTATTGTCCTACGCACACTTTTCCCTTTTTATACTACACGCTATCCTGAAGCTGGCCTGTCGTCCCTTGATTTCTCTTATGTTGACGGAGTGTCACGCTTGTGGCACCTGTTAGACGGAGAGGCCGAAAGCAGATGGGGGATCGATGGCCTCTCTTTGGATTCACTACGACTATCACTCCTGGGAAATCCCTCTCCTTTTACTGGCGAGACTGGCGCCTTCACTGCGCGGACGTTCCAACACGGTTTGAGCTTTGATGCCAACCAGGCCATATCGTGGACCATCCTTGAGCTACAAGCGGATTGTGCAGAAAAGGTTTGTCTCTCTCGTTTTAAACCTCCCTTGTTGCTTATAATACCCCAGTTACATACGTTATCCGAGTCATTTCACACCCTTCCACCAACACTCGCTAAGCACAAAGGAAAGAGGGCTAAGTTTGAGAGTCCTGTTGTTTCCATGCTACACGCCGTCCAGTTGAAGTCATCGCCTGCCGTTCGATCATACCACCTTCAAATCCTTCTCTTCTTCATTGACCGCCACTGGACAGTATTACATGACAGCTTGCAAAAGAGCATACTTTCTCACTTGCTCCAACTTGTTCCCTGCGACGACGCGGTCATTCAGTCCTGGGCATTTCTCTGTTTGGCAGCGATAGCTGAAAGCCAAGTGTCTTCTGAGGTAGTCCCCACCATTGCAACCCCGCAAACTTGGGACCCTATCTGGACTCATGCCATCCGGAGAGCAGATGTTCCGACTGTGTCCAGATCTGCATGCCATGTTGCATATATCCTCCTATTGTATGCGAAGCGCCTCCTGACCTCCCAACGTGTCCTCCTAGAAATAGAAGCTTTCGCGAAGGATATGGATGTTCAGGGACCCCCATACCCATACGATTCGGTCTGCGCTTTTGTCGCTCTCTGCTTACAGGTAGCCAATCAAGATATGCGACTGTACAGAATGCGCGTCGAGGACAAAGTTCTCAGTTGGCTAGCAGATTGCTATAGCCTCCATGCCGCCCGAGACTTGAGAGCCACTCCCGGAAGTGGGAAGTCAAGGCTCTCGCGTCCTCTAGCAAGTGATGTGACACTCGTCTTAACCAGCGCTTGCGGCTTCCAGAAGCGTACAAGTTTGCCCTGCCGCATGCTACTCCCAGAATCGGTCACCGTAAGTGCTGTCAAGGAGGATCATCAAACCCTCGTCATTCGCGATTTCTTGCTACGCGCTCGTCTCCCCGCCTTCATTCCTTCGTCATCGGAATCCTTATCATCAATTCCACCGTCATCGGTGCTCACAACCGCTGCCACAGGCAGCGATCTCGTGTCTCCTGGACCCAGAGAACGCAAAGTATCATCCATTCTGTTGAAAGTACTCGAAGACACCGAGACGATTGATAGCAAAAGTATACCGAGCGCTGAGCGGGCTCGAAGTATTGTAGATTTTTCCGTCATTGCGCTGTCATTCGAAGGGCTACTCATCCTCAACGGCGCTCTGCCAAACCAGCGGGTCTTGCACGCTGCATGCAAAACAGCAGCTAGCGTCGCACAATTGTTTTCCAACAATAAGTGGACGCTCGAAGAAAAAGCCCTTGTACTCCTTGGGTTCGATCCCCTTGTCCATGTCGCCGAGGTCAACGACGCAGATCCCTGGATAGGGTTGCTTCCACCCCACTTGGAGACTGGGATCAGACGTGAGGTGCTGGACCACTTGATTAATATCAATTTAGATGAGGAGCGTTCCCGTTCACCCATGTGCCGGGAACTGCAAAAAGTAATTTGGCAGATCCCTGAGGTGAGTTATAAATACCCGTTTCATGGCTCCCATCCAACTTACAGGTTGCCAGCTATCAGATTTTCTTGGTCAAGTGATGACTGCCATGAAGATGACCTTGCGTGTTGTCTTCGCTAAAATTTCTGGACACTCCTGGACATCCGATGGTATCGAAGCCGAGGACCAGGACGATTTTGGCCTCACGAGTGGCACAATCACGGCTGCTCCTACAGAAGCCCAGAGGCAGACAAGCGGTCGGATTTATGTCGAGTCAATTCTCGACGTCTGCATGTCCTTCCTTGCCATTGGACCTATCCTCCAGTCTTCGGGGGAAGAGCCAACACGGGACCGGGAGTTGACTGATATCGTTTTGAACTGTGATGGCGACGAATTCTTGTTGGCGAGCAAGGCTTACTTGGTCAACGTGCGCCGCCGGGCGCTCAACATCAACCTGACAACCCTGGACAACCTACTAGTCAAATTTGCCTCACTCTCGACACAATACATCTACCAGCTCAACGACGAGCTAAAACTTATGATTATCCGTTTGCTTGATTCGACTGCACATCTCTGGACACAGCCCGACTTTGTTGGCTATGACGTAGTCGACAAAGTCCGCAATTTCTTTGTGTGGTTATTAGAACTCGTTCGGATTACCAAGGATGAAGACGGCAAGAGGACAAAGACTAAGGTTCGCTCTTGGAAAGTCCGCGATGCTTTCGTAGCTTTTTTGGCCCGATATATGTCACTGGACCCATTCGAACGCTTTTGGACGATGGCGTTGCCCTCCGTCGATGATGATGACGCCCACTCAAACGATGATCACCCCCCTACTCTACCCTCGCATACCCTACCAACCATCAACGAGGATGACGACATACGTGTCCGATTCCGGTCCGCATATGCCAACGCGACGTTGTTCAACCTTTCTCGTTTCAATAACAATAATCCCATGGTCCACTATCGCGAGATCCACGCCAGTCTATGTACCAACATGGAAATGTAATTATTCAAAGGAATTGTTGCGAACCCAGACTTACTCTCTCACTCCTCAGGTACGAGCATATGCTCACACGTATCTTGGCTCTAGGTAACATCATGGTCGTGAGCTCAGCGGTTCGCCGAGGAGCTTATTGGCACATTTTGGAGGCGAGCTACCACAGCGACAAGTATAACTCGCATATTTTGGCGGTGTTTCGAGGCGTTTCCGCACGACTCGGTCTAAGTGATCCCACAAAACTCTTCGAGATACACGTGTCCCAAATCGCGTATTCCATATTCTTTGCTAGATTGGATTTCCTCCGCTGCCCCCCAGAAGTCCTTGGATACGAAGACAGAAAGGCCTGTGCAGAATCTGCCTTACATGCCTTCGCCCCAATATACATCCTGATGGGTGATAATGACTCAGAAACAATCACTCAGGGATGTCGCTTTTTCGCCAACCATTGTCAGGCCGCCCAGATATCCGTTGCGGACGGCTATCGCGACTGTTTCGCTGTCTTCGTGGGGTACGAGCTTGTCTCTAACGTTAATAAGATCTCAGCCGAGTCTTCTTCACCCGTCGACTGGCGTTTTACCCATGTGAACAATAGTTGGCTTGGAGAGTCCAGTATCGAGGATCAAATGGCTAACGATATTGACAGCATCGTTGTTGTGGTCTTGCGTACTCTTGGTAATCAAGAATGCCAGAATGTCCTCGCAGAGCTTGGTGGCCAATCTCAGCGTGAAGGACATGTATTCAGAGCCCTGACTATCTATCGGACAAACGGAGAGAAGACGCATGACGCGAACCTTCCATCGTATGATGTTGGGACTGTACTCCGAGCCCTCGGGTGGTTAAGCAATCACATTCCTGACACTGACTCAGCTTCGACCACATACCACGTCATCCAACAACTCCTCGCAGATATCCAAGAATCACCTCTTGTCAACGAGCAGCTTCGATATATGAATGCCCTCTGCCTATGGATCTCGTGTCACTTCCGGCATTTCCGAGACTCGGTCCTCCTTCACACACTCATTCACGGCATTACTTCTCTCCTGGAGCAGATAGATCTGGCTCTAGCCGCGAAATCAATTTTAGAGTGGGCTTTTTCGCAGTATGCCAAGGTCACCGAGAAAGATCACCGCCTTGCCAATGTTCTCATCCGACTCTGTTGCGTCGCTAATGAACACACCAGCAGCAAGAGCCCAGTAGTTGCCAAGATCGGAGAAGAACTACTACATTGGCTAGAGAGCCAGATGCTCCAGCTTGCGAAATTCTCCAGTGTCAGGAACCAAGTTACAAAAGCGTTCCCCGCCTGGCCTCGCGAGCCTCCCCCCGAACTGGAGTCTGTTTGTCAGGATGTCTCTGCACATACATTATCATCTGTCCTCTTTGATCTTCGAATCGCGTCAAACAAGTTCACTCTGGTGCGACGTCTTTGCAAAATGTCGTTTTCGGGCGACTATTCGCCACAACGGTTCTCTCGAATGGACATCTGGCGCTTGAAAGATTGTATACCATCTTCCCGGAAGCTACAGATGGCCGACATAGATGCTTTCGCTTCCTTACTCTTATTAAATAAAGGCCAAATCCACAGCTTTGGGTTGAATCCTCTCAGTGGTCAAGTTCCAAAGCACCAACAAGCCCGTATTCCCCGGGGCAAAGCATCGAAGTCGAGCCCGAGTGACTCATCACTTGTAGCCGAGCGCTCAATCTTGGAACTTCTCTTGTCTATGCTCGATTCTGATACGCCCTCGAAAGTACATATGGGATATCGTGTATTGCGCTTGCTCCCCCCAGAGAACTTCTCTGACACCGAGTCGTCGACAACCGAGCACGGTACAGCACTTAGTTACTTCCGTGGCCGCTCTCGTCGATCGCCTACTAGACCCCCGACCCCACTCCACGTCCTTCTGGCTTCGGACGTTTACGTGAACATGGCGCAGGATTTCAAGGCTTGGATTACGTCATTCGCTACCCTACTCTGTGATGTCCTTGCCAACCACAACTCCTTCTACTCCTGGCTCCCACCCATCCTGCAAACCGACTCAGACTTTGCAGAACAAGTAACACCGATTCTCGTCCATACTCTTCTCTCTTCTTCAGTCGGAGATGCTACGACTAGTGAAACGCCGCGTGTCATTCTCTCTCAGTTTCTCTCGCGCGTTTTAAATTTGCCTACATCTGACGTGTCTTCCCTCCGTGGTGTTGTAAACATCGTCCTTCACCTCCGCCACTTGCAACCCCCTCAACCCAATGACGAGCTTGCGTACGATAAATGGCTTGACCTTGACTACATGTCCCTCAGCAAGAGCGCCATCCTTTCCGGAGCATATACGACTGCTTTACTTTTCCATGAGCTTGCTTTGGAATATTCAGCCCCCGATTTTTCCTCTTCAAGCAGCGCCGACGCAGAGAACATCTTGTTCGAAATCTACAGCCACATTGAGGAACCCGATGGTTTCTACGGAATCAAGACGCAGGATCTTCACCATTTTCTTCTTAAGAGGTTTCACCACGAACATCAGTGGGAAAAGGCATTCAAGTTCCATGGTGCAGCTCTAGAAGCTCGAAGCCAAGGTGGTGTTGACACAGAAGGTGTCTTACATTCTCTTTATTCCTTCGGCTTCGATACGCTTGCTTTGAGCGTGCAACAGAATGTCTTCGACGCCAGTAATTTGGAAGCCACCTCTTCGAATATGGTCTACCATCTGGGCTGGCGCACCGAAACATGGGATCTACCCGACCAGGCATCGAGCTCCGGCTCGGGGACTGCCCTATATAACGCCCTGAGAGCTGTATCCCGAGAACGTGACCCCCAGGTTGTCGATACGATCGTCAGGGAGGCCCTGATGGACGAGATGGAACGATTCCGGGCTCTCGGCGATGAAGATCTCGTCGGAATCCGCGAGGTTGCACGGAATGTCATGTGCCTGAGTCAGGTGAATTCACTGAGGACTGATCTACAAGAATGTCTGAAAAGCGGAATGCTTGATCCCGCTTTGTGGTCAAAATTCGTTGAGATCGATGGAAATTTTGAGTACGTTCATCTTCGCCTTATGCGGGTTATTCCGTCTAAGGAATTACCCAGCTTCCCCGCCCTGGAGAATATCGTGGCCACCCGTATCTCTCTACTCCGCTCTGCAAGACATAAGGAGCAGAGACAACAAATTGGGACTATGCTGACTCCGTTCATTTCCGGTCTAATGGACATCGAGAAGCAGTGTCTTACACGTATATCAAAAACTGCTCGGGAATCCCACAATTTACAGATCGCGCTCAACTCGGTGATACGCGCCCAGAAGCTCGAACATTCTCCGACCGCCTTAGTATCCCAGGAGTTCGCAAATGTTCTTTGGGACCAAAGGGAACATAAGGTCGCTGTTCAGTTCCTGAAAGACCTCATTCGCCTTCACTTCCCAGACATAAAATCTGAAACGCCACGGGACCACACCCAAAAAGCCTTGCTCCTAGCTCGTCTGGTATTGTATACAGTCGCCTACAACTCTCAGTGAATTAATTACCATAAAACAGGGCTCGTGGACTTCAGAGGCTTGCCTTGAAAAACCCATGGACATTTGGACTCATTATTTTCAACCCGCTGCATCGTTGATGACCGAACTCATCACAACCGTTGATCGGCCAAAGACTTCGATCGCGACGGTGTATCGTCAATGCGCGGTATTCGCCGATCGACAGTACCACACTATTTTACGGTCCCCGGACGCTATAAAGTGGAAGCTGTATGCGGAGCGCAAAGAGAAGGAAATTCAACATCGGAGGGAACAAATGCTTAGGACGCAGTCTGGCTCAAGAGCCTTCATGGAATTGAAACACGATCAAGATAAGGCTGAGAGATTACATCGAGAAGACACGCAACGCTACAAAAAACACAGCGAATCTCTGAGCACATTTTTACGACAAGCCATTGACATGTACTCACGCTGTCTCCAAGCTGCTGACGATTTTGACAACGACGGCCACATCCGACTCGTCTCGCTCTGGTTCGCCAACTTCAATGACAATGACTTGCAAGACACGGTCCAATTTTCGATCGATCGCATCCCCTCTAGGAAGTTTGTCTTTCTTTCCCACCAACTCTCTGCCCGATTGGCGAAGCCCGCGAATGATCCCGTTACAGGCAGTCAAGATACCCTGCAGAATCTCATCCTTCGAATGTGTCGCGAGCACCCTTTCCATAGTTTATATCAGGTTTACTGTCTTCGCCCGTCCTCTGGGGCCACCCACGGGGGCAGGCGGTCATCTGCCCGTCTTGATCTTCCTTTATCTCAGGGCGAGAGAGCCGCTGCCGCTGCCGATATTTTTGATCGTTTACGAGCTGATCCTTCATCGAATCAGCAGGTTGTCAATGTAGAGCAAGTCTGTGATGCGTATCTTCAATGGGCGAAACGCCCGATCAAGGGCTCCGTCCAGAAGGGTCGAAGCGGACCGTATGACATCCCCAGCGACATGCTTATTTTGAAATTGAACGACGTCCGCGTTCCTGTCCTAACGGTCAATACACCTATCGATCCTGCACTACAATATCAGAATTGCATATGGATCAGCCATTACGAGAGAAGTTTTGAAACAGCGGGAGGGGTGAATATCCCAAAAATATGTTATTGCCGTGGCTCAGATGGCACCAGGTATAAGCAGCTCGTGAGTGTCCAGTCTGTCCGTGTGACGTTGAGCTGAGTGTGCCTGTGACAGTTCAAGGGAGAGGGTAATGATGATCTGCGCCAAGACGCAGTCATGGAACAAGTTTTCGACCTGGTTAACGTAGTCTTATGTCATGATCGCGAAACTAGGAGACGCAATCTTAGTATCCGGGGTTACAAGGTCATACCACTGGCACCACAGGCAGGCGTGCTCGAATTTGTCGGCAACACATTACCACTCGGTAACTGGCTTGCAAGGGCGCACTTTAAGTACGCAATTTGTATTCTTTAAATGATCCGAAGATTGATGTGTCGTTACAGATATAACAAAGTCGACATTCCTCCCCAGGAATTCTACGGAAAGATGTCAAAGACGCGAGAGGAGAATAAACTTTCTTCTAGCCTTACCAGTAAACTAACTGTACTCTTCCTCTCGCTGAGAAAGCGCTTCAAACCGGTGATGCGACATTTTTTCACTGAGAAACACAAAGTGCCAATGTCATGGTTTGCCATGCGACTTAATTATACACGAAGCGTTGCGACGACATCCATTGTTGGACACATCCTTGGCTTGGGTGACCGACACACATCAAATATTCTTCTGGATAGTAGCACGGGCGAAGTCGTGCACATTGATCTTGGCATCGCATTCGAGCAGGTAGTGTTCCCCGGCATCCTTCCACAGCTGCAATCTCACCCAAATTATCGAAAAAGGGGAAGCTACTCCCAATCCCGGAGTGTGTCCCGTTCCGCATGACGGCTGACATGGTTGATGGGATGGGCACGACCGGCACGCAAGGGGTTTTCCAGCGTTGCGCGGAGGAAACCTTGCGTGTGCTGCGCAACGACTCTGAGGTGGTTCTCACCGTTCTCGAGGTCTTTAAATATGATCCGCTGCACTCCTGGTGCGTCAATCGTTGTCCCCATCCCTCTCGCCTCGCCATGCATTACAGTACCACCCCCATCTCTTTCCTTTGAGGAGTGCTGACTCGAAGGTAAATCATAGGACAGCGAGTGAGTTCAAAATCAAACGCGCCCAGGCTTCGTCAACAACGGCCGACCCATCCACTTTGCGAACCCCTGGTCTCGGTGGCGCACCTGAGCTGGACATGAGTAGTGGTACAGCGGACGAAGCGGCTGACCGTGCGCTTACTGCCGTCACGCGTAAGCTCGACCGAACGCTCAGCACTGAATATACTGTGAACGATCTTATCGCCGAAGCGACGGATCCCGCAAATTTGGCATGCATGTTCATAGGTGGGCGTCAGGAGCCTTGTCTAAATGACGTAGATGTTGACAATGTTATGTTCCTGACGCACGCGCAGGTTGGAGCCCACATCTCTAGGAAATCGGTTGTTACGCCCTTTGAAACACCCCGTCCGTCCTCATGTCAATATTGCATCGCGAGTCGAAATCAGAGCGCTCCTGACTTACTCAGCTGACACACGTCCATCAGTTCGGGTACCGAATCGAAAAGAGGTCACAGGAGGTTTATCACAATAACAGTCACCTGATCCGTAACACTCCCTTCAAACCGTGTTGTTGGCAGTGTCTTGTTGGCAGTGCTTCGAATGCGGTAACGCTTTAGTCAGCACGTCAATGCCACCTCATCGGCGGTCGGCGGTAACCATTCCAGCATAGCATACATTCCTGAGATAGCACACCTTCGACAATTTACATGTACATACTAGAGATCTCTTTAAATACATCCCGGAGACTCTGGAACAGAAATGCGATGATTCAAATTTAAGAAAAATGGATTTCAACTACTAGGTGCAATTTCAACACCACCGGGCAAGTTGTATGTAAATCTAACGCTACATTACGTAACTTACGTGAGCATATAATTACGTTACCTCGTTGGCCCTCGTTCTCGTTGGCTCAATACGTGAATGGAGTAAATGAGTAAGGAAGTTATAGCCGAAACAAGTATTGTAAGTAGGAAGGAAGGGGAAAGATTAGAATGTCCAAATGTTGAAAACAAGTCACAGTTCAAAATTGAAAATTGTCTTCCACCCGAATGCCTATGACAGGAGTCGGCAGCAGACATGTGTTCAGGTACAGTATGCAGTGTAGTTTGAATCCCGTTTGAATCCCGTGCATTATGCAACCACCTACAGCATATTTTTGCCTTGAGGCACACAAATCTTTGTTCATTTCTAGCGACGATGGTCTTCCTCTCACGGAAAAATACTATCAACACCTACACGCCGTCGGTTTCGTCAAGTCGTACGTCAAGAAATGGATCCCTATATCGTAAATCTTCGAAGGAGACTATCCAATCGTATCGAGGATCTATCTCAAACTCCAGCGTACATACTACCAGCACGACCGCAACCCGTAAAGACCTATTCGACTGTTTAGGACAAGGTTCAGGTGGAGATTCCTTTAATTCTGATCAGAAATCTCTCCACACCCTCGAAAAACTTGAACCTACTTTCGGGTTTAGAAATCAGTCTCAGTCTAGTGTTGGCACCATCCGCGAAGACGAATCCCTTCTGCCCTCCACTCCTCGTTCTTCTGTATATCATCTGCCGACACCGCCAGATCCTAGTCCGAGTTCAAGTCGCATTCATGGCATTCCTCCTTCCACTCCCTTAGATGACCCTATAACGAACCCGTATGGCGACCCTCAGTCTTTCGCTACGACAGATATCCCCACGGCTGATAAACCCCCAGTCAGACATCCCTCTTCTCTTCCACCCCCAACCAATCGTATGGGTGTCACATATCGCTCTCCCATTGTTCCTTCCACTACATCTCTGTCACGTACGGACACCAACCCGAAGTCCTCGAGGCAGTCCATCCTAAAACACCAAGAGCTCCTCTCAAACATCAACATCCACGCCACTGCCGCTGCTAACTACAACAATCCCTTTGTTCCTTCAAGACAAGTTACCCCTCCACCCAGCTCACACGATGCTTCAAAACCCTTCAGGAGCCATGAAATGGCCACATCTCCTGTGCCTCCTACCCCACCTCGTCCTCCCCGAGCGAATAGAGTCAACCCTGCCGATCCTAATCCAACCG
>WNFO01004620.1_pt1 | contig 14081 bp, 14 predicted proteins | sample 5400251 | NCBI WGS metagenome assembly WNFO01 (sample SAMN13153354, study PRJNA577476) | soil metagenome | isolation source: 100 cm saprolite under Madrone tree | place: USA:California | collected 2016-06-14 | reverse complement strand
CGTCCTGGCCATGGCGCCTGGGACCAACATCGGGTCGGCCCACCCCATCCAGGCGACCGGCGCCGATCTCACCGGTGACCTCGGCAAGAAGGTGCTCAACGACGCCGTGACCAGGGTGCGCAACCTCGCAGACATGCACGGCCGCAATGCGGACTGGGCCGAGGATGCCGTGCGCAACAGCGTCAACATCAATGCCGAGGACGCGGTTCGCCTCCATGTTGCCGACCTGGAGGCCGCGGATCCCACCGCTTTGCTGAACGCCGTCGACGGCCGAGTCGTGCCGAGACCCAGCGGATCGCTCACGCTCCATACGGCGGGCGGTCAGGTCCAGGACTTTCCCATGCCCTTCTGGATGCTGTTCCTGAATGCCCTCATCGATCCGACGGTCGCGGCGCTCTTGATCCTGCTCGCCGCGTACGGCATGATCACCGAGCTCACGACACCGGGCGCCATCTTGCCCGGGGTAGTGGGCGGGATCGCCGCCGTGCTCGCCATCGTCTCGCTGGCCAACCTACCGGTGAACATCGCCGGGGCGCTGATGATGCTGCTCGCCTTCGCGCTCTTCGTCGCCGACCTCAAGGCCAACACGCACGGCATCCTCAGCTTCGGCGGGGTACTGGCCTTACTGCTCGGCATGGCCTTCCTGATCAATACGGGACCGTTCGGCTTGGGCGTCAACCCCATCGCCGTGCTTGCTGCCGCGATTTTCACGACCGGGTTCTTCGTGTTCTTCATCCGCAAGGTGTGGGCCGCGCGCCGGCGCCCGGTCACCACCGGCGCCGAGGCGTTGGTGGGCTCCAACGGCGAGGTCCGCGAGGATCTCGCACCGGAAGGACTAGTCTTTGTCCGCGGCGCGCTCTGGAAAGCGGTCGCTTCGAACGGCCCGATTCAAGTTGGAACCCCGGTGCGCGTGGTCGGTCGCAAAGGCCTGCAGCTGCAGGTCGTCGCAGGCGAAACGGAAGCAAAGAAGGAGGGCGGTTGATGGACGTCGGCACGCTGGTGGTTGTGGGCGTAGTCGTGGTGCTGTTGCTCATCATCGTTTTCTCCAGCCTGCGCATCGCGAACGAATACGAGCGCGGTGTGGTGTTTCGCCTGGGGCGTCTGATCCCGCTCAAGGGTCCTGGTCTGTTCTTCATCATCCCGTTCGGCATCGATCGCCTCGTCAAGATCGACCTCCGCGTGATCACGCTCGAAGTACCCCCTCAAGAGGTCATCACGAACGACAACGTGACCGCGAAGGTCAACGCCGTCATCTATTTCCAGGTCGTCGATGCGCAGAGAGCCGTCACTCAAGTGCTCAACTACATCAACGCGACCTCCCAGATCGCGCAGACAACATTGCGAGCCGCACTCGGGCAGGCCACGCTGGACGAGCTGCTCGCCAACCGCGAGAAGATCAATCAGAACCTGCAAAAGATCATCGACGAGCAGACCGAGCCCTGGGGGATCAAGGTGGCGGTGGTCGAGATCAAGGACGTCGAGCTGCCCCAGAGCATGCAGCGGGCGATGGCGAAGCAGGCGGAAGCCGAGCGCGAAAAGCGCGCCAAGATCATCAACGCCGACGGTGAGTACCAGGCCTCGCAAACCCTGGCCAACGCGGCCCAGATCATCTCGACGCAGCAGGGCGCCCTTCAGCTCCGTTTTCTCCAGACCCTGGTCGAGATCGGTACCGAGAAGAACACGACGATCGTGTTGCCGATCCCTATCGAACTGTTCCGGCCGATCCTGGAAGCGACGACATCCAAGCCGTCAGGTCCGGGACCCACCAGCCCTAAGGCGCTGACTCCAACGACCACCGAATCAGGCTGATCGCACCGCCTTCGCTCGACGCGGCCGGCGCCTTCATATCGCTGCTTCTGCCGCTGCCCCTGATCGTCACAGCCAATGCCGTGATCGGCAAGCCGTGGGCGAGTCACGCGTCGGGGATCCTCGCCGGCCTGACCTCCGGTGCAACGTTTCTCTTCGGCGCCCTCATCTTCGCCGGCGTCCTGGGTCCTGCAGGGCCCGGAGCATCCGCGTCGGGATTCGCGATTGGTGTCATGGTCACAGCCGGCCTGGCGGCGGTGGTGGCCTCCAAACCGGTGCGCGAGCGCGTCGCCGGCATCCTGCACACAGATCCAGACAACCCGGTCCACACCTTGGCGCTCGTGCTGGGGGTGATCCTGCTGTTCGCGCAGGAATTGCCGTTCTTGATCATCGCTCTCGCCGGCGTCGGCCTCTGGACTCGTCGCAGCGCGATCCACGCGGCCGACCGATTGGGTGTGGTCAGGCCGGCATGGTGGCAAATCACGCTCGCGCTCGCCGCAGCGGGCGTGTTTTTCGCTTTCAGCCAGGCCGTCGTCTCATTGAGTCAGGTACTGACGCCACAGGTCGCGCACAACGTCGACGTCACCACCCAACACGTCTTCAGCGGGCTCAACAATCCGATCGGGATTGCCGCGATCGCTCTGCTGCCGGCAATTTGCGAGGAGATCCTATTCCGAGGCGCGCTCCAGCCGAGGCTGGGACTGGTGGTGACCGCGCTCTTGTTCACCTCGATTCATACCCAGTACAGCATCTCGTTCGACACCCTCGCGGTTTTCCTCCTCGCGCTGGGCCTGGGGCTGATTCGCAAATACACGAACACGACCACGTCGGCCGTCTGCCATGCGACCTACAACCTGCTCGTCAGCATCGGCGTCGGCGGCGATGTGGTGGCCGTCGCCATCGCCGCGGAGGTGGCGCTGGTCGTCACGACCGCGTTCGCGGTGTGGTCGCTGCGGCGGCGACGCGTCGAAGCGATCTCCAATCTGTGACGGACGTGTTCTTAACAGGCTGGGTTGCGGGGTCGAGATCCAACTTCTAACTTGCGCCGTATGGTGCGAGGCGGGGGAGGGGCCGCACCGGGACAGGGAGGGCCCCCAAAGGACGTGTGCGGATCGACAGAACCACCCGCGATGTGACACGTCGTCGGTCGTTAATACGTGGGCTAGGCGGCCACCGCCTTCTTGGCTACAATCCGCGGTATGGCCCCAGATATAGGATTAGCCTCGAAAGCTGACCCCAAGCTGTTGCCTGCCGCCAAGGCTACCGTGCTTGCGATCGTCAACCAGAAAGGCGGGGTTGGCAAGACCACCACCGCGATCAACCTGGGCGCCGCTCTAGCCGAGTTCAGACACTCCGTGCTGTTGGTCGACCTCGACCCCCAAGCCAACTCGACATCTGGCCTCGGGTTGGATCCCGATCGGATTCGCACCACCATCTACCAGCTCCTCGCGGGCGAAACCAGCGTGGAGGAGTCGATGCTGGAGACGACCGTGCCGCACCTCAGACTCGTGCCTTCGCATATCGACCTCGCCGGCGCGGAGATCGAGCTCGCGTCGCTCGACGGGCGCGAGACGCGGTTGCGCACGGCGCTCGAGGCGGTGCCCAACGGTGTGGAGTGCGTGATCATCGACTGCCCGCCGTCTCTGGGATTGCTCACGCTCAACGCGCTGACGGCGGCGACGAGCATGCTCATCCCCACGCAATGCGAATACTTCGCGCTTGAAGGACTGCGACACCTTCTCTACACCCACCAGCTCGTGCGCTCCCGTCTCAACCCCAAGCTCGAGATCGCCGGCATCCTCATGACCCAATTCGACGCGCGCACCACCCTCTCGTGGGACGTTCTCGCGGAGGTGCGGCGCACGCATCCGACGCACGTGCTGAAGACGATCATTCCGCGCAACGTGCGGATCAGCGAAGCGCCCAGCCACGGCAAGCCTGTGATCCAGTACGACCCCACATCCCGCGGAGCCTCCGCATATCGCGCCCTGGCAAAGGAGCTGTTGGAACGATGACGCAATCACGCATGCGCGGCCTCGGCCGCGGACTCGACGCACTCATCCCGATGTCACGCGATGGCGAGGCGATGGTGCCCCAGATGATCGCCGTCGACCAGATCCGTCCCTCGCATCAACAGGTGCGGTCGCGCTTTGATGCCGAACCGTTGGGAGAGCTCGCAGAATCGATCCGCCAGCACGGCGTGCTGCAACCACTCCTCGTGCGCAGGAGCGCTGACGGCTACGAGCTGATCGCAGGCGAGCGGAGATGGCGTGCGGCACGGCTTGCGGGCGTCAATGCCGTGCCCGCGATAGTGCGCAATGACGCCGGCAATGACGCCCAGCTTGTCCTGGGACTCATCGAGAACCTCCAGCGCGCGGACCTCGACCCCATCGAAGAAGCCCGCGGCCTCAAGCGCCTCACAGAAGAGTTCAACCTCACTCACGATGAGGTAGCGCAGCGAATCGGGAAGCATCGCGTGTCCGTGACCCAATCGCTCCGGCTGCTCGGTGGCTGCGCCGCGGTGCAGTCCTCCGTGGCTGCAGGCGCCATCACGGCCGGGCACGCACGCGCGCTGATCGCGCTGGAGAGCCAGGCGGCGCAGGAGCATGGGCTGAAGGTCGTGATCGCAAAGAGGCTGTCGGTACGTCAGACCGAGAACTGGGTGCGGACCTACAAGCCGCGCCGCCTACCGCGCAATAACGCAGTCGCGGACCTCCGGAACATCGCAGCCGATGTCGAGTCCAATCTCGGGGTGCCGGTGCAGATCACGGGCACGCTCAATCGCGGAAAGATCGAACTTCGCTACTCGAGTCGAGAAGAGCTGGAACGGGTCTGCGCTAAGCTCGTCCCCTAAAACTCATGGCCGTCCCGCAGCAGCCCGCAGTCGCGGCTCACCAACCTCGCGCTTCGACCGGCTCCTCGTTTCTGCGGGAGCTGGCCGAAGTCGTCTTGCTCGCGGTCATCCTTTACATCGGCATCAGCTTCGCCGTGCAGACGGTGCATGTCGAGGGCCTGTCGATGTTCGCAACGCTCGACGACAACGATTATCTGATCGCCAACAAGATCGATTACCGCCTTCATCCTCCTCAGCGTGGGGACATCATCATCCTGCGGCCCCCCAACAACAATTCGACCGACTTCATCAAGCGAGTCATCGCCTTGCCCGGCGAGCGACTCCTCATCCGCGACGGAGTCGTCTACATCAACGGTCACCGGCTGGACGAGCCCTACGTGCCCGAGGCCTGGGTCGTCTTCAACAACTGGCCCACCCCGGGCAACTCGAACGGGACGGTGATACCTGCGAATCAATATTTCGTCATGGGCGACAACCGCAACAAGTCGCAGGACTCACGCTACTTCGGACCGATTGGGCGCGACCGCATCGATGGCCGCGCGTGGTTCCGCATCTGGCCCATCGACCATTTCGGTGACATCTACTCGCAGGTGCCCCGGCTCGAGAGCGGCTCGATATCCGTCGGCTGAGTCGGCGCTAGGCCCCGACCGCGGTCCTGAACGCGAGGTCCTTGGCGAAGGGACCGACAACAGCCATCTGGATTGGTGCGCGCAAGACGTCATTGGCGACTCGACGCACGTCCTCCGCGGTAATGGCGTCGACGAGCGCCACCTCTTCTTCAATCGTCTTGATCGATCCGATCAGCAGCTCCTGGTACGCCAGCCAGAACGACACCCCGTTCGTGCTCTCGAGCTCCAGCCGCAGGCGGCCCTTCGTGAATTCTTTCGCCCGCACAAGCTCCTCCTCGGCCAGATCGTGATCGCACAGGTTTTGCATCTCGGCGATCACCGCATCGACCGCGCCCGCCGCCTGCTTCGGATCCACTCCGAGATAAACGCCCAATAAGCCGGTATCTCGATGCTTCTGTGTGAAGCTGTGAACGTCGTACGCGAGGCCCAGCCTTTCGCGGATGTTCAGGAACAATCGCGAGCTCATCCCCTCGCCGAGGACGGTGTTCAGGAGGTCGAGCACGAACCGATCGGCATGAAAGTAGTTGAACGCGCGCACGCCCAGGCAGATGTGCGCCTGCTCCGTCTTCCGCCGGCGCATCAGCACGCGCGGGCCAAGCAATGGCTCGGGCGCCAGTGGGATCAGTTGGCCATCCGGTTCGGGTGGAAGCGCCAGGCGCCCGCGCACCGCCTCGAGAATCTCCTCTTCGCCGAACGCACCGGCCGCGCCGATGACGAGGTTCGGCAGCCGGTAGTGTGCGTCGGCATATTCGAGGATGTCGTCTCGCGTGAGTCGGCCGACCGATTGCTCCGTGCCGGCGATGTCTCGCCCAAGCGGATGGTCGGGCCACATGACCTCCTCGAAAAGGTTCTGCACCAAGTCCTGCGGCTGGTCCTGGTACATGCGGAGCTCCTCCAGGATCACCGACCGCTCACGCTCGACGTCGGCGGGCGCGAGCTTGGAGTTGGACACGATGTCGACCAACACATCCAGCCCGAGTTCGACATGCTCGGCCGGCACACGCGTCCAGTAGGCGGTCAGCTCCTTGTCGGTGGAGGCGTTGATGAAACCGCCGACACCCTCGATCGCGTCCGCGATCTCCTTAGAGGTCGGCCTCCTCTGGGTGCCCTTGAAGAAGAGATGCTCGATGAAGTGCGAGACGCCCGCATAGCGCTCGTCCTCGAGCCTCGAGCCGCCGCCAAACATGAAGACGAGGCTTGCGGAGAGGCGCTCGGGCATGGCCGCGGTGACCAGTTTCGCGCCCCCGGCCAGCCCATGAACTCGGTGGAGAGCCATGGGAGCAGCAAGTTTATCGGACGGGCTAGTCCTCGCTCCAGCTCTCCCCAAGCGCGCCGAGCGCCGCGTACAGCGTCATGGCCACGAAGTCGGCGGGCATCCCGTCGGAGGTCGCGTCGAGCGCCTCGCCGAGGTACTTCCGCACGTTCGATCCTTGCGCGATCTCCCGAAGCTCGAGGCAATCCCGGATCGCTTCAGCGATCTCGGTGGGAGTGAGTTCTTCGTCACCTGCTCCGTCCGCGACGGCGTTGACCAGCGCGATCGCCTTCCGGATTCGCTGCGCCGCGGCCCGGCCGCCGGGCATGGATCAGTTACTCGCGGGCTTGCGGGGTCCCACCACCACTCTGCGATCAGGCTCCTCGCCGATGCTCGAGCTGCCGACGTCAGGATCGTCCTGAAGGGCGAGGTGGATGGCACGCCGCTCAAACGCCTGCATCGCGTCGAGTGTGATCGCATCGCCCGTCATCTTCACCTGGCGCGCCGCGCGCAGGGCGATCTCGCGCACCGTGTGTTCGCGCCTCTGTCGGTAGCGCTCAACGTCGACGATCACGCGCTCACCCTCCGCGAGATTCTTGCCGAACATCACGTTGGTCACGGACTGCAAGGCACGCAGGGTCTCTCCTCGCCATCCGATCAGTCCGCCCAGGTCGCGGCCGCTGATATCGAGCGTGATCGGGTCGGTGCCCGTACGAACGGTGACTTGCGCGCGGACGCCCATGTGCTTGAGAAGCCCCTCGACCAGCGCGCGCGCAGCTTCGGCTTTGCCGTTGGCGGGCGACGCCGCTCCTGCCGGCGCCGTCGCCTGATCGATCACGACGACCTCCACCAAGGTCTCGTCGGGAGCTTCGCTGATCACGCGCACGTCCACGTTCCTACGGCTTTCACCGAGCTCGATCAAAGCTGCATCGACAGCTTCGTCGAGAGTGCGGCCACGGCCCTCTGCCGATCTCATCGCACGTCCACCCCATCACGCATCTCTTCGATCACCATTTCCCTCACTTCCTGCGCCTCCTGGACCCGGCTCCCGGCTGCGGAGACGGCTTGAGCCCGGGCTTGGATCCGTTCTTCGGGCCGCCTCCGCCCTTTGGCGCGACGGCCAGCACCGGCCCACCCCCATCTCGTCTCGGCAAGAGGCTTCCCCACCCGATCACGAAGTACTGAAGAATGATACTGACCACGTTGCCGACAAACCAGTAGAGCCCGAGCCCGGCTGGAACCTGCAGGGCGAAGAGCCCGATCATCACCGGAGACAGCCACACCATCGTGCGCTGCATCGACTGGGTCTGGAGCTCCTGCTCCGTCGGGTTGAGCGGAGGTGGCTGCTGCAGCATCTTCGACTGGATGAATGTCGTGATGGCCGCGAGTAAGGGAAAGATCGCGTAGCCGAATATCGGAACCGGCAGAGTGAAGCCGACCAGGTGCATGACGAATATGGCGTGCTGAGCCGCGCTGTCATTCAGGTTGGGCACGAACAGGAACGGCGCCGCCGAGTGCGCGCTCTTGGCAAAGCCCTGGAACACGTAGTAGAGCGCGGTCAGGATCGGGATCTGGACGACTAGCGGCAGACAGCCGACAAGCCCCCCGAGCGGGTTGACGCCGTGCTCTTGGTAGAGCTTCATCATCTCCGTGTTCAGCTTCTGCGGTTCCTTCTTGAACTTCTTGCGCAGGTCGGCGACCTGGGGCGCCAGCTTGCGCTGCTCGGCCATCGTCTTGCGCTGCGTCGTCAGCTGGAAATACGTGAGAGGCGAAAGCAGCGCTCGGATGATGATCGTGAGGATGATGATCGCCACCCCGTAGGCGCCGATGGTCTCCGCCAGTGGCACCGTCTGGAGGTTCACGTACAGGAAGTTCAGGAACCACGCGATCGGCTCTTTCACCGCCGCGCTCCACAGGTGCACGACGGGCAGGAAAACGTCGAAGAGGGCTCTCAGATCGATGTCAGAGACTCCAGATAGCGCGCAGACGGATCAAGGAACAGGATCGTAGCCGCCCTTGGCGAACGGATGGCAGCGCGCGATGCGCGCCGCCCCCATCCAGCCTCCTCGAAGCCACCCGTATTTCTCGACTGCCTCGTATGTGTAGTGCGAGCAAGACGGGTAGTAGCGGCACGAGGGCGGAAGGAGCTTCGAAAACGACTGTTGGTAACCGCGGATGATGGTCAGCAGGATCGTTGTCATGGCTTGAGCTTCGAGAGCCTGACAGCCGCCTGTTCGGTCTCCTCCTCGAGGTCGGCGAACGGCACTTCGAGCGCGGCGGGGCGGGCGATCAGGACCACGTCATATCGTATTCCCAGTCCATGTAGCGGCGAATCAGGTCCCAGGAGCCGGGCTCGCGCGGCCTCACGGATTCGGCGTCGTGCGCGGTTGCGGTTCACAGAGCCTTTGACGTTGCGGCTCACGGTCACGCCGACTCGGCTCTCCGCAGCCTCGCGAGGCACCGCAAAAGCGACCAGCGTCCGCCCCGTATAGACGCGCCTCCCCCCGATCGTGGCCTGAAAGTCAGACTGCCGGCGGAGCCGGAAACGCCGCTTCACGAGGGATCGAAACCGGCTACGGGGTCAGGCGGTGGCGCCCCTTGCGACGGCGGTTTTGGATCAGTCTGACGCCGCCCTTTGTGGACATGCGGCGGAGAAAGCCGTGCACCCGCCGGCGGTAGCGCTTCTTGGGCTGATAGGTTCGCTTGATGGAGAAATCCTCTGTCGCCTGGAGGCTGATGGAACCGCGGTAGTGTAGCCGACCCCGGCTCCTCGATCCATGATACCGCTCGTATCACTTCATCCATTGGCATCGGGCCTTGCGGCACCCACAGGCCTTTGTTACAATCCCGCCCCGGAAGCAGGTTGGATTCGGGTCGACCGAACCAAGTCAGTACAAGTCACGCAAACATCACTCATATGTGAGTCCAATTGGTGCCAGCCTAAGGTCACAACAGCGCTTCCCGATTTCGGAACAGACCGGATGTGGGATTTCGGATGGGTCGGCACCGCCAACCTGTGGAAATCCGGTCCGCTCTTTTCCACAGGCGCCGAGAATACGAAGCCGGTCAATGGTCGGCTTCGATTGAAGCAGTGCTCGCTAGCACGTAATTCAGGGACTGCTTCGCGAGCAGGGGAGCAGAAGGAGATGGGCGGTGACTTTGAACCCAGGTTATCCACAGCATTTGCAAAAGCCGGCGGCCAATTGCCCCCAGCCCTCCGGGGGTCGGGACATGAGTCGTGAGACTGGCACGGCGGCGCAAGGAAATGCGTGAGGTGAACCAGGACCAGATCTGGTCGCAGGTCCAGGAGGAGCTGCGCTTCCAGCTCGCCAAGCGGACCTACGACATGTGGCTCAAGAACACATCAGTGGTTTCGGCTGACGGCAACACGTTCCGCATCGGCGTACCCAGCAAGCTCGCCAAGGATTGGCTTGAGGACCGCTTCTCCGGACTGATCCAGGAAACCCTCCAGGCGGTCACGGGCTCAGAGGTCGACATCGACTTCGTCATTTCTCCCAGCGGGCACCGGCCGCCCCTCGCTGCTGCGGATGGCGCCTTCGCGGTCAACGGAGACAACGGGCATGAGAACGGGGTCGAAGCGCCTGCGGATGGTCCCGTCATCACGCCCTCCGAGCTCAATGTCCGATTCAAGTTTTCGTCGTTCGTGGTCGGGCACAACTCCCAGTTCGCGCACGCAGCCGCCAAGGCCGTCGCCGAGGCTCCGGGCGACAGCTACAACCCGCTTTTCCTGTACGGAGGCGTGGGTCTAGGCAAGACCCACCTCATGCACGCGATCGGCCATGAGGTTCACGACCGGTTCCCGCGCAAGCGCGTCGTCTACCTCACGTCGGAGCAGTTCACCAATGAGGTGATCAGCTCCATCGCCACCGCGCGCATGGGTGAGTTCCGCCACAAGTACCGCACCGTGGACGTCCTGCTCATCGACGACGTCCAGTTCCTGGCCGGCAAGGACCGCACCAAAGAAGAGTTCTTCCACACGTTCAATGCGCTGCATGAGATCAACAAGCAGATCGTCATCTCCTCGGACCGTCCTCCCAAGGAAATCCCCACGCTCGAGGACAGACTGCGGTCACGATTCGAGTGGGGGCTCATCGCCGACATTCAGTCCCCTGACTTCGAGACCCGCCTCGCCATCCTTCATTCCAAGCTCGGCACCAACGCCAGCCTGGTTCCGGAAGACGTCCTCAGCTTCATAGCCCACAAGGTGCAGCGCAACATCCGCGAGCTCGAAGGCGCGCTCACACGCGTGCAGGCTTTCGCGGCTGTGCATCAGCGCCAGGTCGATGCTGAAGAGGCGGCTCACCTGCTCGCCGACATCATCCCCGCGGGCACGCGCCAGCCCATCAAAGTGGAGCGCATACAGGCCCTTGTCGCCGACTACTACAACATCACCCTCGAGGACATGAAGAGCAAGCGGCGCGACAAGCACATCGTCTTTCCGCGGCAGGTGGCGATGTTCCTGGTTCGCGAAGAGACCCCCTCATCGTTGCCCGCCATCGGTAAGGCCTTTGGCGGCCGCGACCACACGACGGCACTTCATTCCATCGAGAAGATCGCCAACGAGCTCAAGGAAGACGAGAGGTTGCGTTACGAAGTGCAGGCGATCAAGGAGCGCCTGTACTCACAGTGATGACGCCCGGGGTCCGGCTCTCCACAGGTTGTTCCAGTCACCGCGGTAAACACCGGGGAGAATCGCAGCGAGGACGATTCGTCCCCAATCAAGTAACAGTCATGGCTGGCAACCGACCGGTTTGTCCCGAGTTTGTCCCCCACTCGGCTCGATCTGTAAAGCCTCTCGACATCCACACTCTCCACAGCGCTTACTGTTATGGACTACGGGTGATTTCAATTAAGAGAAACACTTTGAATAGGGGACAACTGTCGTGAAAGCCAAAGCCATCGAAGCTCAGATGAAGGTGACGTGCAGGCCTGCGGTTCTGGGTCAGGCGCTGCAGGTCGTCTCACGCGCAATCTCGAGTCGCACCACGCTGCCAATCCTCAACAACATCCTGGTCGAAACCACTTCTGAAGGCCTCGCGTTGACCGCGACCAACCTGGAGATCGGCATCAGGAAGCTGGTGCCGGCGGAAGTCTCGATGGAGGGCAGCACCACGGCGCCGGCCCGGTTGCTGACGGATTTCGTTAGCACCCTGCCCGACCAGGATCTCGAGATGACGCTCGACGGAGCCACCCAGTCGCTCAACCTGCGGTGCGCGCGGTTTGACACGCACATCAAGTGCATCGAGGCCGAGGAATTTCCTCCGGGGCCTCGACCGGACGAAGGCGACAAGATCGAGGTTGCCCTCGACGACCTGGTAACAGCTGTCGAGCAGACACAGATGGCAGCATCCACCGACGAGGCGCGGCCGGTGCTCACGGGTGTGCTCGTCCACGTACAGGGCGGTGGGCTCACCTTTGCCGCCACCGACGGTCATCGACTGGCGGTGAGCAAGCTGAGCTCTTCCGGGGCCGGCGACCTGGAAGCGAGCCTGATCGTGCCGGCTCGGGCTCTGGCAGAGCTTTCGAGGGTTTTGAAGGGAGAGCCCGGCCGGGTCGAGGTGATCATCTCGAAGGCTCGCAACCAGATCTTCTTCAAGGCCGGCAGCTCAGAGCTGACCTCCCGCCTGATCGACGGGAAGTATCCCAACTACGCACAGGTTATCCCCAGCAAGAGCTCGACCACGGTCAAGGTGTCCACTGCCGAGCTCACCCAAACGGTGCGAGCCGTCTCACTGTTCGCCCGCGACAGCGCCAATGTCATCCGGGTCAAGGCACAGGCCGGCTCGCTGGTCCTGTCCGCGACCACCAATGAGGTTGGCGACAGCCGCGCGGAGATGGCCGCCGACGTCGACGGATCCGACATCCAGATCGCCTTCAACGCCCGCTACGTGCTCGACGCGCTGGGCGTGATCGGCGAGGACCAGGTCGAGCTCCTGTTCGACGGCCCGCTCAGCCCCGGCCTGCTGCGACCGCCGGGCAAGGACCACTACCTCTACGTGATCATGCCCGTGCGGGTGGCGATGACCTAGCGTCCTGGGTTCCTGGGTGCTCCTCCGACGTCTACAACTCAGGAACCATCGCAATTACGCCCACCTCGACCTCACGATCGAGCCGGGGGTCAACGTGTTCATCGGCGCCAACGGCCAGGGCAAGACGAACCTGCTCGAGGCGGTTGCGATGCTGGCCCTGTCGGCCTCGCCGCGGGCGCGCCGCGAGGTGGAGCTGGTTGGACCGGTCGCCGCGGCGTCTCGGATCGAGGCCGAGGTGGAGAGCTCTGGCCGGCGGATGGAGCTGACCATCGCGCTGGCAGTGGATGGGATGCGAGCGCATCGCACGATCGAGGTCGATGGCGCGCGGCGCCGCGCCGTCGATCTTCCAGGGCATTTCCGCGTCACCCTCTTCTGGCCGGATGACCTCGGGTTGATCAAGGCGGGTCCGGAGCAACGCCGAAGGTTTCTGAATCAACTGCTGGTGCAGGTCGAGCCCGGATATGCGCGCGCCCTCTCGGGCCTCCGCCGGATCCTGGAGCAGCGCAACAGCCTCCTGAAACGCATCGCCGCGGGTGAGGACGCGCCGGATGTGCTCGAGGTGTGGAACGTGGAGCTGGTGAGAGTCGGATCCGAGGTCTCTGCCGCCAGGGCGGAGGCGGTACGCGAGCTTGCGCCCGAAGCCGCCCGCTGCCACTCCGAGATCGCCGGCGGCGAGCACCTCGAGATCGAGTATCTGGGTCCTCCCGAGGACCTGGCGGCGGCTGTGCATAACTCGCTCGCCGATGACCTCCGCCGGGGCTCGACCAGCATTGGTCCGCACCGTGACGATCTGCGGGTGCTGCTCGACGGCCACGATGCGCGCGGCTATGCCTCCCAGGGCCAGCAGCGCACCGCCGTGGTCAGCCTGAAGCTGGCTGAGGCCGAGCTCGTGGCCAGGCGTACGGGCGAGCGGCCGGTGCTCTTGCTCGACGACGTCCTGTCGGAGCTGGACCTCGAGCGGCGCGGGGCCCTGCTGCGCCAGGTCGGAAACGGGGGCCAGGTCGTCATCACGTCGGTTGACGTCGGCCCGTTTCCGCCGGATCTCATCGCCGGGGCGAGCGTCTGGAGCGTGGAAGCCGGGCAGGTCCTGCCCTGTGGATAAGCTGGGCAATATCCTCCCCCGTGTGCTCCGGCGCCAGCCAGACGGAGGCCGCCTCCTGGGGGGGCAGGTGGCGGCGGCGTTTCGAAGCGTGATCGGCTCGGAGCCGGCCCGGCTGTGCGACGAGGTCGAGCTCCGCTCGGGCGTCCTGGTCGTGACCACTTCCAGCCCGGCGCTCGCGCACCAGCTGAGGCTCGACGCCGAGCTGATCATCGAGCGCCTCAACGGCCTGCAGCTTGGGCGGCGCGTCCGCATCATCAGAGTGCGGATCGGTCGTTCTACGGCGATCGAGTGATCCGGCTCGACGCCGAGCAGCGCGGCGCGTCGGCCATCGGGCGAGGCCCGGTTCGGGTGGTTGCCGGGGCGGGCACGGGAAAGACCGCGGTCATCG
>WNFO01003041.1_pt1 | contig 14082 bp, 14 predicted proteins | sample 5400251 | NCBI WGS metagenome assembly WNFO01 (sample SAMN13153354, study PRJNA577476) | soil metagenome | isolation source: 100 cm saprolite under Madrone tree | place: USA:California | collected 2016-06-14 | reverse complement strand
GCCCTGCTGCGGGGTGACCCAGCCTTTTTCGACGAGCCCCTTGTCCCGGTCCCACGTCACCTGCGCCAAGTTCCGGTTTGCTTGCGCCTGTTCCACCGCCGCCCTGAGCTGGACCAGCGTGGCCTCCGCCTGGGCGATCTGATGATCGAGCTCAGGCGCGATGATCTCGGCCAACAACTGCCCCTCTTTCACGCGATCGCCGATGTCGGCGTAGCGCTTGTCGATATAGCCGCTCGCGCGGGCGTACATATTCGCAATGGAGAACGCGGAGGTGGTTGCGGGCAATGTGACGAGCACGGTCGCATCGCTCGCCTGCACGGTGGCCACGCGCACGCTCGGTATGAAATCGCGAATCTGCTCGGCGGTCGCCATGACCACCCGCTGCTGCGAATAGGAGCGGGATACGCCGAAAGCTAGGCCCTCGGCGAGCAACAAGAGCACGCCGAGCCCGAACAGAACGGGCCCCCGACTGCGCCGAGTATCCGGGGAATCCCTCGGCGCCTTCCCGATTGTGCGATCGAGGACCGATTCGTCGGCGCGATCGCGGGCATCGATCTCATGCATTGGGAAGCTCCTCGAACACGCCATTCGCTGGTTTGCCGTCGTTGCGGCTTCGCAGCATGGCAAACAGATATGGGACGATCAGCAGGGTCGTCGGCGTCGCAAACAGCAGGCCGCCGATCACCGCGCGGGCAAGCGCCGCATTCTGCTCCTCGCCTGCGCCACCCATCGCCATCGGAATCATGCCGACGATCATCGCGGCCGCCGTCATCAGCACCGGACGAATGCGGGTATGTCCCGCATCGATCGCGGCCTGGAACGCCGTCCTGCCGGCGAGCTGCTGTTCGCGCGCGAAGGTGACGAGCAGGATGGAGTTCGCCGAGGCAACGCCGACCGACATGATGGCGCCCATCAACGAGGGCACGCTCAAGCTCGTGCCGGTGATGAACAGCATCGTGACGATTCCGCACAGCGTCGCCGGGAGTGCCAGGATCACGACGAACGGATCGCCGAAATTCTGGTAATTCACAAGCATGAGCAGGTAGACCAACACGGCGGCGAACAATAATCCGAAGGCGAGATTCCTGAAGGAATCGTGCATGCTTTGGATCTGGCCGCGAACTTCGATCGAATTGCCCGGCTTGAGCTCTTTCTGCAGCTCCGCGACGATCTTACTGATCTCTTCAGAGACGCCGCCGAGGTCGCGTCCCTGCACGCTGGCGTAGACGTCGTAAGCCGGCTGAATGTTGGTCTGATTCAGATTGGTCGGGACGCTCTCGCGGGTGAATTTGGCGACGTTGCTCAGCAGGCCCGGCACCGGGGAATCCGTGGAGGAGACTTTGGTCGAAACCGGCGTGTTGCCGAGTTCACCCAGAGAACTCACCTGATGCTGCGGCGTCTGCACCGTGATGTAATACGGAATTCCCGCTGCCGGATCGGTCCAGAAGTTCGGCGTGACCTGCGCGGAAGAGCTCAGGCTTATATTGATGTCATTGGCGATGCTCTGAGCGTTGAGCCCGAACTGCAAAGCACGCGCACGATCGATCGCGGCCATGAAGGCCGGACCATCGATTTCCTGTTGAAGATGTGCGTCGACAACTCCAGGAATTGCAACAATCCGCCGCCGCAGCTCCTGCGTTACGCGCAGGTTGGTCACGCGATCCCGGCCGACGGTCCGCACATCAATCTGCGCCGGCAGTCCGAAATTGAGGATTTGGGTGACCATGTCCGCAGCCTGAAAGTAGAACGTCACTTCCGGAAATGCGGCCGGCAGCACCTCGCGCAGCTTGCGAACGTAGTCGGCGGTCGGCGCGTGCCCCTCCTTCAGAGCAACCAGGATCACGCCGTCATTGGGGCCAATGGTCGAACCATCGGTGAAGGCAAGGTTGTACACACGTTGCGGTACCCCGATGTCGTCGACGATGAGCTCGCGCTCCCGCTCGGGAATGACCTCCCGAATCTTGTCCTCGACCGCTTGGAACACCGCTTCGGTCGCTTCGATGCGCGTGCCGGCGGGTGCGCGAAGGTGGAGCTTGATCTGCCCGCCGTCGATGGCCGGAAAGAAATCGCGGCCGGTCAGCATCAGCATGACGGCGCCCAACGCGACGATCAGGACGGCGGCCGCCGGGACGATGGACCGCCGCCTGAGCAACAGGGTGAGCACGTCGACGTAAGCTTGACGTAAGCGTTCGAAGCCGCGCTCGAAGCTGCGATGCAGATGCGCAAACCAACTTCTCGAACCGCCGGCTTCACCGTGGTGCTCGCCTTTCAGCAGCAGACCGATCATGATCGGCGTCAGCGTCCGCGACAGTCCGTAGGACGCCAACATTGCGAACACCACAGCGTATCCGAGCGGCGTGAACAGGAATTTGGCTGGTCCCTCGAGGAACACCACCGAGGTAAACACGCAGCTGATGGCGAGCGTCGAGACCAGGGTCGGAACAGCAATGCCGGCGGATCCGTGCAGCGTCGCTGCGGCCAGGTTGTATCCTTCTTCACTCCGCAGGCGATGGGTGTTCTCGATGGTCACCGTTGAATCGTTGACCAGGATACCGACCGCGAGCGCGAGGCCGCCGAGCGTCATCGTATTGATGGTTTCGCCAAGGAAGTGGAGCACGATAAGCGAGGTCAGGATGGAAAGCGGAATCGAAATCATCACGATCAGGGTTGACCGCCATGACCCGAGAAACAGCAGGATCATCAGCGCGGTCAGCCCGGCCGCGATGGCTCCTTCGCGGACCACGCTTGCGACCGAGTCCGAGACGAGCTTCGCTTGATCGAACAATTCGTTGATAGCCAACCCGGGAGGCGCCGCCGCGCGCGCTGTCTCCAGAACTTTCCGGACTCCTTTGACGACGGCGAGCGTCGAAGCATTGCCGTTCTTGATGACGCTCAGCAAGACCGAGCGTTGGCCGTTTTGGCGGACGATATTTTGCTGTACCGCCGAGGCATCGCGGACCTGTCCGACATCCCTCACGAACACCGTTGCCCCGTTCACGAACTTGATCGGAATGTTGTTAAGAGCTTCGATCGTCTTGGGCATCGCATTGGTAAGAACGGTGTATTGCTTGTCGCCGATCTTGGCCAAGCCGGACGGCAGCGTCAGGTTCTCGGTGTTGACCGCGTTGACGACGTCCGTCGGCGTCAAGCCCCTGGCCTGAAGCTTCGTCGGATCGATATCGACCATGATCTGCCGGTATTTTCCTCCGTCCGGCGTCGGGAACGTGACGCCCGGGACGGGGGCCAGCTGCTGGCGCAGGTTGTAGTAGCCGTAATCGTAGAGCTTTTGCTCGTTGATATTGTCGGATGCCAGGCTGAGCTGCAGGACCGGAATGCTGGAAGCGTTGTAACTCACGACGATCGGCGCTTGGATTCCGGCCGGCAGGAGAATGCGTATGTAATTCGTCGCGGAAACGATTTGTGCGATGGCGAGGTCGATATTGACGTCCGGTTGAAAGAAGATCTTCTGAACGGAAATGCCGTTCAGCGTCTGCGCTTCCATATTCTTGATGCCGGATACGCTCGTGCTGATCGCGTACTGGCTATAGGTGGAAACGCGCTGCTCCATCTCCGGCGTGCTGAGACCCGTATACTGCCAGATGACATTGACGACCGGGATGTTGATCTCCGGGAAGATATCGATCGGCATCACGCGGATCGCCGAGATTCCGAGAAACAGAATCAGCGCGGCGAGAGCGTAAAAGGTGTACGGAAATCTCAAGGCAAATCGGACAATGCCCATTGCTATGCCCTCATCTTGCTGATGTTCCGCACCTTTGGGTGAGCGACGCTCTGTGGCTTGTCAAAAACTCCCGGTTCGTCAGCGCGGCGATAGAGTAGTCATGACGTCTTGCTGGAATAAGCATGACTGAATTCCCGTCATCCATGACCGAAATTCTCGAATTACTGAGCCGCGGATCCTTGACAAAGGTGCATTTACGCCTATCTAGGCGCACATACGCTTTTATCAAGCGGCCGACGCAGAATTCCGCCCGACGGAAGCGCCGGAGAACGATAACTCGCGGCTGAACCGAGGAGGTCCGCCATGGGCAAGCTCGAAGGAAAGATTGCGCTCGTCACCGGCGGCAATAGCGGCATCGGCCTTGCGACCGCGAAGCAATTCGTGAACGAAGGCGCTTACGTCTTCATAACCGGGCGTCGCGATCGCGAACTGGCCGCGGCTCTCAAAGACATCGGACGCAATGTCACCGGCGTGCAGGGAGACGTGGCGAATCTGGCCGATCTCGATCGCCTCTTCGCACAGATCAAGCGCGAGAAGGGCAGGCTCGATGTCGTATTCGCCAATGCCGGCACCGCGCAGCTTGCGCCGTTCGGCAAGATCACCGAAGAGCACTACGACGCGATTTTCGATGTCAATGTGAAAGGCCTCCTGTTCACAGTACAGAAAGCGCTCGCGCTGATGCGCGATGGCGGCGCGATCATTCTGAATGCGTCCATCAACAGCAGCAAAGGACCCGCGGCGTGGAGCGTTTATAGTGCGACCAAAGCCGCCGTGCGTTCCTTTGCGCGAAGTTGGACCGCGGATTTGAAGGACCGCCGCATTCGCGTCAACGCGGTGAGCGCGGGCTTCACCGCTACGCCCGGATTGGGCGGCCTGCTGGATGCCTCAGGAGAGGGTGAGGAACTCCGAAAGGCGATGTCGAAGACCGTGCCGCTCGGCCGGTTCGGCACGCCCGACGAGATTGCGAAGGCGGTGGTGTTTCTCGCTTCCGACGACAGCAGCTATGTCACGGGAACGGAATTGTTCGTGGATGGCGGCGTCGCGCAAGTGTAGGCCGAATTGGGGGTCACACGGTATTCCACTGATGACACTGAAAGGAGACTACAAATGCCCGTCGCCAAAATCCACGTGCTCAAAGGACAGTACAACGAGGCTCGTCTCGGCAAAGTATCGAGTGCAGTGCAAGACGGGCTTATCAGCGCATTAGGCATTCCGCCGGAAGACTTCTTCCAGATCATTCATGTTCTGCCGCGCGGCCAATTCCTCCATACGCCCTCGTTTCTTGGACTCAACTACTCGGATGACCTGATCATCCTCGAGATCACCTTCATCTCCGGCCGTCCGAAGGAGAAGCGGTTGGCGCTGCTGAAGGCCTTGAACGAAGGCGTCGTCGCGGCTGCCGGAATCTCGCCGGATGATCTCTTGATCACCCTCTACGAGACGCCTGGCGAGAATATCTCGTTCGGCCGCGGCTTGGCGCAACGTGCGCACATCTCCGAGAAGGATTCTAAGGCTGCCTGACCATCTGGCATGCGGAGAGCACAATCCTGATCGATGCGGGCTACGCGGCTATGCTCTGAAGCCGGGGTAAGGGCGCGACCCGCTCTCTGGGGGTCCAAATTCGTTAGGGCTTGCGCAGGGCATTCGTCTCACTGGCAGCCGTGAAAGAGAATCGCCATGCCTTACCTGCACCTGGATTTACCCGGCACCTATTCCGTCGAGGTCAAACGCGAATTGGCGACGCGGCTTTGCAAACTGTATGCGGAAGTCATGGGGACGCAGCCGTGGCGACCCAATGTCGGGATCGCCGAACTCGGCGAGCACAATCTTTATCATCTCGGTCCGGACGTCCTCGAGCCCATTACCATGGTCATGGTCGAGTTTCGTCGCGGCCGCGCGGCGGAAAAACGGCTGGCTTTGGGCAGAGCAATCGTCGACATCTGCGTCGAGCTACTGGGTGTACCTCGGCGGACGGTCATGGTCGAGTTCACGCCGCATACGGGTGAAGAAATCCTCCGCGACGGAAACTGGACCGGAGACTGGACACCCGCCGAGGCGGTTACGGGCTGAAGCGCACGTGATTGCAAGCGTCGTGTTCGTTCGCGACGCTGAGTTGGCAGCGCTCAGCGCCTGAGCTTACGCGTCTGATTGGCGCCGGAGCCGCTTTGCCACGGCGCGGAGCCGAGGCGCTCGATCAGGAAATCGACGAAGACTCTCAATTTGAGCGTCTGGTGACGGCCCGGCGGCATCAGAGCATACAGCGGGTAGATTTCCGGATCTTGTGCGTCCTGCAGCAAGGGCTGCAGCAGCCCCTCATGGATTGAGCGCGCGACCACGTGCTCGCTCAGCCGCAGGATGCCCGCCCCTCCGATCGCCAACTGCAGCAACATATCCGCGCTGTCGGCACTGACCGGACCTCTGACGTCGATCCGGGTCAGCTTGCCGTTCACTCGAAAGGGCCAGCTCGCCGAGCCGGGGTTCCGGCTCAAAATAAGGCACGCGTGATGAGCGAGATCGGCAGGTTCGGCCGGCCAGCCATGACGGGCGAGGTAGCTCGGGCTCGCGCAAACGACGCGCCTGAGATCGACGATCTTGCGCGAGACGAGCCCGGAGTCCTCGAGCGGGCCCATCCGCAGTGAGACGTCCACGTTTTCGCCGACCAGATCGACCATGCGATTGGTCACCATGAAATCGAAGGTTATGTGCGGATAGCGCGCAAGGAACTCGGGCAATGCGGGCGCAAGGTCATGGGCCGCAACGACCGGAAACGCGTGCACGCGCAAATGTCCGCGCGGCGAGGCCCGCGCCGACGCGACCTCGGATTCGGCCGCCTCGATGGCCCCGAGGATCTCCCGCACCCGATCGAGATAGATCTCTCCTTCGGTGGTCAGTGCTAGATGCCTCGTGGTCCGATTGATGAGGCGCACGCCGAGGCGTTGCTCCAATCGCGTGATCAGCTTTGCCACGGCGGATGGCGACAAGCCTACATCTTGCGCCGCGCCCGCAAAGCTGCCGCGTTCCGCCACGCGTTGGAAAATGGCCATCTCGCTTGTTGAACTGGCCACAGCGGAAATTCCTTCATGAGTGACAGGAATTCATTACCGATTATCCCGGCCGTGTAAACGCATTACGTGTCGTGTCGACACGGCCAACCGGAATAGCCCGATCAGCGATGCCATACCTTCAGCTCGACGTTCCACATTATTACCCGGTCGACGTGAAGCGCGCGCTGGCCCGGCGTTTGGGCGACAGTTATGCGCGTATCATGCAGACGACAGCCGAGCTGGTCACCGTGGCGTTTCGCGAGTTGGGCGAAGGCGGTGTGTGGTGTTGCGGCGCCGGCGAGCCGGAGCCGGCCGCCCTGCTGTCGTGCGACGTACGGCGCGGCCGCCCGCCCGAGCAACGGGCCGAGTTGGCGCAGGCGTTGATCAACGCCTGTGAGGAGACGCTGGGGCTGCGCAGCGACCGCCTTGTCGTGGAGTTCACGCAGCACACGCCCGACGAGATGTATCGTGCCGGACGCGGCTGGGGCAGCGAATGGACGCCGGCCGAGGCGAGAGCCGCGGGCAGGCAAGGTGGCCTACCATGATCCTTTGTCATTCGCGCCGACAAGATGGAGAGTAATCCCATGGGTTTCATCAAAGTCGGACAGGAAAACTCCACACCTATCGAAATCTATTACGAGGATCACGGGCTCGGGTTCGCCGGTCGCGCTCATCCATGGTTGGCCGTTAAGCGGCGACGCCTGGGAAAAACAGACCGCCGCGCTGCCGGCCGCCGGCCATCGGGTGATCACGTGCTCGCCTCGGTCAACTGCGCCAATGCGCGCGTGATTGCTCCGTCCGGCTGGGCGAGCTCGTCGAGGATCGAATAGTGGTGGCGGCCCGGCAACACGGTGAGTGCAACGGGCAGTGCGCGTTGCCGCGCCGCCTCGGCGTAGATCGCGGATTGCCGCTTGAGCTCGGGCAGTTCCTCGCTTCCCACGAACATGCGCAACGGCGGCGCGCGGTCGCGAAGCGCGCGCAGCGGAGAGAGGGTTGCAATTTCGCCCGCATCGAGAGCGAGCTTTTCATTGAGATAATTGAGCGCGATCGGTTCGAGATCGAAGATGCCGCTGATCGGAACTCCGCCGCGGAAGGCCGGATGGTCCGACACGATTGCCGTGAGATGCCCTCCCGCCGACCAGCCCCCGACGAAGAGCCGATCGCGGTCGAAGCCGAAATCGCCGCTGCGCTCGCAAAGGACCGTGAGCGCGCGACGAATTTCTCCGACGATGTCAGTGAGGCGCGCCTGCGGCGCCAGCGTATAGCCGACGACTTCGATCCCGTAGGCGCGCGGCCCGTCGGCGAGAAAGGCGAACATGTCCTTGTCGTTGCGTTGCCAATAACCACCGTGAATGAACACGAACAGCGGCGGCTTGGCCTCGCCCGAGGCGAAGTAATCGAACCGCGCGCGAGGGCGGCGTGCATAGGGAATATCGAGGCGCGCTCGCGGGCCCGACCTCACGGCCGCGCTCAGTTCCTGCCAACGTGCGAGCCAATCCGGGCTGTCTGCAACAGCGGCGCCATTGTTGTAGGCGGCATCGAGCGCCGCGCGGTCCATGCCGCGGTAGATCGCGGCCGCCGGCTGCGCCGATATTTCCGTCATGCCGGCCCACCGGTCATCGTCTTCAACTCGTCATGCCCGGGCTTGACCCGGGCATCGATCTTCTTGCGAAAAGGATGGATTGCCGGGTCGTAAGCGCGTTCACGCGCGTCTTCCGACGCGCTATGCCCGGCAATGACGGCGGATGGGTCAGTGCCATCGCCCACGGCTCTCACACCGCCGGCTCGAGCGCGCGCGCCGGCGCCATGTGGCTCGTCAGCCGTCGCGCCAGCTCGCGGCGCACGGCGTTGAACTCGGGCGAAGACACATCGCGCGGGCGCGGCAGATCGACCTCGATATCGGCCACGATTCGTCCGGGTCCTGCGCTCATGACCAGGACGCGGTCGGCAAGCAGCGCCGCTTCTTCGACGGAGTGGGTGACGAAGATGACGGTCACGCGCGTGCGCGCCCAGATCTGCAGCAGCTCGCGCTGCAGCTGTTCGCGGGTGAGCGCGTCCAGCGCCCCGAACGGCTCGTCCATCAGCAGGATATTCGCGTTGTTCGCGAGCACCCGTGCAATCGCCACACGCTGCTTCATGCCGCCCGAAAGCTGGCTGGGATAGCGGTTGGCGGCGTGCTCGAGCCCCACCAGCTTGACGAATTCGTCAGCGATGTCGTCGACCTCCTTGCGCGGCAACTGGCGCTGGCGCGGCCCAAAGCCGATGTTCTGCCGCACCGTCATCCAGGGAAAGAGGGCGTAGTCCTGGAACACCATGCCGCGGTCGCTGCCAGGCGCGCCGACTGGCTTGCCGTCGACCAAAACCTCGCCGGCGGTGGGCTCTTCGAAACCGGCGATGATGCGCAACAGGGTCGACTTGCCGCAGCCGGAGGCGCCAATCAGGCAGGCGAACGCGCCGCTGTCGATCGCGGCGTCGATGCGGCCGAGCGCCTCGATCTCGCCATCGCCCACTTGGAAGCGTTTGGTCACGCCGCGGATGACGACGTGGGCTCGCTTGAGGCTAGGCATGGTGCTGAGGACTCCATCGCAACACGCGGTTGCTGATCACGACGATGATGCGATCGGTCACGAATCCGCAGACGCCGATGACGATCATACCGGTCACCACCAGGTCGGTGCGCGAGAGCGTGCGGCCGTCCATGATCACGGAGCCGAGCCCGGTGGGGACGCCGGTCATTTCGCCGACCACGATCAGGATCCAGGCAAATCCATGCGCAATGCGAAGCCCGTTGAAGATCGCCGGCAGCGACGCCGGAAACACGACCTGACGGAACATGGCGGAGCCGGAGCAGCCGAGCATCGCAGCGGCCTCGAACAGCCGCACATCGACCGAGCGCACGCCGAAGATGGTGTTGAGCAGGATCGGATAGAACGCGCCGAGGAATACGAGAAAGATCGCCGTGTTCGGCCCCAGTCCGAAAAAGATCATCGACAGCGGCAGCCATGCGGTGACCGGGATCGGCCGTAAAAGATTGATCGTCGGGTCGAGGAGCTGCCGCAGGATGCGGATGCGGCCGATCATCAGCCCGAGCGGGATGCCGATCAGCGCGGCCAGGAAGAAGCCGCCATAGACCCGCGTCATCGACTTCCAGATATGGGTCAGGATGGTGGCGCTGAACGCATCGTCATAGACGCCGCCGAACGAGAAGTCATACATCATCACCGCGACTTCGCGCGGGCTCGGAACGAGCCGCGTGCCCGTGAGGGCGACGGCGCGGTCCCACAGTAGGATCAGCACGAGTGGAAAGCCGACGCCGAGCGCGATGGTGCGCACTCTCTCCGCGATACGGCCGCGCCGGCGCGCAACCGACGGCGCTTCCGGCATGGACTGCGTCGCGTCCGGAAGCGCCGTGACCTGTTCGCTCAAGAGACCCTCGTTTCCCCTACATGAACTGCTTGGTGATATGGCGGTTCAGGTCGGGCACCTGGCGGATCTGCTTGTTCTCGTACATCAGCCGGGTATAGGCGTTGGCGCGTTCCATGAACACGTCATCGAGTTTCCAGGCGAGCTCCACGTTCGGCACCGCCAGCTCGACCGATTTCTTTTGCTGGCCGAGCTTCTGCATTGCCATGTCGACGATCTGCGCGGGGTTCGCCATGGCGTAGTCAATAGCTTGCCGGTGCATGTCGACGATGAGCTTGATACGCTCAGGGTTGTCTTTGACCGCTTTTTCGCTCGCGGACAGGATCATGTTCAGCGGTCCGATCGGCGTGGAGTAGGGATATTCGACGAGCCGGCCGGTGCCGTTGGCGAGGCTGATCCCGGCCGCCGGTTCCGCGCCGACATAGGCGTCGACGTCCCCGCGCGCGAGCGCCGCCGGATGGTCGCTGAATTGCAGCCGGATCGGCTGGATGTCCTTGATCGACATTCCTTCCATCCGCAGCCGCTCGAGGATCACCGCCTCCTGCGTCGATCCCGGCCAGATCGCGACCTTCTTGCCCCTGAGATCCTTGATCGTCTTGATGTCGGTATTGACCCCTGCCATCACCGCCATCCCGCGGTTATTGGCATTGGCCACGATCACCACCGGCTCGCCGGCCGCGGCGCCGAGCAGAAAGGCGGCGATGCCGTGGATGCAGGTGTCGACCGTGCCGGTGAGCACCGCGTTCTTGCCGTCGGTCGGGCTCTCGAACGGGATGACCTCGACGGTGTAACCGGGGGGCGCGAACTTCTCGTAGAAATAGGCCGAGATGCCGTGGATGAGTTTCAAGGTCCCGACCTTGAGAACCTTGTCCTGGGCATGAACCTGCGGGGCGAAGGCGATCGCTGCGAGGAGGACGAGCAGCGCAAGCTTGAACGGCCGGGCGAGCATGAAAAACTCCCTCTCGAATGATGCCGCATGCCCGGCAGCATGCGGAGGAAGCCTAGCGCATCTCCTCGAAAGATGCAGCCTTGAATCGGGAATGGTTGTGGACGCTCGCCTCGCGTCGCGGAGGTGAGAAAGCGCGAGTGCGGTACCGCGGATGACGCGCTAGCGGGTGTTAGCCTCAGAACACCGTGCCGTCGGCGGCAATCCCGATAGGGGAGGGGCCATCCGGCGGACGCAGGGCCCGCGCGATCTTTCGTCCCGCGCTCCAGGTGCCGCCTTGCAACAGCTGCGGCATGGCGAAGCTCTCATCGAGCCCCAATTTTGCGCGCACCAGATCGAGCAGCGCGTCGAGCAGCGCCACGGTGAGCGCGCGCCATTCGACGATCAGCTCCGAGCTCACCTTGTGGCGCACCGCGGGATCGATCGGGGCGCGCGGGCGGATGACGCCGAGGTCGACGAGGAGCCCGCCGTTGCGGTATTCGGCGAGCGCGGTGAGGTCGCCCAGCCCATCGACGGCGATCCCAGCTGCCTCGAGCGGCTCGATGAGCGAATAGGCGAGCCACTGCGAAAGCTTATGGAAGGGCACGATGCCCTCGGGATCATTAGGGGTGCGCGCGGCAGGATGGCGGGCGGCGTCGCCGATGGCATATCCGTGAACCATCAGAGGGCACGGCCAAATCGTGGAGAGGCTTTCGAGAAGCGTCGCCAATAGCCGCGCCGCAGATAGCCGCCGGTCGCTCACATTCGCGAGAAAATGGTCGACCAAATTGCCAGGGCGCGCGTCTTCGCGGCCGAACAAATCCGTGCGCGCCGCGAGTGCTTTGCCGAGGCGGCGCAGGAGCGCGGCGCGTTCATCTAATCCGACCAGTGGGTTTGCGGGCGCGACCTGAAAATGCTGCGCCAGCTTGGCTGCGTCGATCGTTGCAAGCGCGCTGCTGTCGACCCGCCACGGCCGATCGGGATCGGAGGAAAACGCGCCCGCGCGAAACATGTGGAAGCTCGCAACGGCAAGCCCCTCGGAGCGCGCGAAGGAAAGGCCGGTCGTCGGTTCGCGGTAGCGCCAGCGATCGCCGGCGCCGGCGTCGAGCAGCACGCTCACGGTTGCGAGGTCGGAGGCCATGCGCGCGCGCTCGAGCGCATCGGCATCGATGCGTGCCGCGAGTTCGCCCCAGCGGTCGACGCCGCCGGTTGCAAAATGCCGCCAGCGGCTATGGCACGGAATTTTCAGATCGGGGTACGCCTCGCGAGTGACCTCGGCCACATAGCCGGCGACCGCCGGCAGGCGACTCTCCTCGAGCGTGAAATGCGGCGAACGGCCCTCGGCTACCCAGCGATGGACCATGGCGCAGCGCTCGCGCACCGCGGCAGCGGTGTTAAGGTCGGTTAAATCCACTTCTCTACCGCTCATTCCCGCGTAAGCGGGAATCCAGTCTATCACGCCGATCTGGGTCCCCGCTTTCGCGGGGACGAGCGGAGGCAATTCATTCGCCGTCACTCGTAGAGGTCTCGCCCGACGGCACCGGCGAAGTCGCCGCGCGAGCGCTCGCCGGCGAAATAGCCGGCGGCGAGCTTGGCCTCGATCTCCACCTGCGCGCCCGGATAAGCGTCAGCGAAATCCGGGGCCCCGCATATCGCCATAGCGCGTCCAAGACGCGCGTATCGGCTTACGGATCATGCGGCTACTGGATTTCCCTAAGCGGAATACTGATCCGTGCACTCACCTGACCGACGCGGGCGGCGCGACGGCGGCATCGGTCTGGCCGCTCGCGCTGAGCGCGCGGGCGACGAAGCCTGAGGCCTTCATCTCCTCGATGAACTCGCGCAAATAGCGCACGCCGGCGTCGCGGCCCTTCGGTGTGCCCATGGCCTGCTCGATCACCATGAAGCGGCCGGGGATCACGCGAGTGTCCGGGTGCTCCTTGGCAAAGGCCACGATCGGCTGCTTCACGCCGGCGACGGCTTCGAGCCGCTCTTTGCGGAACAGCGCGAGGGCCTCCGGCCCATTCGCTTCCCGCACCAGCTTGGCGTGCTTGAGCGCGCGCGTGAGATAGAGGTCGTACGCGCTCGCGCGCGCCACCGCGACGCGCACGCCATCACGATCGACATCCTCGACCGTCTTGAGCGGGGAGTCCTTCGGCACGACATAGGCGCCCTCGATCAGCACGTACGGCGCCGTAAAATCGATGCCGACGCCGCGCACTGGGTCGATCGCCAGGAACGCGATATCCCAGGCGCCGTTCGCCAGCGCGTCTACCACCTTGCCGGCGGCATCGAAGGGGACATATTCGATCGGAACGGCAAGCCGCTTGGCCAATTCGCGCGCAAGCTCCGCCGAGACGCCGCGCGGCTCACCGCTCGCCGGGTCCTTTTGCGCCAGCACCGCGTTGCCGAAGTTAATCGCCGCGCGCAGCTTGCCGGTGGGCGCGAGCGTAGTGACGACGTTCTTCGCAGCATTGTCGGCCATGGCACCACACACGTGAGACAAGAGGAGGGATAGCAGGAGGGCAGACGAGGCGAGCGCCTTGTAGATGAGCGATCCTCGGTTGCGCCCAGACTATCCGAGCGTGCTTGCATTGCAAGGCCGCTCGGTCACACTCATGCAATTGCAATCCCACCAGGGAGCGAGACATGGCCGAGATCACCAGGACCAATCCCGAGGGCATTTCGAAGCCGTTTTCGAATTACTCGCATGTGGTGACGGCCGAGGGCGCGCAGAAGCTCGTATTCTGCGCCGGCCAAGTCGCCGCCGACGTGGGCGGAAAAGTGCTCCCACCCGACGATTTCGAGGCCCAGGCCAAGATGGTGATGGCGAACCTGACCAAGGCGCTCGCTGCCGGCGCCAAGATCGCCGACGTCACCAAGATCACGATCTACATTTGCGATCCGCACGACGTACCGAAGGCGCGCGGCATTCTGCAGACTTATTT
>WNFO01003039.1_pt1 | contig 14086 bp, 21 predicted proteins | sample 5400251 | NCBI WGS metagenome assembly WNFO01 (sample SAMN13153354, study PRJNA577476) | soil metagenome | isolation source: 100 cm saprolite under Madrone tree | place: USA:California | collected 2016-06-14 | reverse complement strand
AGGACCCGAAGCAGCCTGAGAATTGTCGTGAGAAAGCCGTCGTCCGACGCAAACATCATCGCTGGGCGTATGATAACCGCGCCAGGGAATGCGGCCTGCACGGCCGCCTCGCCTTCGGCGCGACTGCGAATATAGGGAAGGCGAGGCCGCGTCGGCGCCGATTCCTGATAGGTGAACTAGCCGTTTGGCCCCGACCCGCCGCGCTACGCTCGCGATCCTAGCGGCCGTTTCGACGTGCGCCGAATGGAATGTATCGCTTCCGTGCTCGACGTACAGGCTAATGGCTTGACCACGCCATCGGTGCCCGCAACGGCGGCCTCTACGGAGCGCTCGTCGTGTGCGTCGGCGGCGATCTGTTTGACGTCATCGCCCTCACCCCCCTAGGATGCCGCGAGGCGACGCGCACCGGGCGCCCGCCAGCTCGCGTCAGTAACTCGTTCAGCCGACCGTCGGGTTGACCTTTGGACGCCACGCGGACATCACGCCGCATGAGCGTAAAGTGACGTTGCGAACGACGAATATGCAGAAACGGCAGAATGCAGATGGCGCCTTCGATCGGCCTGATCTTTGGATCCCGGCAGCGGATGGCCTGCCGCTTCGTGCCAAATGGTTCGTACCCGCCGCAAGCCTATGTCGGCGTGAGCACGCCAACGCTTGTCCCCGGCGGTGTCTGAGCAGCGACCGGGCTGGCACACACTGCGGCGAGCAGCATCACCACTACCGCAACAGGTTTTGACATGATCGGCTCTCCGGCCCCCTGGAATTGTCGCTGGCGGGTCAGGTTTTGGAATTTGCCGATACGGGCGGACTATGCGATGTCGGCTAACTTTGAAAAATAAGGGCGACCACCGCGTCGGCTTCGTCCATTTGTGATATGTATGCTCATGTGATTGACGTGGATCGACGTGCGTTTCTGCACCCAGGAATAATCCAAATTCTTGCCTTTGAATGCTTTGCGCATGCAGGCGAAGAGGGTTGGGATTCGTTATGAAAATTACTTCGGAGCGGAACTCGGCGGAAAGGCCTGAGGCATCTGGGGGAGCCGGTCAGGAACCGACATTCTCCAATCAGGTCAGAACTATCAACCTGGCCCTCCAGGGGGGCGGAGCGCATGGTGCCTTTACCTGGGGTGTACTCGACCGATTCCTAGAGGAGAAATACCTCGCCTTCGAGGGGCTGAGTGCGACGAGCGCCGGAGCGATGAATGCAGCGGTCTTTGCCTATGGGCTTACGGTCGATGGTCGCGAAGGGGCGCGCAAAGCGCTCACCGGCTATTGGAAGCGCGTCAGCGATGCAGCCAGGCTGGGGCCGCTGCAGCCCAACCCCATCGACCGAATGCTGGGCGATCATAAATTGACGTGGTCGCCGATTTTTTCCGTTGTTGACTTCGTGACGCGCGTGCTGTCGCCATACCAGTTCAACCCCGCGAACTATAACCCATTGCGCGACTTGGTCGAGCAATCGATCGATTTTGAGGTGTTGAAACGCCCGGACTGTCCGGTCAAGCTCTTCCTGTCCGCGACGAACGTTTGTACTGGCAAGGTGAAGATTTTCTCAGGGGCGGAAATCTCGGTATCTGCCGTGATGGCTTCGGCGTGCCTACCCGCGATGTTTCACGCGGTTGAGATCGACGGCGAAGCATATTGGGACGGCGGCTATATGGGAAACCCGGCACTTTTCCCGCTGATCTACAACTGCAAGAGCACCGACATTGTCATCGTTCATATCAATCCGCTGTTCCGCAAAGAGGTGCCGCACGCCGCGGGCGACATTTTGAATCGTATCAACGAGATCAGCTTCAATTCGTCTCTGATGCGGGAGATGCGGGCGGTCAGCTTTATCACCAAGCTCGTCACGCAAAACCGTATCGTCAACGAAGAGCTGAAGCGCGTGCTGATCCACAGTATCGCGGACGACGAATTCATGGGTGCCCTAAGTTCGACAAGCAAGTACAACGCCGATTGGGACTTTCTCATTTTTCTTCACGACCAGGGGCGAAAATGTGCGGGCGACTGGCTCGCGAAAAACTTCGTCAAACTGGGCGTCGAGTCGTCGGTAGACATTGATAAAATATACCTCTGAATCTGGGGGCGTGATTGTTGTCGCCTGATGTCCGGCATGGGTTTTGTGTCACGAGCATCGCCCGTCCACACGGCGGTGCGCAACTGCACGAGAGATGAAGGAGGGCCCTTCGAGGTCGGTAATCAGGTGTTGATCTCAAGCCACCGCAAGCTACTGTCGTCAAAAGCGATGGTGGTGAACGTTGCGGAAACGCCGGGACAAGAGTCCGGCAGGCAACGTTGAGAGAGGCGAGCGCAAGCAAACCCTCGATGAAGTGTCGAAAGCGGATTAGGCGATGTCAAAACGCGGGGTGACCCTTCCTCAGGGATCAGCTTGGGAGTGCGATAGCATCGCTGGCACGCTGTTCCTTGCAACCCGAGCGGCGCACGCCGCCGACAGCCGCTACAAATTTGGGAAGTAATAAAGGGAGGTAACAATGAGATCACACTGGTTTCCGATCGTGAAGCGAGTGGACGAATTGAGATGCTCACGTTCAGGATAGCGATAACGGCGGCCGTGATAGCCTTTATTACAGCTCTGACCGCATCTTTGGTATTCACGGAGCTCGGGACTTTTCATGCGGTAGCGAGAGCAGCGGCGTCTGCCGCCATGGACGCCGCCAGTGCGAGCACCCTTAGCCGCCTAGGAGCTGAGGTCTCGCGGCTGAGTTCCGTCGTTGACGTGCTGTCATCGAATCCCTCTCTCGCCGACTCCCTCTATGCGCATGGGAAATCGCTGCGGCAGGTCGGTGATGTAGTCGACCTCCTGCGAAAAATCCTTTAGGACTGAGTTGCGCATCTTCTGCGCCTCCTCAATCGGCCGTAATTGGGTCGACAGAAAGATCAGACGCTCGGTTTGGGCTGCTTCGGCGATTGCGGCCAATACGGCGCAAAGCGAGATGCCGAGCCAGGCCGACACTCTCAGCATATTTCCTCCCTCGATGAAGGACGGTTCGCGTCTGACCGCCCGTTCGTTATCGGACCAGTCGCGTACGAGCATCCAAAGGATCAGATCAAAGTGCCGAAGGTCTTGTTGATGCCTTCGAGGAGGCCGCGTCGTTCACCTCGTCGACCATCATCATGTAATCCGCTTGGTTTCTCTTCCGCTCGGTGGTCTACGTCTTCTGTCTGGTTGAAGATGGGCGAAAGGTCGTATCCGCGCTATGCAAATTCGGCCGAAACCAGGGTGCCAGAGCCTTCGCAATGTCCGAGTTGGGTATGCGCTGTGCAAAGGCGGCGCTTCCAGTGGGTGCAAACCCCACCCGGCAACCGCTCCAGCTGGAAGCATCGGAGCAGTCATGAGGTAACGAAGTGGCTGAAGCCTTCGATTAGCGTGTCACGAATTGGTGACGGGTCGCCCGCCCCCGGTTCCCACAGAACGTGGCGTGCGGCTTTACCGCACCACGCTCTTCGGCAGTTGGTTCACAGCACTGCAAGCGCCTGCAGCTTCCCGCGCCTCCGGTGACCCGGTGGGTGTGAAAACGACGCCATGGTCGAGCCAGCACATCGAACGACATCGGGAAGGTCCCGTCTTTCATCCATCGCCAGACAGTGGGGAAAGTGACGCCACTGGCCAGCCGCAAGACTTCGGCCTTCGGGATCATCCGGGGCAGCGGGCGTATCTGCGGTGCAGGCGGATCGTCACCATCATCGCCGGCATAGGCAACGCGACTCATCGGCCTGCGGAGGGGGGTGGCTTCTTCTTGGGTAGTGATGGTTTGGCAGGGTGTTTTTGATGCGTCCGCACGGCATTGCTCCTTGTCTTGGAGCGCCGTAGGGCAGCTAGATACACATGAAAAAGACGCCCTAGAGCGCTCGTTAAAGCGTTCGGTTAGGCGTCTGTCCGCTAGCACTTGACGATTTGATTCGCCCGTAGCCTTTTAGCGGAAGGCCGTTCTGCAACCCGGAATGTGGTAGCGGTCTCTCTCCACGCGAACGGACAAGCCCCTTTTTGTCGGCATTCCAGCTTCGCGCAATCCCAGCGTCAATCAACAGGTAGTATCATAAGCCGGTATTTGCAAGGGGGTTTAACTATTTACCTGTTTGAACGGTAACACGTTGAGCGCTTGCCATTAATCAGCAGCATGATCCGATCGGCAACCGTTTCCATGATCTTCTTGTTCTCTTCGGCATACCGGTGCTGATCATAGACATCAGCGATTCACGATGATTTTGAATGCGGTTCATCGCATCGCGGCCAAAACCTAATCCAGCGTGCCATGCGATCGCCGAAGATCATGCGGAGTCAGTCGCGCAACGTTCAACTGCTTACAGATTGCGCGCATCGCGCCTTCAATATTATCGATCGCCGTACCAAGTGAATTAGCGAAGATCATTCCAGTTGTATCCAGCTCTGCAATGATCCTCTGTGCGGCGGGGGGCAGCCAGACGCAATGTGACTGTTTATTTTTGGTGCCGGGCCATTTTTAATTTTGGCACCGGTTGACCGGAAAGAGTCCACCAACCATCGATAATGTGCTCGCTTCGCATGCTTCGGACTTCGCCCGGCCTTTGCCCGAGCAGCAAAATCATTTTCAACGCGCTGCTTTCCACCAACCCAGCGGAATCGAATACAGCCCAGAACAACGGAATTTCACTGGCACTTAGAACGCGCTCGCGGCTGGTGGTCGCGTTTCTCTCAACACCGACGCACGGATTTATGTTAATTCCGGCAAATTCTTCCTTGATCGCCCATGTGAAGATTGCACTAGCCGATGCCAAGACTTGGTTGGCCATGATCGGCACGGCGATGCTCGCTACCATGGCCTTCACATCGGATCGCGTGACGTCCATGGCGCGCAACTTGGCCCAGCGTGGCAGCAAATACTTTCGCACCAGCGCTTCAGCTTGTTTCCAGCTTTTGTTTTTTCGAGCGGCATATTTGAGGTAGCGTGCGGCCAAGTCCTCGAAACTGTCGGCGCGATGCCCGGCGTTCGGCCTGCGGGTCTTTGTTTTGCGCGACTTGATACATGATTTCGGTCGCCAGTTTTCTGGCCTCGACAAGACCGATAGCCGTGGCGTCCGCGATCCGGTACCAGCGCAAGCGCCCATGGATGGTGTAAATGCAGTACCAAGTCCGATGTCCGGTCGGCTGCACTTGGATTGCCAAGCCACGCTGGAACGAATCCCAGATCAGATAGGACCGGGCTTGCGGCTTCAGGTTTTCCAGTAGAAAAGCGGTCAGCTTGCGCTTACAGGGTGCGGTCGCAGGCGTCCCATCTCGACGCGGTCTTGCCATCTGCGATGCTCCCTTTGCTAATGCCGTTCTAATGAATTGGGGAAAACTACCAAGCCAACTGTAGCGGGCTAAAATGCAAGAAAGCAAGCAATTGCAGTGGTTTCTTGGTGTTTTTGCTAGGATGTGAAAGGGCGTGAAACGGCAATAAAATTAACCTTTCCTTAGTCGGCGCATCGTTGATCGGTCATCACGCTTTCGACTTCGTGCCGCTGCTGGCTTGTCGGCTTTCTTAGTCTCTTGTTTGGTCGTGCGCTTGCCGCTGATCGGCAGTAACATCTCTTTCTGTCCGGCGGCGGCCTTCCGGGGCTTCTTGCCGTTCGTGGCCGTGGCTTCGCTCGCCAAACTTTTCTTCAGCGCATCCATGAGGTCCACGACGTTTTCGCCGCGGGACCGGGGCTTTGCTCCGATAATTTTACCCTGGAGCTTTGCGTTGATGAGTTCGGTCAAAGCTTCTTCGTAGTGGTCTTCAAACTTCTCCGGCTCGAAGTCGGCCGTCTTCTGGGTAACAATATGTTTCGCCAAATCGAGCATATCTTTCGTAACTTTCACGTCCTGGATTTCATCAAAGTATTCTTTCTCGTCCCGAACTTCGTAGGGGTATCGCAGAAGCTTCCCCATTAGTCCGTTGTCCAATGGCTCCAGTGCACTGATGTGCTCGCGGCTCGTCAAAACAACACGGCCAATAGCGACCATATCCATGTTGCGAATAGTTTCGCGGATGACGGCAAAGGCGTCGTGGCCAACTTTCCCGTCTGGGACCAGGTAGTACGGACGGATGAGGTAGCGGGGATCTACGTGGCGCAAGGGCTCGTACAAACCGAAGCCGCGAAACCCGTATGACTTCTCCGACTAAGTTTATCGAACAAAAGCCCCTCAATTAAGAGGGGCAATCGCCTGCAGCGGGAAGCATGGCAGGGAGAACAGTGGTCGCATCGCGATGGCGCACCGTCCGTTCAAAAAAAATGCACGCTCCTTATTTTACCATGCCATCTTCACCTGTTCTTCAGCCGCTTGTCGAGTTCCCGACTCTGGAACGTATGAGCCCTGAGGTGATTTGTCCGTTGGAGCTTCAACCCCGTGAGACTCCACGTACCAAGACCCGCTCAGTGCCCGCCGCACTGAGCGGATTTGGCTCGCAGAGTCTGAAAGCAACACCAATGACGGAACCGTCGAAAGAACAGATAATCCACCGCGCATACGAAATTTGGGAAAAGAACAACAAGCCCGACGGCAGGGACGAAGGGTTCTACCATCAAGCTGAACAAGAGTTGCGCGACGAAGACAAATCCTCTCCATTACGCACTCCAGACAACCTGTAAGCGATGGACAAGTGCTGTCCGATTTGTTTCGGTGTCGGGTGGGTCTGCGAGAATCACATGGGTATGCCGTGGGACGATGAGCTTGGATGTACCCGTGGGGCAAGACGCCCGCAGTTGCGAACGCTCTTCGGTGGTTTGAAGTCCCACTAATTCAGCAGCCTGCTCGATTGAGCAGTGCAGGCTCGGGCTGGGAACAAAGAAGCTGCGGACGCCAAATGGAATGAGACGACGGAAGCAATCAAAGGCATTCAATGAGGGAAGGGATAAGGAAAAAGAGCCGCCAAGCTAGCCCCCTGGCGGCCTCTAAGTAGATGGCTGTGTCAGGTTCAGCCCCCAGTCGTCCGTTCTTTTGCGGTCGTAACAAACACAGAGCTATTCCGATTCGGTGTGGCTTCCGTGACACACAGGTTGATATACAGAGGTCTACCGTGCGGAGTGATTTAAGCCTTTCATATCAATCTTCGTTTGTTTTTTTATCCACACTACTGCATGTGTTCATGACCGTTTGTAATTGCGCATCCGGGAAACGGGCAGAAGACTTTGACGGTGTGAATTTTAGGATGAACGCCTTTACGCTTTCGCACCTCAGCCTCATTTCTTTTCGCTGTTTGGCCGTGAGTTTGGCATTCTTCGCTTTACCGCCGAGACTCGCCGAGCGAGACTGCTGCTCTATTTTTCATTGGTGAGTGGGTTATGGTGCTTGTAAATGTTGCCTATGATTTCAAAGTGGCAACCATTTTCGTAGTTTATGAAATCCCATTGGTACGAGCGAGCATGGTGGCCCATGTGCACAGGCTCGGGGCAATGCGCGACTAAGTGAGGATTGTCTGGGTTCCACTCGACAATGGACAATCTGTTTCACTTAATGATTACTGAGATGGTTTTTCCTCTCATTCCAAAAAGATGAATTTCATGAAAAGACCCAAACGAAAAAACGTTGTCCCAGAAGTCGAATGCCCCGCGTGTGACGAAACGGGATTTCCCAAGGTAGGGCAACCTGACCAGCCCGGTCGCAAAATATATCCCGCGCCCTGCAAGCGATGTGCAAAGGACGTTTAGGATCGACTGCGATGCCGCGCAGTAGCGCGGGCTTGACGTCTAGACCGACCACGCCCTTGCTGGCGTGGAAGTTATCCCAGCTAAAAGCGGGAAGGGCGTTGGCGTGCGATTGCGGGAGGGATGATGGCGAAAATCATAACGAAATCCAATTCCGATGAAATAGCCGGGTGGATTACCAAATTTCTTTCAAGTTCATCTTCCACCCTAGTTCGGTTAGAGGGAGTTTGCGGTTCGGGAAAAACGACGATAGGCCGTAAGCTTTCTGAACGGGGCGTCGGCCTGCATATCAACGTTGATAAGTTTGCCACTAAGCCATCAAAACCCACTCCGTACCCTCAATGCTTGAAGCAGGAAGAGTTGAATGGTGCCATAACCCGTGCCATTGGCAAGGGCAAAACCGTCATCTTAGATGCGGTCTGTTTAGAAGAAGTTGCACCGGTTGAACTATGGGGACACGGCTTGAGCAGAAGCTGGCCGCCATGCTGCGCATTGTTCCAGCGGCGCAGTTCGTTTGAAAAGCGATCCATCGAGGGGACCATCGAGACCGGGCGGCTCCTCACAGTGGCCAAGGATCAATGCGCGCACGGCGAATATCAAGATTGGCTAGCGAAGGAATTCGGATGGACGCAGCGGACTGCAACGCGCATTCGCAACCTCTACGACTTTGTCCAAAATGGACATAAAGTCTACTTTGGCAAGAAGATCGACATCAAGCGGCTGAACATCTCTCCGACCGCGCTGTATCTGGTCGCATCAATCTCCAACGCCGACGCGATCAAGGCCGTGCTCTCGGCAGCCGCCAAGGGCCGGGTGTCCGTCGCCAGGGCCAGCGAGATCATTGCCGAACACGATCGGCCGCCAGCCGATGATCAAGATTCAATCGGACCGGACCCACCGATCACGCCTCCGGTCGAACCTCCGATCGACGAAGAAGATGGTGATGACGATGATCAACCGCCAGCCCCACCATTGCCACTCGACCCAGATGATGAGGTCGGGCGCGCGCTCCATGTCCTGAGTGACATCGTCTATCGAGATTGGATGGCGTCGGCGCGAACGCTGACCGAGGTCCAGCTTTGCCAGATCGTCGACCGCCTCGAAACGGGCTATCGAGAGATGGTCAACGGCGATCCGATCAAGGAGCAAGCCGATCGTGCCGAAGCAAAATCACGAATGATCACTGAAAAAACAAGGAGGATCGCGTGACCAGCGATTGCCTTAAGGACCACACATTGAGCCTCGCCTACGTCGTGGATCGCTGCGAACGACGATTGAGTCATGTTCACGTTTTGGTTCGATCTTGATTCTTCACTACATCACCACTGCCGACAATTCCTGTCGGAGAGAAGCGAAAGGAGAGGACGACATGAGCGACGGCATCATCAAGTTCCCAACGACTGAAAAATTGACGACTGAACAAAAGCTGGAAGTCTGGGCCTCCCTTATTCAAACAGAACCATGGGAGCCGGAGTTTGTAAGAACGTTCTTGTCCCACACACAGGACATGGATTTAACCGAGGCAGACATGGCGAAGCATCCCCCAGTGCTGCGTTTCTGGCGCGAGATCAAATCGTCATTCGAGCGGTGGCAGGCAGAAAAAGTTGTGCCACTGAAGCCGAAGCCGCCGGAGGGATGAGCGGACGCGATGGCACGCAGGCATGGCGAAGGAATGACGATCACTCACAAACAAAAGGAGGATATTTACATGACGACAGAAAAGAAGATGAGCGCGACCGATCTGTTGAACTGGCTGACGCAGGCGTGCATGGCCCAGGGCGCCACGATGATCTGCAACGGTTTTCCTCGACAAAGGCATGACCGAAAAGACAGAGACGACGAGGCGGGCATCAACATCGAAATAAAAGGCGTGCTCTACTACGTCAACATCAGCAGGCCATTAGCGCATGAGGAGGGACTCATCAGAAGAAGAGCCGGGGAAGCGGACGAGTAACCAGAACTCATCGCGGCACAGGCATGGCGAGGAAATGACGACCATCACAAACAATGGAGGACTACCATATGACAAATCCAAACAACGGCCTGGTGGGTCTGTGGGTGATCACGCCTGACCCGGATATCGTAGAGTACGGCCAGGTCACGGCGGCGGTCGGGAATCGTTATTCATCTCGTCAAGATTGGCGAAAGCAGATACTCCCGATTAGTAACCACCAAGTCACTTTGCAGCAGCATCAACACAAGCAACACAAGCTTCTTCGACTCCGAGGCCAAGGCGAAGAAGGAGTGGACGAGACTGACGATGGATGACGATCAATCTTAAACACAAGAGGAGGATACCAACATGACAAATCCAAACAACGGCCTGGTGGGCCTGTGGGTGTTGCTGCCGCCCGACCCGGATATCGAAGAGTACGGCCAGATCACGGCGGCGATCGGGGATCGTTATCATCTCGTCAAGGTTGGCGAAAGCGAGTTCACCCGATTGGTAACCGACAAGTCACTTTGCAGCATCAACGTAAACTTCTTCGACTCCGAGGCCGAGGCGAAGCAGGAGTGGACGAGACTGAAGTAACCACGCCACGTAAGCGGCTGGGCAATGGGGCCCTCACCTGCGGGTGGGGGCTGAGGCGAACATCAAGAGGAGAACAACGGAGGACCTGTCGCATGAATCCAGAATTTGATGATGATGATGATGATAGCGACGAAGATCTCGGCGAGTTTTGGGATGCTACCTGCTGGCCATTCACGACGGTGAGGGGCGGCTTCGAGTACACCCTGGTCAAGGTCGCTCACGATACAGGAGGGACTGGACCAGGGCCCAAGGGCTGGGAGTATTGTGAGTTTCAATGTTCGATTCCGTCCCCAGCAAGCCCAGAGGAGCGCGAGCAATTCATACAGAAGGAAAAGCTTTGGGCGAGCGAGTACGGGCCGCCAAGGCCGCCGCCAGTGCCAGATGCGGATGGTTGGGTTGTTATCCGGGCGCGGAATGGGCCGCTTCCTGAGGAATGTTGGGACTGTCAGTGTTGGTACACCGATCTCAACAACTACTTCGTCTATCGCCGGAAGGTGGGGTAGAAGCCATGACCCTGGCAAAGAGGAAGAGACGATGAACGAGCGACTTGCCCGCTACGCCGAGGCCTATCGCATGATGGCCGAGATCGCTAAGTACAGGCCGGCCGCCCCCGGCGACGGCTTTGGCCACGTCTCTCTGTCCGCCGAACAGCTTGAGGATGAGGCGCTGCTGAACGCCGAGGCCGCCAGGTACGCCGCTCGGTTCATGGCCGAGGAGGACGCCGATAGCTTCTGCATCGGTTGCGCCAACTTCGACACCAACCAAGCCTTCATCTTCATCATCGAGGCCGCTCGTCTGCTCTGCGGAGGAAATGATGGCAATCCGGTCGCCGTCAAGCTGCTCAGGTTGGCCATCAATGAAATTGAGCTCGCCTCGAAGAGTTAGAGGAGCGAAGCGCACGGGGGAATCAAATCAACAGGGAGAGATAGCATGACCGACGAAGTGATATTTGAACACGAGGTGGAGCTCTTGAAAATTTTTCTGCCACCCCATCTGGACATAGACTAGCGAAACACCTTTTAATAGCGGCCTTCTAAGTGGACCTGTCAGGCCTTGTGGCAGTGTTCCATGTTAACCGCCCTGCCTTCCCTGTGCCTCTTCAGTTAGAGCCGCGACAGGGCGGGATAGCAGGCTCGGCGGGCGGGGCCAGCCGCCCAAAACTGGCCAGGTCTTTTGAAGCGGGATGACAACCGCTCCGGGGGCGCGCCGCCTTTCAACCCGGAACAATTCAAGAGGTCGCTCCAGCGCTCTAACCAGCGCCGGGTGACCTTTTGTGCTTGTTGGCGCTCGGCGCTTCCTAACAGGAAGCCGCACACATGAAACGCAATCCCCAAAAAGACGAATGGCGCTCCGGGCCTGCGGAACACCATTGCCTTTGCTCTAGCGAGCAAGTTGCTTTGACAAGAAGCAAGGGTGAATTTATTCCCATTTTTAATTCCTGTCTAGCCCAAGCCTTAGGCGCGGAGCGCTGCCGGAAGGCGGTGCCCCATGCATGACCGCCACACCAGACCCCACCTCCAAGACTATCTCAACCGCGTCGGGGCCAAGGAGAAGAACTTCCGCCACTACGTCATCCTGAGCGACGAGTACGATCACTACATGAAATGTCAGAAGGTGGCCGCCGACATCTGGATCGATGATGAGAACGTCATCAGCTGCGCCGTAAAGGAGCACGCGCCGACCGAGGACGAGATAGAGTTGATCAAGGCGGAAGTTGCGAGAGACCCGTTCCCAAAGTCGATCAGCGCCACGTCCATCGAGAAGTTGCTGAAGAAGCTCGGACTGAAGAACAATGACGAGAGCCTGTTCGACTTTCCCGACCAGAAACGAAAAGGCGTCATCTTTGTTCAGCAACGAGTCATCAACAAGCAGGGCGACAAGCAGGACCTGGCTTGGAGCTACTGGAGCGATGGCGAGTGGCGACCTATGGAGCCGAACGGAGAATCTTTGCCGTTCTGGAAGCCACCGAAGGATCGCCAGAAATCAAGGGTCATGATCCACGAGGGCGCCAAGGCAGCCAGGGACATCGACGACCTGGTGAACAACCCTGCTCGGTGTCAGGAGCTGGCGGCCCATCCCTGGAAGGATGATCTGGTCGACCACGAGCACTGGGGATGGCCGGGCGGTGCCACCAACCCACTTCGGGTCGACTGGAGTTCAGATCAGCTCAGACAGCTCACGGTCATCACGGTGGTCTGCGACAACGACGCTCCAGGCAAGGCGGCGGCCAAGGCGATATCGAGGCAGCTGGCTAGACCGGTCAACTTCCTGATGTTCGCCGACAGGCGCTTCAAGGAAGGATTCGATCTGGCCGATGAATTCCCTAAAAAGATGTTCGCTACGGTCAAGGGCAAGCTGGTCTACAGAGGCCCAAGCTTCAACGACTGCCTTGTATCCGGAACCTGGGCGACAGAGAACGTCACGGTCATCAATCCTGAAGGCAAGGTGAAGCACATATACGTTCTTAGGGCCGCCTTCATCGCAGAGTGGAAATTCACCAACGAACCAGCAATGTTCTACAGCATAAAGCGAGGCAGCCTGTTCACGACTGACACCTTCAATAGGAGTGTGCGCCCGTTCAGCGATGTGCCGGACACCGCGGCCCTGCTGATCGCTCGCCCGGAGGCCCAACTCTCCGGCGTCACCTACAACCCTGGCCTAGCTCCGGGAGAGGTGACCACCGAAGCTGGATCTCAGATCAATATCTATCGGCCGCCGACCATCAAGGCCGTGGATGGAGACATCAAGCCGTTCCTTGACTTCATGACCATCCTGCTGCCCATCGAAAAAGAACGCAACGAGATGTGCCGAATAGTCGCCACGCTGGTCGCGAGGCCGGACATCAGGCTTCCATTCGGCGTGCTCCTGAAGTCGGAGACCCAGGGTGTTGGCAAGTCAACCTTGATGGAGAAGATCCTGGCCCTGCTAGTGGGCCTGTTCAACACTTCCTCTCCCAGCGAGAGCGACATAGCGGATCCGCCGCGACCTGACTGGGAAGGATCAGGCATCTGCGCTACGGCGGTCTATGAAAACGTGCCACGGTGTTCGGCCAGGATGTTCAACGACGACATTTTCTGGTGGTCGCCGCAGGACACCGTTCTGAATTTTTCACGTCCATAAGCCAAACGGCACGGAAGATGCGGCAAATGGTTAGTTAGCATTCTGTTGCTATTGTTGTTTGCTCGCACGGAGACCGCGCGTCATGCAAGTGTTCGAGACGAATGACCCCGTCGAGGCCCAGCGGTGCCGTCGTGCCAAATATGTCGGCTTCCCAACCGCAGTAACCTTGGGCGGGTCGAAGTTCGTTGGCTTGGTTCAGCCGTGAAACAGGAAGTTGGTCCGCGGTGGATTGTCACGATTATTCCAAAACAAACTAAAGTCTTCGCGCTCCCGCGGTACAGACCAAATCATTTCTCAAGTGTCGCAGTTCGCGCGAGAGATTACGCCGAGTCCGTTCGGTTCAGCTGATGAGACGACTCCTATACGCACGCGCCCGGATTGGCTATGGTTTCGTTGGGGATAGGAAAAATGGCGACGCGCGGGCGAAAAGCAGGGAAAAAACGCGCGATGGCCCCAAAGCGCGCCAGGTCAATTCCTACGCCAGCGGTCCCGCGGGCGCGGACGACATCTTCCGGCAAGGACGCTCACCCCTTGTACTCCATGATGTACAGGCCGGCGCCGCTCCAGTCGGTGCAGTAGCAAATGCCGTTCCTGTCGACGAACACGTCGGCCGAATGCAGAACGACCGGCCGATTGGGACGCGGGTCGACCAGTTTCTTCGGAGCCGGCGGCACGCAGGCGCCGACCTCGACCGGACGGAACTGGTCGCTGATGTCGTAAACCCGCACCCCCGCGTTCTGGTAGGTGGCGAAGATCAGCG
>WNFO01003038.1_pt1 | contig 14087 bp, 12 predicted proteins | sample 5400251 | NCBI WGS metagenome assembly WNFO01 (sample SAMN13153354, study PRJNA577476) | soil metagenome | isolation source: 100 cm saprolite under Madrone tree | place: USA:California | collected 2016-06-14 | reverse complement strand
TCATCGTCAGCGTCTTTCCGTTTCGAAACCGCGTCTCCTCTCAAGAGGCGTTCGAAGGGCTTGAGCTGGGTGAAGGGAAACTTTCACGCCCAGTTCTGAGAGGGCCGGGCGGCCGCAAGGCCGCCCGGCTACTCGGTAGTTGTGTTTCCTTTCTCGGAACAGGTTCTGCTCGTCTCATCGGCACCGGGCTTCGCATCCCGACCATGAAAATTCTCGGGGGCAATAAGGGGGCACTAAGAATTCCGTCCCTTTCCTTTCAGTTACTTAGAAGGCCAGGCTGCACCGCAAAACTCCTTTGTTTCCAATAAACTAATAGTTTCGATCCCCACCGCCCCTACCATCCATCTTCCCGGTCCGGTTCGTGTGTGAGTCTTCAGCGGCACGAGTGACAATCGGATCCTTAAATCGCTCATCAATGATATGTCGGTGTGATGGCACCGCGTCGGAATTCTATTTTTTTGAGACACCGGGGTTAACTTTGGCCACAAAGTAGAGTAAACATGGTTTTGTAGGCTCCTTAGCAACACGAACGATCTGAGTGACCTGTTCAGCTGTGAAGAACGGACGTTCGGGACTTTCCGAGTTCCGGATCGTCAGGTTCGAAAAAGAAGCCGGAGTCGTCCTGATGCCACACTTTTTCGCATAGCGCAGCACTGCAAAGGTCGTCTTCGAGATGTTGATCACCATCTTCGGAGACAAGTTTTCTTGTAGCGTGGTAGCGAATCGTTGTCAGGCCCGGAGGTCCGGAGCATGGGTTAGGAGATAGCTTTCCCGCTGCCTTTCCCGACAAATACCGACTGCGCAGGACAAGCAGAGTCAAGATCAACGGTTAGATTGTGTAGAAGGCCGCCCCGGATAGAGCTTTAATTGCGTAATACGGGACTGCTCGCGTTTGTAAGGTTCGAACGAACCTTCGGTCGAGCGATAGTCTGTTAGTGCTGGCGCCAATCCTGCGAACACAAATCACGTCCTGGGGACCGAATCCCGCTCCTTGAAGTACTTCCTGTATTGGATTCCGGCTTACAGGCCCGCTCGCTTATTTTCAATAGTCTAAGCTTCAAAGCGGATATTTCTGTTTCTCAATGATGTAGCAAGTAACCGTTTTCCTGTGCCCCGGCAGAAGTTTCGAAGCCCGGAGCGACTTAGAAAACCGCATCCGATACTACCGATAGAGTCAGCGCCGGGACAATGCTATTCTCGCCACTGAGCTGGGCGGTGAGAACTTGAGAGAAGCACGCTGGCATAGCTTCGCGAGTCGAATTCTTCTGCTGATAAGCTTGTTATTCTTCATGTATCTGGCCGTGAGGAGAGCGGTGGCTGCTGCGTATTTTCGAACGGGGGCACCGAATGCAGTTCAAACGGCGATAAGGTGGGATCCTGCCAACCCGGAATATTACGACGCCCTGGGAACACTCATGCACTTGTACGCCGATCGCCCGAACCCCGATGAAATTGTCCAGCTCTACCAGAGGGCCACGCGCCTGAGCACGCAAGATGCGCATTTCTGGGCTGACCTTGGAGCCGGCTACGATTGGGCAGGACGCCCCAATGATGCTCTTGACGCTTTCCAGCACGCTCGACGCCTTTTTCCCAATTCACCGGAGATCAATTGGAGAATGGCCAATTTTTATGTTCGAGCCGACAAGACTCCGGAGGCGCTTCGCACTTTAGGAATGGTTCTTCAGGAAGATGGCACCGCCGGAAGGAGAGTCTTCACGCTCGCAACGAACGCGACGCGCGACAGAAACGCAATTCTGGAAATACTTCCGCCTCAGCCGCTCGCTTTCTTTGACTACCTTAATTTCCTGATCGAAAAGGGCGATATCGCCGGCGCCGAAGAGGTTTGGGCTCGCGTTCTCCAGCTCGACTTGCCCTTTGACATACGCGAGGCCTTCCCCTATCTCGATGCGCTTATTCAACACGCGGAGGTAGGGCAGCTGTCAAAGGTCTGGTCCGCCTTAATGCAACGAGTTCCAGCGCGAGCACAACGCACGGTGGCCAATTCGAATCTAGTTACAAACGGCGGCTTCGAGTCCGACATTCTTAATGGGGGATTGGATTGGCGTGTTCCGCCTGCCGAAGGAGCCGTTGTTAGTCGCGACTCCGTCGGCGCGTTTGAGGGCGAGCATGCGCTTCGAATCACCTTCGATGGGACGCGCAACATCGATTATGGTCACGTGTTCCAATACGTGCCTGTCCAACCGAAAACGCGGTACCAGTTTTTGGGCCTTATGCGCGTTCAGGGCATCACCACCGACAGCGGGATCAGATTCCAGGTGTGTGATGCTCACAATCTGGGCAATATCTTCGTATTATCGGAAAACCTTGTTGGTACTTCTGGTTGGTCGGAACAGCACGCTGAATTCACCACCTCTGCCGATACTCGCCTTCTGCTCGTAAGAGTGGTCCGGTCTGTTAGCGGCAAGTTGGACAGCCAAATCGCGGGCACCGTGTGGATCGATGATGTCCGCCTTAGCTCGGAGTAGCAGTAAATTCGTGATCGATAGATTTTGCGCCAAAATACCCGCCGACGGGAGCGTGCGTCCCTCGTCCGTCGCTACATTACATACCAGATTTATGCAGGTATTCCCCTGATTGAAGGGGCTTTAGGGCAGGTCTATGATTTGGCTTTAAGGTGATTCTTGTAGTGGCTAGAGCACTTCAAGAGCATGCTGAACGCATTTCGAGGCGCGAGGCCCCGGCCGCCGGGATTTAATTATTTGAGTGAGACTTAGGATGAGCAAATACCGCCGCAAAAGGGTTTTGTTCATTTGCATCGGGAATGCCTGCCGCAGCCCGATGGCGGAGGCAATCGCGCGCGTTGATGCTTCCCATGCCATCGACGCGTTCAGCGCGGGCTTGGCGCCGACTGGCTCTGTCACCGAGTTGACCAAACGAACCCTCATGCGAAATGGATGTTGGGTGGATGGTCTGGAGTCCAAGGATATCTCGCCCAAAGTTTGGGAACAGGTGGATATCGTCATCAACATGAGTGGCCGCCCCCGGGAACTCGTATTTAGTGATTATTCCAAGGTCGAAGATTGGAAGATCGAGGATCCCTACGGTGAGGATTCCGACACTCATCAGCGAGTCTTCGATAAGATTCGACGGCGTATCGCAGAATTGGCTCTGGAGTGCAGGGAAGAGGCTCCCGCGGTTCGATTCAAAGAACGCCGTGCTCGCGGACGGTGGTATCCCAATCCGCCGATATTAATAAACCTGAACGGTGGGAATGACGCCAGCGTCGTAAACATTACTGAAGATGGGTTGGCCCTGTCGTCATCCGTGATTTTGTCCGGCATGCCTCTTCACAACATGCACGTTCAATTCCTGGAATCTCCGCGTCCCTTCGAAGCTTGTTGCCAGGTCGCGTGGAAAAGCGAATCCCAGAAAGAGGTAGGGATACAATTTGTTGGTTTGATGGAAGAGGCGCGTCAGCATATCAGAAATTGGATTTCCGCACAGACCTCCCCCAATTACATTCCCGGACAAGCGGACGAGCTTTACGAGAAACAGAACCCGTCACGGGAAGTTCCAAACCCTCCACAATGGGAGAACGTAATCCCCGAAGCTTCGCCTTCTGGTGAGGTCATTAATAAATATGAAGATACTTCGATTTTCTCTCGTGTTGCTGTCCCTGCCTTAAGCAGCGCCAACCCGCCGCCCACGGCGCCAAGAAGCCACGCCCGAACCGGAATAAGGCCAAACAAAAGGGCCCTTCCGCCCCGCCGGACATTAGCAGGTGCTCAGGGGAGTCCTGGAGTGCCGCGTCGAAGGTCGGCAACGTTTCTCATTCTAGGTCTTCTTTTCGGATTCATCTCATTGACGGTGGTGTGGATGACGATTCAGCGCAATGCCCGCAGTGAAATGATCGCCGCGGTCAAGCAGAAACCGACAGCGTTGAGCGAAGTGGTGAAACCGGTAGCACCTCGCCCTAGAGCCACAACTCCGAGTGTTCCCAACCCACAGGCCAACAAGACGCACGTGCAAACTTCTATTGTCCAACCTATGCCAGTTGAAAAAGTCGAGAGCATTCAAGGTATCTCGCCAAAACACTCTCCCAAACCGGCAAATCCTGCGAAAAACCCCTCCCCGGCTTTCACGGTCAAAAGTCCGATCCATCGCGTCAAAAATGCGTTCACGCCCGGCCATGCAACCAAAGCGTTATCGCCCGTCGCGACCAACGCCAATATTTCTCCGGTCGAGAAAACACAGCAGCAAGCTCCATCCAGCCTGCCTCCAACACCTCCCCAGCTCGAGACGAATATCGCCCGGCTAGCGGTTCCGGCGCCGCTTCCCTCGAATGATGTTCGGCCGCCTGAGCCCGAGAGTAAAGCAAGCTCGGCGCCGGCGGCAAAGCTACCTTCGCCCCCGGCGAACATCACCGGGGCGGTTGCTGTTCTTGCTGATCCCTATCCTTCTCTTCGGATACCGAATGGAGGTTCGAAAAAACAACGCCAGGGAACGAGCCTCCAGCTGGGCCACTTGCTCTCCCGCGTCGAGCCCGTTTATCCCGAGGATGCGAAACAGCAAGGCGTCCAGGGCACTGTCAAGCTGCACGCTGTAATCGACCGTCATGGGTCTGTGGAGACCTTGCAGTCTGTCAATGGCCCCCCGCTTCTCGTTGCAGCGGCCATGAATGCCGTTCGGCAGTGGCGTTTTTCCGAAACTTTGCTGGCTGGCCAAACCGTTGAAACCGAGGAAGACATCGATGTCATTTTCCGGCTTTCCAATCCGGGGGCATCCAGGAAATAACTTGATCTGCTCAGGCTTGGCGCGATTCACTCGGCGAGCGTATGAATAGAGAATTGATAGAAGACCATTTTCTTACTGGCAACTGCCAAGGGCCATGACAATGCGCGCTGGGAGTCCCTTTTTTTCCGCCGGGTTGGACCGCGCAGCTCCCCTCAAGGCCCTGATGGACTGATCGGTTGCTTTCCCCCGCCGCGGGCCAATCCGGCTGCTCCTGCTGCTGCTGCGGCTCCCGCTAAACCGAGATAGAGCCAGCCCGAATGGAGACTGTGTCCGGCCGTCTTTGCAGCTGGGGATACCGGTGATATTATTTCCCCGGCGGAAATATTTACAGACTGACCTGCCTGGAGAAATTGTCCGGACTTCCCCTCCACGGTAAGGACTCCCACGCTGCCTTCTAAGCTCGAAACGAGGAAGGAACCGTTTGCCGCCCCCTCAATTTTCGTCGTCGCTGATTGCTCCCGAATCGACGAGACCAGGACAAAATTTTCGACGCGCAAGGCAATTCCGCGCGGTCCGCTGACGGAACTTAACACCACCGTCCCGTTCTTCAGTTCCGCCGTGAACTGGTAGTTGCCCGGAAACACCACTTCGCTCCGCGGTAAGACTTTAAGCGTGCCTTTCCCGCTCACGGTAAAAGTAGCCGTGCCGCTCTCACCCGTACGAAGTCTGTCACCCGAGAAAATCGTGGATTCGACCGGTGCCGCAGAATCGTTCACATATACTTCCCCAATGCTGCTCAGCGATCCCAGGGATTCTTTCTGTTGTTCTTGTGGCACAGCGTGCGCGTAACCTGGCGCTGAACACAGCAGGAAAACAAAGAGATCCAGGAAGCACAGGGGAACGATCAAACTTCCGCTTCGCCTTTTACCCTTCTCCCGCCGCGTGCTCGAACTCAAGACCATCTTCTCTCCGCTGGGGAAGTCAGGAAGGCTGACACGGTAAATTTATCAAAGAGCTCGCGCAAGCCTATAGGGTTTTCACCCGTATTTTAAATAGGGAGTCTGCCCCATCGACGAATTCTTTCAGTGCATCTACGTTTCAATTGTCAGCACCATATCCCACTGTGGGATGGTGCTGCACGCTTCTCAAGGCGCAAAAGGAAACGGTGTCACGCTCCTTCAGAGTGGAAATTCGTACTGGTGACTTCTCATGTCCGTCAAGCCACGAACCTCCGATGCGCGCGCGAAAGGGGCGCTCCCTTGGCCGCTTCGGAAGCCAGCCCGTTGCAAAGCACTGAATGTCGGCCAGCGCTTCCCTCTAGCGAGGGCTAGGGTATCTACCCCTTATTTCCCGGCAACTGACCGGGGATCTCTCGTCCGATGTGTCTCGGATCGCGATGTCCCTGGACGGCGAATGGAGCCTATCATTGCGGTAAGAGGGTTTCTGAAGCGGATCATGGATGTATTCGTGTCCTCTCTCGCTTTGCTTTTCCTCTGGCCGCTGATGCTGGCGATCGCCATTGCCATCAAGTTGCAGTCGCATGGTCCTGTGATTTATCGGTCGCTGCGTGTGGGCAAAGGTGGCCGTGAATTTAATTGCTACAAATTTCGGACCATGATCGATGGAGCCGACGAGCTGAAAGACTCCCTACGGCGATTCAACGAGCGAGGAGACCCTTTCTTCAAAATCGCTGATGATCCTCGCGTCACACGCCTCGGCCGCTTTCTTCGCAAGTACAGTCTCGACGAACTTTCCCAATTCTGGAATGTGTTGATAGGGGATATGAGCCTTGTGGGCCCGCGTCCCCATCCGCTGGACGATTTCGCGCGATATAGCCCGGGCGATCAGAGGCGACTAGACGTGAAGCCTGGCATAACCGGGCTTTGGCAGGTCATGGCCCGCGCGAACCCTTCGTTTGAAATTTGCATGATGCTGGATCTTGCGTATATCGAAAAATGGAGTTTTTTGCTCGACTGCAGGATTTTGTTGAAGACCATTCCTGCGGTCTTCGCAGGAGAAGGGCAGTAGCGCTAATCCACGAGGTGCGTTTTGGTTTCTCAAGTCAGTCGAAAACGGCCTATGACTTGGCAAGGTTTCCTGCCGAATCTGTTGAGTGGGAACGGAGCGCTAGATTTAGAAGCTAGCCCTACTGATCATTCGCCAGACTCTGGTCACGCCGGGGGCGGCCCCGTTGTCTTGATTGGCAAGCAGACCCGGGTTCGAATTGTCAACGGCTGGCTCGTTCTCATTGTGGCCCTGGGAGCCGTAATTGCCGTCGCGGACGGTCTAACACGCACCCCCAATCCAGAGTTGGAACTATCCCCCCTTCAACCCTTGGAATATGAACCATATTATGCCGCTTTTCTGCTCGCGGGCCTGACGCTACCACTGATGTTTGCCTACGCCAAAAGGGCACGAGCTTCGCTGACCGAGGGGTTATTCCTTTGGTTTGTATTTTGCACGACTGCATACATGAAGGATTTTTCCTACGTTCGATGGCCTGGCGCTCCCCTCTTCGTCACCGATGTTGTCCTGACTGTTTTGCTCCTTTCGATCTATATTGTTCCACGCCGGCGTGCTCGCTGCCCCCTCATGTTGAATATCCCCCTTGCTTTTTTCATTGCGGCTGGCGTGCTGGCAGCCGCACGGGGTTTCTTGGAACATCGCGAGCCTATCTTGGTGTTACGTGACTCCGCGCTGGTTGGTTACTCGCTGTTTTTGCTGGTTGGGTATCATCTCTTCGGGAGTTGGCTGGCGATTCGGAGAGTAGCGGTTTGGTTTGTGCTTGGCGCAGCGCTCAGCGTTCTAAATGGATTGGCTTGGCTCGCTGTTGCTCCCGAACAAAGACGCTTTGTCGCTCCTGGAGTTTACGTTTTGGTTGCGCTAGTTGGTGTCCTAATCATGATGGCCAACGGCCTTATCGGGAGGCGCGTCGGTTGGATCTTCGTGGGAGTCTTCTCGCTAGGCTTGCTGCTCGCTAACGCGCGAAGCCTTTTTGTATCCCTTGCCATCGTTTCCCTGGTAGCGCTATTTGTCCCAAAGATGCTTCGGAGGAGGCTTCGTTCTGCACGCTTGGTCACCGCTCTTGTCGTCTCCGCTGCTCTAGTGTGCTCATTTGTGCTCCTATTTCTTCATTTGCAGGCTGGCCGAGACTTTGCAACGCGTGTGGCCGACAATTTCACTTCGGGGATCCTTCATACGAATGACGACCCCTATTGGCAGTTCCGGCTCATGGCCTGGAAAGAGGCCTGGTGGCGCTTCCAGGAATACCCGCCAGCTGGAGAGGGATTTGGAATTCCTTTTAACTTTGATATTTGGGACAACGATCCCCGCCCACACAATACATTCCTGACTGTACTCTATAAGATGGGCCTGCTAGGTTTTCTTCCTCTGCTGGCTCTTCTTGCTTATTTCTTCGGGCTTTGTGTGCGAGCGGTTCATCGCAATTCGGAGAACCATCGTGTTTCCTTCTTGCAAGCACTGATCTTGGCGCAAGTCTCTTTCTGCGTGTGGGGCGGGGCCGATTCCGTGCTTGAGAGTCCTTACCTGGCCTCCCTCTTTTGGGTGGGGATGGGCCTCGGTCTGAGCATGATACAGAAGCTTAATTATGAACGATCCTTGCAGAATCTTTCATATTTTCCTCGCGCAAACAGTGACGCAGTGCTTTTGTTGTAATTTTGCATACCACGATTGTTTGTATGGGCGCTCGACCGCACCGGAGGATATCTAGTTGAAGCACAGCCTGAAGGCAGCTAAAGACAGGAGCCTAAAGTCCACATCAATGCGGCGGGATGATAGTGGCACAAGTGCCCCGAGCTTGAGGGATCCTTCGGCACGGGCAAGCTTATTACTTATGACGCCAGGCAAATGGCGGCTCGTCCGTATCTTCGACGCCATGGTGCGATTCCTAAAGCTCCTAATGCCCCCGCTACCGCCTGTGAAAAGTCTAACGGAAGCACCCGTGGGCATCCTCGTGGTCGAGTACTGGAATGTGGGGGATCTCTCGATCCTTGTGCCATTCCTCAGGAATCTGCGACGCAGCTTTCACTCAGCGCGAATCTCCCTCCTCGTCAACCCAGCTCTCGCTTCCTTTCTAGAAGGGCAGCGACTTGTTGATGAATTTATTCCCGTGCGCGTGCCTTGGGCGAGGCATTTCAATCGGTTGAAGAAATACAATCCTTTCTCCTTTGACTGGATTTCACTGGCTCGTACGATGCTGGCGCTACGCAAGCGTCGATTCGACTGGGCTTTTTCCGGCCGTATGGATGTGCGCGACAACTTTATTCTCTGGCTAAGCGGCGCACGCCGTCGAATCGGGTACGGTATTGGCGGAGGTGCTTCCTTTCTGACCGATGAGGTCACGCCGGACCTGTCCCGCCCGCATCGCGCTGACATTTGGCTGCATTTGCTCGAAGCAGTAAATGCATTGCAGAACCGCAAGCTGGATGGCTTCCATCTAACACATGCCGAGTTGGCGTCGGCCCGGGCATACCTTGCCAGGCGTGGAATTGCCTCTGAGGTATCTCTCATTGGCGTCCACCCCGGTGCCCGGATCGCGACCCGACGATGGGGCGACGAGCGCTTCGCTGAAGTTGTTCGCCGCTTGTTGGAGGAAACCGACGCGCACGTTCTGTGGTTCTCGGAGCCGGGGACTTTGTCCGAGGCGCCTCAGTTGAAACGCTGTCATGCAGTTAGTCTTAACTTTCGTTCTTTTTTAGGCGTCCTTTCTAACTGCCGGCTTCTTGTGTGCAATGACAGCGGTCCAATGCATCTTGCGAACCTTTTGGAGATCCCAGTTGTTGCAGTCTTCGGGCCGCAACGGTCGGAGTGGTTCGGTCCGCGGGGGCCGCATGACCGTGTCGTGATTCGTCCGGAATTCTCGTGCCGCCCGTGCTCTGATTACTGCATTTTTGACCAGCCCTATTGTCTGCGGGCGATTTCAACGGATGAAGTGTACAGCGCCGTTGAGAATGTCCTTCCGCAATTGACTCACGTCCGGGATAGGCGAGGAAGATTAGCATTATGAAAGCGATATCTGGACCAGCGTTCGGTCGGGCCTTCGTTCAACAACCTTCTTGCGGAACCACTCAGGAGCCCAGCGCGGCCGAAACCAGGGTCATCGAGGCCAATGTAGCCTTTTATCTCCAGATTGCGGAGAAGTACGACGGCTACGAAACATATCTTTTTGACCCCGATCTACAGCAAACTCTAGAAGATGACCTCGACATGATTGGCTCTCATTTTTCCTCGCTGGGGCGGACACCTTCTTGTCTCGAATGCGGCGGCGGCACTGGGAACTTGACTTTGAAGATGTGTGCTCGGGGCTGGACCGTTACCGTCGTGGACGTTTCCGAAAAGATGTTGGGTTTGCTACAAGAAAAAGCGTGCGCTCAGGGTCATTCTCCCAACCTCATTCAGGGCCCCATCGAGCGATTCCTCGAGAAAGCCACCGAGCCTTACGACCTCGTCGCATTCAGCTCGGTTCTGCACCACCTATACTCCTATCTATCCATCGTGGAACGCGCCTCTAAACAATTGAGTCTTGGTGGCATCTTCTATTCGAACTACGACCCTCTCGCGCCGAAGAGCCCCTTTTGGGCTGGCGCGTTCGACGCGTTGGATACGACGATTGCCAAGGCTTTATTTGATCCAGCGGACGTTCTACCGGGCATCCGACGGCGCTTAAGAAAATTCTTCTCAGGGAGCGACCCCGAGTTCGGTCGCGCGGTGGCCAGCGCCGGTGACGTAGCGGAATTTCATGTCAGAACGGGTGTGGACGACATGCAAATCCAGCGGGTCCTAGAAACGAATGGCTTCTCTATCGTTAGGCACCAAAGATTTGCGACCGGAAGGACGGCAGTTACTCGATTCTTGAATGATCGCCTTAGGCTTTTGGAAAGCTTCAAGATTATTGCGCGCCGTAATTCTTAAGGCACAAGGCTTCGGGTCGACCAGCGACTTGCGCACCGAGCGCTTCAGCCTCGTGCCCTCCTATTCCATGGAGTCCCGAACCCACGCGGAAGACAGGACGGTGCAATTCTCAATCGTCATTCTTCAGATCTGCGCGCGAGTCCCTGGCCGTAGCGAGTTTTCGTCGCTTCGATCGAAGTGTCACGGGCCAATGCGTCTCGGATCCAGAAGGGAACCGCTCTTTAACACGCAGGATTGGTTCTTCAAAGAAGTGCCACGAAATTGAAGCAGCGATGGTGGCCAAAGGAATCTGCGCGGCAAACGCGACCAAATTTCCAGCCAGTTGGTGGTCCCGGTAGAAACCAAGAGAGCCGATGAAATGGGCCCACAAAATGAACAGTGGATAGTGCAACAGATAAATTCCGTAGCTGATCTTTCCTGTATAGCGTAACCAGGCGGCCGAGAGGCTTCGTCCAAGCAAAGAGGATCGTGGGTCAGAGGTCAGTGATGTGCCTAACAGGCCAGTAAATGCGATGGCCAGAAACGTATAGCTTACGATGGAGCTATTCCTGTGCATCAAGATTCGCGCCAGTATTGTGCCCGCGACTCCAAGCCCCAAAAACTGATACGCGCGAATGCGCCATCGGACCAATGTGCAGCTCGGAGATCGTAACCAAAGCGCTGCCAAAGATCCAAATGCGATCGCATCCAAACGAGAAAGCGTAAAGAAGTGAATAAAACCGGACGGCGCGCCATAAAAACGGGCGGCGAGCCTCAGGGACAAAGACACAACGACAAGCGAAGCGCAAATTATGGCGAGTGTCCGTTTTTTGAATAGAAATACCATGAGGGGCCAAGTCAGATAAAACTGCTCCTCAACGGCCAGGGACCAAGTTGCGCCCAGACCAAACGGATAAGTGTCGCGCTTGACGAAGACGATGTTTTGTACGTAGAAGACGAAAGCAGGCCAAATGCCAGCGGCGGTCGATCGCATGGAAGGCGCAAACAGCGGCACTATTACAAACGCCACAAAAAGGACCGCGTAATACAGCGGCCAAATGCGGAGCACCCGGCGCGCGTAGAAATTTCGAAAAAAATGCCCAGACCCCTTTGAATCTGTGAGTATCCCGGTGATGAGAAACCCTGACAAAACAAAGAATAAGTCCACGCCAAATCGCGCGTATTCTAGCATGCCTGCATGGGGCAAGGCTTCGAGAAAACCGGAGTGGCCAATGAGAACCAAAAGAATGGCGAACCCCCTGAGGCCATCAAACTGAGGTATATATCCGGGGACGAAGAACGATTTCGCGACAGGCGTGTTTCCCATGATCAGGAACCACCTCTCTTTCTGCTCGGATATTCTCTATGATTTCAACCGAGATTCAAGCAGGGGAAAACACTCACTAGAAATGGGGAATGAGACTTGCCGTACCGGTGGTTAGCCATGGCCGAAGTGGGATTGGGATGATCGCGCGAATTCTGGTTCTTCTCCCATCATGCTATATATCTAACATGAGCCTCCGCGTGGACACCTTTGGCAACGCGCCACTTGTGCCCTGCTCATGCCAGGAGCGCATGGTTTCCCATTCGGGTTTAGAACCCGCCGCTCGTTACTTGCCGTCTGCCGCCACCTGCCTTCTTTCCTTTTCCTATTTTTCCAGTCTCTTTTACACTTTTCAAAAACGTATCGGGTTTCTTTTCATTGGTTTCTGGCTTTTTTTGCAAAACCACCAGGCGTGGGGTAGCAACTCACTGGTCGCCCTATCTTTTCAACAGGTTCCAGCCTCTTTGGCGAACAACTGTGATCTGTGGTGTAGGGCGCGGGGAGTGTGGTAGCTATGGCGTCGGAGAGTCGATCAACGCAAGCCTCTGGGATCCGTTCCCGCTTCCGAGTTCTAGGAGTACGCGTTAGCGCTTTGCAGATCCCCGACGTGGTGGCTCGAATGGAGGAATGGATTAGCAACCGCAGCCGCTGCCATACCATCGCACCGACGGGGATGCACGGAATCGTGGAGGCTCAGCATGATCCTTCGTTCAAGGAAATCCTGAAGGCGACGGATGCGGTGGTGCCCGACGGGATGCCACTGGTTTGGCTGGGCCGGCGCAAAGGACACCATTTGCCTCGGCGAGTTTACGGCCCCGACCTCGTGCTGGAGTTCTGCGAGAAGACGGCCGGGCGGGGCTACCGGCATTTCTTTTACGGTGGTGAGCCGGGTGTGCCCGAGCGCGTTGCGGAAACCCTCCAGCACCGCTTCCCCGCAATCGAAGTTTGCGGCACCTTTTCACCGCCTATGCGGCCGCTAGATCCCCAGGAAGACAAAGAGATTGTGACCCTTATCTCGCGCGCCGCACCCGACGTGCTGTGGGTTGGTTTAGGGACGCCAAAGCAAGAGCGCTGGATGCACGAACACCGGGGTCAATTGCAGGTCCCGGTGCTGGTAAGCGTTGGGGCGGCATTTGACATACTCTCAGGGCGGCGAAAGCAGGCGCCACGGTGGATGCGTGAGCACGGTCTGGAATGGCTATTCCGGCTCTTGCAAGAGCCCCGGCGACTTTGGCGGCGCTACTTGGTTTACGGGGCGCAATTTATTGTCTACCTCGCAGTTGACAGCTTGCGAGGAAGGGTTTTCGGTGCGAGGGAGGAGGCAGAGCAGAGAATTCGAGCTGAGGGCCCACCTCCTAGTTCTCCGTAAGTGCTGCTGATAAAGGACTTAGCGTTACTGTAAGCTGTTTAGAATCAACAGTTGCGGGCGGCTTGTAAGTGTTGATTCTAAATGGTTTACGGCTTAGTAGAGACGCTTCTTGAATTGTCACAAAGCCACTTGGCCAAGGCGCGGTGAATCCCCAAAGAGACTCCAGAAAAGGAAAAAGCGGCAGAAGAGCTGCCGCAGGCAAATTCGCAAAACTTCCTAGATTCAACAGGAGCAGATCGGCAGGTTTCGTCAAGAACGATTTGCAGGGTCGTACTCACATAAAGCCTTTACCCGATTCCAATTCAGGAGTGGACCTTATAGACGGAGACCACAATTATCCCTAGGCTCAAATTGCCCAGTCAACTTGAGCCCGCGGCTCGGGCGCACGTTGAAGAGAGCTTCAGTGCGGTCGTGCCCTGGTCCTCACGGTGTGCCGGTGAACTTACAATTCTTCACCAAAGTGTTGAAGGAGGTGGGTGCTTGCGCGATTTTGATGCGCTCCTGCCGACCTCGACCGGTCCGCTATGCTTACATTTGCACGCTACTGATTTTTCTTACAGGAGTGCCAAATTCCCGCGAATGGAACCTCAACGCCGCAACCACGGCACAGGTCGCGGCGAGCCAACAAGAAACCGGCAAGACCCAACAACCAACGCGACATCCAGAGTCGCAGGCAAGTCTCGAATCAACTGAAGATTGGAACCGGCGTCTGCGGGAGCGATCGGTTCCGGCCGATGCAATGAGCGATGTGAGTGCGCGTGAATACACGATCGGCCCGGAAGACGTGTT
>WNFO01006446.1_pt1 | contig 14089 bp, 15 predicted proteins | sample 5400251 | NCBI WGS metagenome assembly WNFO01 (sample SAMN13153354, study PRJNA577476) | soil metagenome | isolation source: 100 cm saprolite under Madrone tree | place: USA:California | collected 2016-06-14 | reverse complement strand
GCCGAAACCATTGGAATCCGGCATGCGGATGAATTCGTACTTGACCAGCGCTTCGCGCTCATCGAGTTCGAGCGGCTCCGGCACGACCGCCCGCAGCTTTGCCGGATCGGTGCGATATGTGATGATCAGGTATTCGCGGTTAACGAACCGATACGGGCCCGGTGGATATGACGGGTTCGTAAGGGGCATTGCGAACGCCCGCTTCAGAAGGTCTTTCTCACGCATCTTCAAATCCTCTTTGTTCAACATTGGCCAGTGGGAATGCCTATTCCAAATCATCGCGTTCGAGATCGAACGTAAAGACCCCGTCCAGGCTCACCGGACGAGTGAGGACTTCCGGATGGCGCAGCGTCCGCAGTGCATCGTGATAACCCGCACGCCAATGATCTTGCATCGATAGGCGCGAAAACTCGTAGTCCTTCGAGTGACCTTCGTAGTTTTGCGCCCGGTAGATCAGTTGGATGATGTTGTAGACCTTGTCACTGGCGACGGACTTCAGGATCTTCAAATCGTCGTTCTCCTCAATATCGCCAGGAAGCCTGCGCAACAGGGCTGCAAGGCCACGCTGCACCCGGTGCACGTTCTTGAACTGGTCGGTGCTTGCCCGCGTTCGGCTCGAAAATTGAATCTCTTTCTGACGTGTGGCGACTTCGCCCATGTTGCGCGGAAGCTCGCCCCGCGCGCTCCAGAGATCGACCTGGAATGCGAGCGTATCCTGGCGGCGGGGACTGCTCTCAATCACCCACTGCAATGGCGTGTTGGACACAAGGCCGCCATCCCAGTACTGCTCGCCCTCGATCTCCACGGCGGGAAAACCCGGTGGGAGCGCCTCGCTTGCCATGACATGCTCCGGCCTGATCGTATGCGTGGTGCTGTCGAAATAGGCGAAGTTGCCGGTCCTGACATTGACAGCCCCCGCGCTGAAGCGCGTCATCCCGGCGTTGATGCGATCAAAATCAACCAGGCGCTCCAAAGTTTTCCTGAGCGAATTCGTATCGTAGAAGCTGGTCGCCCCGAGTGTCCCGCCCGGTTGCAGCCAGGGCATCAACGGGCGCGCGGAGAAGAACCCCGCTGCACCGAACGAGGCAGCAAGACCGGCGCTCATCTGGTTGAGCAGGTTGCGTGTGTGGTCGCTTCGCGCCAAATCCACGAACGGGTTGTTTGACCAATCCCAAGGCGTGCTCGAGGTCACCTGCGTCCAAAACTCGCGCAGCCGATCGACTCGAGAGTGCGGCGGATTGCCTGCAATAATGGCACCATTGATGGCTCCGATCGAGATGCCGGCGATCCAGTCTGGATGGATATTGGCTTCCGCCAGCGCCTCGTAGACGCCTCCCTGGTATGCCCCCAACGCACCGCCGCCTTGCAGAAGCAAGGCGACGCACTCGAACGGCAGTCGTCGTTCCGCAGTCATGAGGTGTGGTCGAAGCTGGAAATTCATTGCGTGCTCTCTTTCTGACGAGTTCGGACCATTCTCGAGCTTTGTCGATTCTGATCGTGCTCGCGTGCTCTGCTCGGTGTGAGAAGGCGGGTTGACATTCCGGGTTGACGAATTAAACTAAACCGTATAGTTTATATAAATCACGAACGAGCAGGCCTGTCAAGCAGAAGGGCTCACGCGACCCGCTCAGGCTTTTGGTGAGCGCGGCAAGTCCCTGAAATCCCGGCTTCTTACGAAGGCCTGCTTCGGAACGAAACCCAAGATCCATGAGAGGAGTGATCTGACATGATTTCGAAAACCAGACGTCCCTGTATCGCAGTGGTGGCGGCATTGCTTTGCGCGACAACTGCCTCTGCGCAGGAAAATCACGGCACCCCCGAGCAGAGGGCCGCGTGCGCGCCCGATGCCTTCAGGCTCTGCGCGGGCTACATTCCCGACCCCACCAGGGTCGAGCACTGCCTGAGGCAGAACAAGTCCGATCTTAGCGACGCGTGCCGATCGGTGTTCGAACAAAGTGCCGGCCCGGTGGCCAGCAGAGTCAAATAACGGAATCGGGCTGCCCCATAGGAGGGCGGCCGAATTCTGCGCAAACGCGGCAGAGACGCCGTGTGAGCCAGTAACAAGGAGATAACGAGATGGACATGTTCTACATTCCCGCGATTGCGTCGTTTTCAGGATCGGCTTCTGGAACGCTTGCGTCGATTGTCACCGGCTGGGTGACCCAGCGCCGCAAGGACCGCATCCGTCACAGCCTGCGAGCCACGTCCCAGCGCGAAGAGCTCTACAAGAGCTTCATCGAGGAAGCATCGAGGCTGTACGCCGACGCCCTCGTCAACGATAAGTCCGAGGTATCGAAACTCGTCGACCTCTACGCTCTCATCGCGCGGATGAAAATTCTTTCGAGCGATGCCGTGATCGAAGCGGCCGAAAAGGCGGGGCGGGTGATCCTCGAAACCTATCTTTCGCCGAACAGGACATTCGTCGATCTGCCCGATCTGATCAACGAGATGGATCCGTTGCGCGATTTCAGCGAGGCTTGCCGCCGCGAATTGCAATCGGCTCCGCAGCGCTGAGGCTCCTTGATCATGCCTTTGCTGCAATATTTCGGATGGGTAGGAAGTCTTCTTCTCGCGGTGCTTCTTGCCGCGAACTGGTGCTTCCCCGCACCGGTTGCTCCACTGTCCGACGTTTCGCTCGATCGGAAGATCAACATTCGAATCCATACCGATCATAAATGGCCTGAGCGTGTGGTGTTCGACACCACCGATGCGATGCCGGCGCAAAAAGCCAGCGGGGAAGCCGGCATCGGCGGAAGCGAGCCAGCCGTTGTGGCGGAACGCCAGCCCTTCGACGCGTTCGCCCAAATGGCGGCCATTCCCGTCAGACCGTATTTTCGACCGCCCTGCTCCGCCGGCCCAGCCGCAGCGCGGGAGGATTCGCGGTTTGGGAAAGCCGCACTATCTCAGTCTCGCGCGCACTTGGCGGCGCGCAAGGACCTTACTTTCCCCAGTCGGCTTCACAAGCCGCCAGGAAAAAGCTGACGCGCTCGCGTACGAAAGTGGGCAACTCGCTGCGCAGGTCTTTCGCGCCTTCCCCCATCAGAGCCCGCATCAGCATCGGCAGCAGAATCAGATCCATGAAAATCTGCGCCGTGGTGAGGCTTCGTTTCGGGCCGAATGGTCCCTTGGAGCCGCGCGAAAGTGTATGGGTGGCATCGTTCAAGACGTGGGACACGGCAGCCGCGGCGCGGTCCCGCCCGGCTTCGTGGACGTGGCGGCTCAAGGCCGGGAATCTGTCGGCCTCGGCTATCGTGGCGCGCGTGACGCCGATTGTCTCCTCGATGAATCGTTCCACGACCTCGATGCCGAGGCTCGCAAGCTTGTCCTGCACCGCGCGTCCCTTGGGCTCAAAGCCTTCGAAATTCGTCAATCCGTCGATGACGCGGGCCACAACCGCCTCGAACAGCGCCTCCTTCCCGGGGAAGTGGGCATAGATGGTCGGCTTGCTCACCGGCGCCGTCTCGGCGATCTCGTCGAGACTGGCGCTTTGATAACCTCTCTTGAGGAATACCCGCTGGGCTGCATCCAGGATCCGCGCTTTCACGTCGCCCGCAAGGTCCTTGGGCGGTCTTCCCGGACGCGGCCGTTTCAAATCATTGCGCTTTGTCATCATCTCCACCCTTGCATTCACGATGCTGCGAGCGCCCAAGCTCGCTGACAATTCCGGCTTGACACGTGTTCGATCAGGGCGCAAGTAAAATACACTATACGGTATAGTTTAAATCAAACCCTATCCGCCCGCCCTGGAGGGACGAACCCTTTTGGACGAGCTGAATCATCGCATCAAGAACGAACTCGCCTCGGTCATCAATCTTGTCACCTTCAAGGCCGTGTGGACCGACAATGCCGACGCCAAGGAAGAGTTGAGCAATGTCGTCGACTTGCTTCACCAGCATGTCGAGGTCCACAGCATTCTGACAATGCCGGATCGCGACGCGCTTGTGGACGCCGCCGAACAGCTTCGCAAGCTGGGACTGGCGATGAGCCGTTGCAAGCTGGATCGCATGAACATCCGCCTCATGTTGTCGGCTGACGCGCTGCCGCTGGAGTCGGAGCGGTGCTGGCGCCTGGCATTGGCCATCTACGAACTGGTGAACGAACGCGGTCCGCCACGCTTGCTTCGATGGCCGGGACGGTGAAATCAAGATCAGGCTGATGCGTGCCGGCTCGTGGGTGAACTGCCACGTCAGCGACAACGGATCGGGCGCGGGAAGGATCAAGCTCGGTCGAGGCCTGCGCATTGTCGGCGATCTGGTCGCGAGCCTGGGCGGCCGGATCGACCGCACCTCCGGCACGACCTGGAACTCGTTCGCCCTGGACTTTCCTCTGACGCAACGCGAGCAGCGCGCCAACCGCGTGGTCGTCGCCCGCCGCCCCAGAACCGGTCGTCGGCCAAGGACGATGCCGTCGGTAGCCTCCGTGTCAGCCGCAAGCGAACCGGCAAATCCGATCGCCGTTCAGCCACAACTCTAAGATCGAAGGAGATATACAATGTCGACAAGGACTCTTCTCACCCTGACGGCGAGCCTGGTGCTCGGCGCCGCCATCGCCGCTCCCAGCGCGGCACTCGCGCAGTTCGGCCCTCCTCCGGGACCTCCGCCTGCCTTCGCTGGTCCGCCTCCCGGCCTCGGTGCCGGTGGTCCTCCTCCGGGTCTAGGCGCCGGCGGTGCTCCCCTCGGTGGCGTTCCGGCCGGACCTGTCGCTGGCTTTCCGCCCCGCGGCCCCGCGGGCGCACCTCCGCGCGACATCGCCGGTGGTCCGCGTCTCGAGGGTGCTGGCGGATTGCGTGGCCTCGACCGCGGCGGCCAGGCCAATTTTCGCGGCGTCGAAGGTCACGCCGCGGCCTACAGCGCCAACAGCTACACCCGCAATAGCTACAACAGCTATGGCCGTGGCTATGGCTACGGCCATGGCTCCCGCTACTGGCCTTATGCGGCCGCGGCGGCGGGTGCTTACGCCTATGGCAGTTCCTACACGTCCTCCGACGAAGGCTGCTACTACGTCTCCACCTACAGGCGATACGGCACCAGGCGCGTCCTGGTGTGTCATGGAGATGGAGACTGATTGAGACGGACGGCCCTTTGGCGCCCCGGTCCCCGCACCGGGGCGCCCGTCGTTTGGCCGAACGCAATCTGCACCGTCAGAGCCGTTTTTCGGGCTTGACAACCTCGTAAACAAACTATACGGTTTAGTTTAATTATAGCAGGAGAGCGCCGTGCGCCATTTTGTCCCCCGTCCCCCCGCGTCGGCCATTTCGAGGTCCATGCGTGCCGCACTCGCGCTCGTGCTGCTGGCGGCGCCGCTGAGTGCCTGCAATGACCCCGCCACCACCGTCGAGCGCGCCGCGTTCGTGCGCACCGAGATCGTGCGGCCGCGGGACGGACAGGCGTCCCTCACGCTGACCGGCGAAGTCCAGGCCCGCTTCAGCGCCGACCTCTCCTTTCGCGTGAACGGGCGCGTGCTCGCGCGCCTGGTTGATGTCGGCGCCCACGTCAATGTCGGCGACGTCCTGGCGCGGCTCGATCCGGCCGAGCAACAGGCCGATCTTGATGCTGCGACCGCAGGGGTTGCCGCCGCGGAGTCCCGGTTGCGCGTGGCCAAAGCCACGTTTGATCGGCAGACCTCCCTCATCTCCTCCGGCTTCACTACCCGCGTGGCGTATGATCAGGCGCAGGAGCAATTGCGAAGCGCAGAAAGTACGCTTGAAACCGCCAAATCCCAGTTGGGGCAGGCCCGCGAGGCGCTTGGCGACACCGAACTGCACGCCCGTGCTTCGGGTGTGATTACCGCGCGAAACCTTGAGGTCGGGCAAGTTGTGCAGTCGGCTCAATCGGTTTTCACGCTGGCGCAGGACGGTGACCGCGACGCGGTCTTCGATGTCCCAGAGTCGTTTTTCTTTGGCGACGTGGAGAGCAGGCGCGTGTCGCTGACGCTGGTCTCGGACCCTGACGTGACCGCCGTCGGTGATGTCAGGGAATTATCGCCTGCTGTTGATCCCAAGAGCTTAACGGTTCGGGTGAAAGTCGCGATCCAAAATCCGCCCGCCGCGATGACGCTTGGCAGCGCCATAACGGGCACCGCCGGCACGAAAGCCGCCAGGGAGATCGCCTTGCCTTGGACCGCGCTGATGGCAACGGGTTCAAAGCCCGCAGTCTGGATCGTCGACCCCCGGACGAAGACAGCCTCTCTCAAGCCAGTGTCTGTCGCCGGCTATGAAGCCCGAGCGGTGCTGATCAAGGGTGGCCTCGAGGCTGGAGACCGCGTCGTTGTCGATGGCGGCAAGCTGCTGAGCTCCGGCCAGCCCGTGACGTATGATGAGGATCGATCATGATGACGCGCGCTCTTGCCCTTGGCAGCATCTTCGCTTTGGCGCTGGTTCTGACGGGATGCAAACAGGAGACAAAGGGCGAGGAGCCCGTCCGCCCTGTGCTGTCCCATGTCCTGAAGCCGACCGCGCCGGGCAATACTCAGGCCGTCGGAACTGTGCAGCCCCGATACGAGACGAACCTCGGCTTCCGCGTGCTGGGGCGGCTCATCGCACGTCCAGTCAACGTCGGAGATCTGGTTGCCGAGGGGCAGACTATTGCCGCAATCGACCCGACTGTCCTCGAGCTCGCCGTACGGTCTGCGAAAGCCGACCTTTCGAAAGCCCAGGCTGTGCTTGAAAACGCCAGCGCAAGTGAGGAGCGGAAACGAATACTGATCAAGACCGATGCCACGACGAAACAGACCCTTGATGATGCTGAGCAGATGCGCGCGGGCGCACAAGCATCGACCGCCCGCGCGCAGGCGAACCTGACGAAGGCAATCGAGCAACTCGGTTATGCACAGGTCAAGGCCGATTTCGCCGGCGTCGTCACAGCCGTAGGCGCCGAAGTGGGACAAGTTGTTTCGCCCGGTCAGCGTGTCGTGACAGTGGCGCGGCCGGAAATCCGGGAGGCCGTGGTCGATATCGGCGAAGACTTTCCGGTGCCATTGAAGATCGATTTGCCGTTCGCTGTCAGTTTGCAGCTGCGGCCGGCGCTTCAAGTGCAAGGCCAGATTCGCGAAATAGCGCCGCAAGCCGATTCGGTAACGCGCATGCGCCGTGTCCGCATCTCTTTGACGGATCCGCCTGAGAGCTTTCGCCTTGGATCCACCGTTACGGCGAGACCGAACAACAGCGAGAACTCCGTTCTCCGGGTGCCCACGTCCGCCGTCCTTACCAGGGATAGTCAGAATTTTGTTTGGGTGGTCGATCCCCTCACGGGCACGGTTTCCCTGCACAAGGTCGATCTCGCGGAGGACGAAGGCGGCCTGCGGGTCACGGACGGGCTCCCGGAAGGCGCGCGGATCGTCACCGCCGGCATCCATAGCCTCAAACCAGGACAGCAAGTTCGTTTCGAACAGGATTTGGCACCATGATATCGTTCAACCTTTCCAATTGGGCTCTCGGACATCGTTCGCTCGTCTGGTATTTCATGCTCGCCTTCATGGCGGCGGGACTGTTCTCCTATCTGCAGCTCGGGCGCCAGGAAGACCCGGATTTCACCATCAAGACCATGGTGATCCAGGCGCAATGGCCGGGCGCATCTCCTGAAGAGATGACGCGCCAGGTCACCGACCGGATCGAGAAGAAGCTCGAGGAGCTGGAATCGCTCGACTACACCAAGAGCGTCACGGTTGCCGGCCAGACCACGGTATACGTCTATCTGCGGGACACCACGAAGGCGGCTGACGTCAAGCCGACCTGGGTTCGCGTCCGCAACATGATCGCGGACATCAAGGGCGATTTCCCGCAAGGCGTGATCGGGCCGGGCTTCAACGACCGCTTCGGCGACGTCTTCGGCAACATCTACGCCTTCACCAGCGACGGCCTGACCCAGCGCCAGCTGCGCGATGAGGTCGAGGACATCCGCGCCAAGGTCTTGACCGTGCCGGATGTGGGCAAGGTCGACATCCTTGGCGCGCAGGACGAGGTGATCTACCTCGAATTCTCCACCCGGAAGATCGCGGCCCTTGGCCTCGACATCCACTCGATCATGGCCTCCCTGCAGGGACAAAACGCGGTCGCGCGGTCCGGGGTGTTCCAGGAGGGGCCCGAGCGGATCAGCGTGCGGGTGAACGGCCAGTTTACGTCGGAGGCAAGCCTGAAGGCGGTGAACCTACGCATCAACGACCGCTTCTTCCCGTTGACTGACGTCGCAACCATCACGCGCGGTTATACCGATCCGGCCAAGACGTTGTTCAGATACAACGGCGAGCCCGCGATCGCGCTTGCCATCGGCATGAAGTCCGGCGCAAACCTGCTTCACTTCGGCGAAGCGCTGAAGCAGGAAATGTCGAAGGTCATCGCCGACCTGCCGATCGGCGTCGGCGTTCACCTGGTCGCCGACCAGCCGGTCATCGTCGAGCATGCCGTGTCGGGCTTCACCGAAGCGCTGTTTGAGGCGGTGGTCATCGTTCTCGCCATCAGCTTCATCAGCCTTGGCATGCGGGCCGGGCTAGTGGTCGCGATTGCGATTCCGCTCGTGCTCGCCATCACATTTGTCGTGATGGCCTATGCCGACATTTCGCTGCAGAGAATTTCGCTTGGCGCGTTGATCATCGCGCTAGGCCTCCTGGTTGACGATGCCATGATTGCCGTCGAAATGATGGTGGCCAGACTGGAGGTCGGCGATCCCCTGGAGAAGGCGGCGACACACGTCTATACGTCAACTGCCTTTCCCATGCTGACGGGAACACTGGTCACCGTCGCCGGCTTCATCCCGATCGGCCTCAACAGCAGCAATGCCGGCGAGTTCACCTTCACCCTGTTCGTGGTGATTGCGGTTTCCCTGATCGTGTCGTGGATCGTCGCGGTGCTGTTCACGCCGCTGCTCGGCGTCGCCATCCTGCCCGCCAAAATGAAGGGTCATCATGGGGAGAAGGGCCGGGTGGCGCAAATGTTCGCCCGCTTGCTGCTCGTCTGTATGCATCACCGCTGGACGACGGTCGGTGTGACTGTTGCGGCCTTCCTCATCGCCTTATTTGGCATGAAGTTCATACCGCAGCAGTTCTTTCCCTCCTCGGACCGCAGCGAGTTGGTGATCGACTGGAGTTTGCCGCAGAACGCCTCGATTGCCGACACCAACGCGCAGATGGCGCGCTTTGAACGGGAAAAGCTGCAGGGCAATGGTTCAGTCGAGCACTGGTCGACTTATGTCGGCACCGGCGCTCCGCGGTTCGTCCTGTCATTCGATGTGCAGACGGCTAATACCTGGTTCGGCCAGCAGGTCGTCGTGACTAAGGGCGGCATCAAGGCGCGCGACCAGGTCAAGGCGCAGTTCGAGGACTATCTGAAGAAGACGTTTCCCGGCACCGATACCTATGTCAAGTTGCTCGAGGTCGGTCCACCGGTGGGACGTCCCGTGCAGTACCGCATGAGCGGGCCAGACATCGCGAAGGTCAAAGATCTCTCGCAGCAGCTCGCCGGCATCGTCCGAAGCAGCCCCGATCTCGGCAACGTTGTGTTCGACTGGATGGAACCTGCGCGTGTCGTCAAGGTCGATGTTCTCCAGGACAAGGCGCGCCAGCTTGGTGTGACCTCGGAAGACATCGCCACGGCATTGAACTCCGTGCTCGAAGGCACCCCGATCACCCAGGTTCGCGACAGCATCTACCTCGTGAATGTGACGGGACGCGCTACTGCGGCCGAGCGTGCCTCGATCGATACGCTGCGCGACCTGCAATTGCCCGGGGTCGGCGGTCAGTCGGTGCCGCTCGGAGCCCTGGCCAATCTACGCTATGAACTCGAACAGCCGACGATCTGGCGGCGCGCGCGGATTCCCACCATCACGCTCAAGGCGGCCACCGTCGGCAACGCTCAGCCGAAAACCGTCGTGGATCAACTCGCGCCGAAGGTGGCGGAGTTCGCCAAGGAACTCCCGGCGGGATATTCGGTGAAGATCGGTGGCTCCGTGGAGGAGAGCGCCAAGAGCCAGGCTCCGATCGTGGCCGTCGTTCCGCTGATGCTGTTCGTCATGGCTACCGTCCTGATGATCCAGCTGCAAAGCTTCCATCGTCTGTTCCTGGTGTTCGCGGTCGCGCCGCTCGCCGTGATCGGCGTCGTCATGGCCATGCTGCCGAGCGGCGCGCCGCTTGGGTTCGTCGCCATTCTCGGCGTACTGGCGCTGATCGGCATCCTGGTCCGAAACTCGGTGATCCTGATCGTGCAGATCGAGGATCTGAAGAAGGAGGGACGCGGAGACTGGGACGCCGTGGTGGAGGCGACTGAGCATCGCATGCGGCCGATCCTCCTGACCGCGGCCGCCGCAAGTCTGGCGCTGATTCCGATTGCACGCGAGATTTTCTGGGGCCCGATGGCCTACGCGATGATGGGCGGCATCATCGTGGGCACGCTGCTGACGCTGTTATTCCTGCCGGCGCTATACGTGGCGTGGTTTCGCATCAAGGAGCCGGAGCCTGCGATGAAGGACATTCAAAAAAATCCGATTCCGTGGGAATCGCGAACAGATCTGCCGGCTGATGCGCCACATCGGCACGAAATGGAAAATGCATAGGAGCGAAATATGAGAGAAGTTTTGAGTCTCGCCACGTTCGCCCTCGGGGTATTATGCCTTGTCGCGTTCGTGACCTCGGTAAAGCCGAATGCGTTTGCGGCAGCCGAGACGCCGAACAAGACTGCCCATTGCCAAACGGATGGCTCGCAGGCGCGTGGATGCGGTTTGCACGTCTTTGCCGCAGCATCAGGCTTCGGGCAGCGGTGGTGACAGTCAGAGGGTCGACGTCCGCTTAGACCCGCGTGCGCTCCCTCACCCCGATTGAAATTCTTGATTCGATCTCGTAATCATCCGCGCGGATTCGCTTGATTCAGCGATTCGGTTTTATTCATTAGGGTAAGCATATGACCACTCTCGTTGAGACCCCAACCCAGATTGCGGCCCGTGCAGGCACACAGTATTTTTATTTCTACATGGCGCTGTCGTGCACGGCCGTGGCGTTTTTTGGCTTCGCCCCGACATACTGGCTGCCGATGGCGGCACGAACATTCAAGTCGAGCCCGATCGTCCACATTCACGGGCTGGTATTCTTCTGCTGGACCTTGTTCTTTTGCTTCCAGACCTGGCTCGCCGCGTCGGGAAGGATCGCGAACCACCGTTCGATCGGCATGATCGGAATATCTTTTGCGACCGCGATGACCATCTTCGGCGTGCTGGCAAGCATCAACCAGATGAAGACCGCGGCGGCGGTGGGACTGAAAGACGAAGGCATTGCCTTTGCGATCGTCCCGCTGAGCGGCATCCTGTTCTTTGCCGTCGCGTTTAGCTTGGCCATCGCAGCGGTGCGACGGCCCGAGCAGCACAAGCGGTTGATGCTGCTTGCGGCGATCTCCCTTCTCGACGCGGCGGTAGCTCGCTGGTTCCTTACCTTTCTGGCGCCGCCCGGGCCCCCTGGACCGCCGCCGGTCGCGGTCACCCTGCTTCCGGCGTTGGTCGCCTATCTGCTGCTGGCGGCGGCCATCGTTTTCGATTGGCGCACGCGTGGACGGCCGCATCCGGTCTATGTGTTCGGCGGGGCGGCGCTGGTTGCGATCAAGGTGCTGAACCTGCCGATCAGCGCCACCTCGTGGTGGCATTCCTTTGCCGGCGAAATATTGGCGCTCGCGCAATAGCGCAAACGGCTTGAGGCCGGGGTGCTTGCGGGCTGCGCCCCGGCCGATTTAAGCTTGCGGACCCTCCAACTGGAACAGGAGGGTGAAGGTGACCCACCTTGACCCCCGAGGTCCGAATGGACTGGTTCGGTTGGCAGCTCTCCAAGGATCCCGCGGCGGACAAAAGCGCCGCCTTCGGTCCGCAAGCCATTCTTCAGGAACTGGGCAAGCGCGTCCCGCAATACCTCGATGACATCGATCAAGGCAGGCTGATCTATCCGGCCTGCAAGAGAACGCCTTCGGATCCCCACGGCGACATCCGCTCGATCTGGGACCATACCCGGCTGGAAGCAGCCCGTTATGTGAGCATGGTACCGCGGCGCGAGTTCGAACCGTTGGCCGAGCCCGCGCGTCAGCCCGACGTGCTGGAGGCCTATCTTCGCCAGCGGCCACATGAAGACACCGTGATTGAGTTCACCGGCTCCACGATGGGCGATCTGGCGATTGCCATCATCGCCGGCTTCAACTGGCTGAACCACTGTGCCGCTCTGGCGGGATCCGATCGTGACAAATTCTCAGGCACACTCAGCAATTTCAGGAAGGTCGCGGGCCTGGCGTGGCAATGGTGGGCCATCGAGGGCGCCGGTGAGCGCTGCAGCCAGATGCTGGCGGAAGGCGAGAAACCGCCGCTGATGCTCAATTTGCTCTGGACGGAATATACCCGGCTGGCAAAGGAGGTGGCGGCCGCGGCATTCTTCGGATCGTCCATCGAGCAGGCGATAGCCGGGCGAGGCGAAGTTCTCAAATCGGAATTCGCCGGCCGCCCCGAGGAGCTCGACTCGGCCCTCGGCGAACTTGCGGAAACCATGGCCAGTTTCGAGCGCGCCCGCGATCCCGATGATCTGATCGGCTAAAGCATTTTCCCCTTTTCCAGTCATGGCCGGGCAAAAGCGCGAAGCGCGTCTTTGCGCTAGATGTCCCGGCCATCCACGTCTTTCTTGTTTTAACTTGTTTTAAGTCCGGCAAAGACGTGGATGCCCGGCACAAGGCCGGGCATGACGAGCTTCATTCATTGGCTGCTTTTGAGTCAGGCTCTCGGGATGAAGTCTTAGTCTAGCCTCCCCGAGCCGGTTGAGCCGCCAACAACGTCTCGAACTCGGCAGGGGCAAAGACTTTCCCCTCGTCGTTGGTAATGGTGACTTGCCAACCTTCGCTGGCCCACACCCGCGCCCTTGCCATCGTGATCAGTGAGCTGGTCCTTTCGCTTTTCACCGTCTCGTTTCCGCGTTCTGCGATCATTTTGTAGACCAACCCTCATTCTCCTTGGTGTGTTCCCAGCATTGACGTCATCTTGATCGATGGTTTTGACTGCAATCTGCCGACAAGATGACGATTTGGCGGCGCAAGCTCGAGTTGCGTTGGCCTCGCTCATGTCAGGCTCGACCCTGAAATGAACACGGCTAGTTGATCAGGTAGGCGTCAACGACCCTTGGACATAACGGATTCGTAACTAGTTCGTGGACTGGTCGAGGCAAAGAAAGAATGCTCAGAGAGCCGCATGCGGAAAATCGGCGATTCAAGCGCTTTGCGCGCCATTTTACTCGCATGGGCATTATCTCTGACCTGCCTGCCTACGAATCTCATGGCTGCGCCATCGGATTCAGTGCAAACGGTCGATCAGGCCGGTCCATCCGATGAGCCATTCGGACTTTCCACCGAAACCGTGACCAGGGGCACGGCGTTGGAGAAATGGCTCAACGTCGAGCACCAAATTGACAATGATCGGCTGGTGCTGAAGACGTGCCAAGAGAACCGCGCATCCTGCCAATCGCCGGCCGCTCTTCAATTTCTGGCCATTGTCGACATTGGGCGAAACCTGGAGGGTCGCGCGCGCCTCGGCGAGATCAACCGCGCCATCAATCTGAAACTAAAGCCCAAGAGCGATCTGGCACTTTACGGTGAGGAGGATGTTTGGACCTCGCCGCTGGCCACCTTCGCCATCGGTGCCGGTGACTGCGAGGATTACGCGATTGCAAAGTTTGTTGCCCTGCAGGAGGCCGGGGTTTCCCCCGACGACCTTCGCATTGTCATCCTGCGCGACGACCACCGCGAAGAGGACCACGCCGTCGTCGCGGCCAGGCTCGACGGAAATTGGCTGATGCTGGACAATCGCCACATGGTCCTGGTCGAAGACCAGCTCGTGCGGCGTTATCGCCCGGTATTTCTAGCCGATCGTGACGGCGTCAAGCTCTACTCCGACACGCCAGCTCTTGCCGGGGGCTCGCGCGGATATGAGCGGGCCATCGGTCAAATCCGGCGCTAGTGTTGTGACTCTAACGCTTGTTTCGCCCGGGCGACTTTTTCGAGGATTTGGCCTGCGGACTTTGTCCAGACGAAGAGTTTGGGATCGGCATTGTGGTTCTCCAGGTATTGCATGATGGCGCTCTTGAGTTCGGC
>WNFO01003036.1_pt1 | contig 14089 bp, 11 predicted proteins | sample 5400251 | NCBI WGS metagenome assembly WNFO01 (sample SAMN13153354, study PRJNA577476) | soil metagenome | isolation source: 100 cm saprolite under Madrone tree | place: USA:California | collected 2016-06-14 | reverse complement strand
CGTAAGACCGCTGGATTGCTGGTTTGCATTCGGCGCCTGCGCCGACAATGATCCGGCTGAGAACAAACCCACCCCCACCAGCGCCAGTAAAATAGCGATCGAGCAAAGAACGAAGCCAAGGAGGATGCGCGGATTGAAGAAAGCGGATTCGGACGTGGATATTGTTTTCATGGGAGATTTGCAGGAGACTATCAACCAAGCCGGACGGGTGTCACGGTTTATTTATACGAAAAGCGCGGGATTGTTTGGTCCAATCTGCGGATCAGTCACACAGGCCGCGTTGAACCGTCACATCGTTAAAAGAGTTAAAGCGTCTGTCCGCTTCATCGCTTCAACCCTCCAAGGCTTTAACGATCCACTGGATTTCCTCGCGCGCACAGCGCAATATTGCGGTCGCCAACTGCGCCCGTAGCTCAGCCGGATAGAGCAACGGATTTCTAATCCGTAGGTCGAGTGTTCGAGTCACTCCGGGCGCGCGCTCACTTAACGAATTAACGACCAATCAATCGTCACTTGTCACCCGTCACTTGTCTTTCGTGATCGAGCAGCCATTTCTTGCGCCATAATCCGCCGCCATAACCGCACAGCGTCCCGTCTGCGCGAATGACGCGGTGGCACGGAATCACGATACAAATCATGTTTGTGCCATTGGCGCGACCGACCGCGCGCCGTGCGTTCTCATCTCCGAGCTCCTTCGCCATCCATGAATAGGAACGCGTTTCGCCGACTGGAATCGAACGCAAAATCTCCCAGGCTCGCAGCTGAAAGTCCGACCCAACCGGTGCGAGTGGAATATCAAATTCTAACTTCTTGCCGGAAAAGTAATCGGCAAGCTGAGAACGAACCGCGTCCAGATACCGATGCTCGCCGGGCACAATGTTTGTTCGCAAACGTTTTCGCAAGATCGACAATTCCCTTTCTGTCGCGCGCCGGTCGGCGAATTCGAGCAAACGCAGACCTTTGTCATCAGCGACTGCGACCATCGCACCAAGAGGTGTATCGATTCGCTCGACGAACATTGGCTCGCGCAACTTCGCTGCCGTCGGTGAATCGCCAAAGACCCGTGTGAACGCTTCGCGAAAACCGCTGGCCGATTCGAATCCACTTCCGTTTCTAGCTTCATCCACGCGTCCGCCTTTCTGCACCTCGCGCAACGCCAGACCCATCCTGCGCGCGCGATGATAAGCTTGAAATGTCATTCCATAATGCCGCTTGAACTGGCGCCGCGCCGTAGAAGGATCGATCGCCAGCGCCGCAAGCTCTTTATCCGTCAGTCGTCCGCCCGGGGCGCGTTCGACTTCCGCGCGCAAGCGCTCGATCAATCCCGGTGGGCGTTTGTCCGGATCCATCGGATGGCAGCGCAAGCACGGGCGATAGCCGCCATGCAACGCCTCGCTCGGCGTCGCGAAAAAATCGACATTCTCGCGCGCCGGCTTTTTAGCCGAGCAAGTCGGCCGGCAGAAAATTCCTGTCGTGCGCACGCCAACATAAAAAATTCCTTCAAAGCTCGGGTCGCGATTGACCAGAGCGCGATACATCGTTTCGGAGGGAGGAAGAAGTTCGAGCGCTTTCATATCCGTTCGATCCGGAACGTGTAACAACCGCGGTCCGCACTGCGCGCATCCACGAACGCAGTCTGTGGATTTTGCAGCAGTGTTTCAATGACCGTCTCCGGTTCGGCTCCGTTTACTGGTTTGGCATCGATCATGTCGTTTTCTGAATTATAGGCGCGGAAGACGCGGCCGCTGCGAAAATCCGCCGGATATTCGCCGGTTGCTGTGTAGCGTTCGCACGGTTGTTCGTGAACGAAAATCGGCCCTGTCTCGGAATACGGATGACCCGGCGGAATTGCCGCGAAAGGAAACAAGATCATCTGCTCGCCCGGCTTCGCCCACCGCAGGCAATGGCGACAGGGATATCCTCGTGGCGAATCAGCCATGACAACCCGATGATCGGTCGCACCGCTTTTGGCCGCGCGCCGCGCCGCCTCAGCGATTTCAGTCTTCAGTGGAATCACTCTAAAATTGGAAGTTCTCATGACCCAACGTATGTCCCGCCATCGAGCCGCGCATCGACGAAATTCAGGCGGAGAATTCGGTTCGTGTTACCAACGATGGTACGCCGGATGACCTTCTTTGACGGCAATGAACAATCCGCGACAGGTCGCGCAAACTTTTTCCCCAGCGCTCAACGTTCCTTCAACGGTCGCACGATCATCCTTTAGATCGACAACTTTCGCGGAAAGGAAGACCGGGCCACTCGTCGGAGTCGGCCGCAGTAATTTGATCGCGTATTCCGCCGTAACTGTGCACGGCGCATGATCCGCACCCATGCGTTTCATCAAGTCAAAGGCGGCCGTCCAGTTGCAATGGCAATCGAGTAAGGTCCCGATGACGCCGCCATTCAAGACGCCGGGAAAAGCTTCGTATTTTTTCTCCGGTTTCCACTCCGCAACCACCTCATCATCTTTCGGAAAACTGCGAATGCGTAGACCGTCCGGGTTCGCCGGGCCACATCCCCAGCAGGCGTTATTCGGCGCATAACGTTCCTGAAGCGAGAGCGAATCCTCCTCCGACATTCAAGATCGCGATCTTATTCTTGCGCGCCGTCCGAAGCCAATCCCGGGTAGGGTCGCAGCTTCGGCCCGACGTAGCGAGAGCGCGGCCGGATCAAACGGTTGTTGTCATGCTGTTCGGTCACGTGCGCACACCAGCCGGCCACTCGGGACGCGGCGAAAATCGGCGTGTTTAGCTCAGGTGGAAAACCAAGCATCCAAAATACCGGCGCGGCATAAAGATCGACATTCGCGCACAGATGTTTTTCGCGTTCCATTGTCTCCTCGAGCTTCTCGCAAATTGGGATCCATTGTTCCTTGCCCGTCCGTTTGCCCAGATCACGGCCGATTTCGCGCATCAGCGGGACACGCGAGTCGCCTTTTTTATAAACACGATGGCCGAATCCCATGATCTTTTCTTTGGTGTCGAGCTTCTTTTTCAGCCAAGCTTCCGCCCGATCAGGCGTCCCGATCTCCTCGAGCATCTTCATCGATTCCTCATTCGCACCACCGTGCAGGGGCCCTTTCAGAGTGGCGCAAGCGGATGTGACCGCTGCGTACATTCCGGCCAGCGTCGAAGCCGTCACCCGCGCCGCGAAAGTCGAGGCGTTGAATTCATGGTCCGCGTAGAGCACCAAAATCGTGTCGAGCATTCGGATTTGCCACGTTTGCGGCGCTGCTCCCGTTAATTTGTAAAAAAAGTTTCCTGCGTGCGTCATGTCCGGCTTATCAGGCAATGGCTCGTCACCATGCGAGATTCGCCAGCCGTCAGTGATCAACGTTGACACGCGCGCGATCAACCGAATCGACTTCCGAATGTTTGCCGCGTGGGAGTTATCGCTCAATTCACTGTCGAAGGCGCTTAGCATCGATACGCCGGTGCGCAGCATATCCATCGGATGGGTCGATCGCGGCATCAGCCGCAACATTTCGATGACCGGCGCTGGCAACTCGCGCTCCGCCGCAATTTGTTTCCTGAACTGCGCAAGCTGTTTCACGTCTGGCAGTTCGCCGTTAAGCAAGAGATAAGCGACTTCCTCGAAGCTCGCCTGCTGCGCCATTTCGTGGATGTCGTAGCCGCGATACATCAGCCCGGCATTTGGATCGACCCAGCAGATCGCGGTTTCGCCGGCGATCACGCCCGCCAAGCCCGGGCTGTACTCTGGTTTGTTTTCAGTGCTCATCTTGTTTCGTTCACCTTAGCAGCGATACGCGCTTGGACAAACTATCGGTCGCCACCTACCGGCCAATTTTCCGCATTCGGGTCATAATCGAGTAGCTCGTACAGTTCCTTGCGCGTTTGCATCTTGTCGACCCAATCCGATTGTGTTCCGCGCCTCTTCAAATCGCGAAAGAATCCTTCGCTCGTTTTCATTGAAACACGAAACGCGCTCATCGGGAAAATGACTATCCTGTATCCAAAATCGGAGAGCTCTTGAAACGAAAGCAAAGGGCTTTTGCCAAACTCAGTCATATTGGCGAGGAGCGGCGCTTTGATTTCTTTGGCGAAATCGCGGAACTCGTCCCCGCTTTGCAATGCCTCCGGAAAAATCACGTCCGCCCCGGCTTCGACGTAACTCCTCGCCCGCTTGACTGTGCGATCGAAATCTTCTACGCCGCGCCCGTCTGCCCTGGCGATGATTAAGAAATCCGGATCGCGCCGCGCCATCAGCGCAGCCCTGATTTTCCCCACCATCTCGTCAACATCGACGAGATCTTTCCCGGCCAGATGCCCGCAGCGTTTCGGAAATTCCTGATCTTCAATGTGACAACCGGCGAGACCAGCACGCTCGAGTTCACGAACTGTCCGCGCTACATTTTCCGCTCCGCCAAATCCCGTATCTGCATCGACAATTGCCGGAATGTCGACGGCGTTTCCAACGTAGCCAGCGAGTTGCACCACTTCGGTAAGAGTGAGTAGTCCAATGTCCGGCACTCCAGCCGTTGCATTAGCCATTCCAGCGCCGCTGATATAAACGGCGTCGAACCCAGCACCCTCCACTTGCCGCGCCATCGCGGCGTTCGGCACACCTGGCATCGCGACACAACCTTTCGCGATCAATTGTCGCAGTTGCGCCGCTTTTGTTCTTTTTGTCATGTTGGCGTAGTCAAGACAGCTGTTATTGTTTTCCTATCTTCGGCAGCTCCATCGCTTGCATCAATCCGTCGATGTTCTTCGCCTCATCGAGCTTCCACACAAGATCTACAACTTCGCGCGCTCGCTTCTCACCGAGGGCTGGCGAGACGAGCGCAAAGAACTTTCCCTCGACCTCGGAATCCTTTAACCGGTTCTTCGCGTGTCCCAATGGATAATCGACCCGCTTCGTCACCCGCCGTCCGTCATCAAGATCGACATGCACGATGTTTGCGACCGCGTCCGGATACAATGCGCTCAACTCCGCGTTACGTTTTACGTTTACGGTCTCCAGAAATTTCCAGACCTGCGGATCTGCGAAGCGCTCACGTTCGAATTGTTTGTTTGTCACGTCGCCGTCAATGAGCGCGATCGCCGTGATGTAAGGCAGGCTATGGTCCGCTGTCTCGCGCGTGTTCGGTTTCCATTTCTCCGGCTCGCTTCCGATAATGTCGACCGACGCATCGTGACTCTCAATCATCACCGATTTTATCCGCGCAGGATCGGCGATTTCTTTGCGCAAAAACAACGCCGCTTCAATCGCGCTCTGGCTGTGATATTCCGCCGGCCAATATTTGATGCTCGTTTTTAAAATCATTGCGGCTGGGCCATGCTCTGATTTCGGCAATGGAACGGCGAATTTTTCTCCGAGATTGCCTAACGCCACGCCGAGTTGTTTCTCGAATCCCATTTGCCCTTCGAAAATCGGACCGGGGCCGGTCATGCCGGCGCGCGCGAGCAGTGCCGAGTAAACACCGTGCCGGGCCGCGGTCGCAAACGCGACACCCTTCCAGTGCGAAAGCTCCCCTACCCGCGCCTGACGCATCGCCGCACCAGCCACGCCTGCGATATTCACCGCGTGGCGCGTTTTCTCGGGGTCGAGATTCATCAAACGCGCGCTTGCCAGCGCGGTTGAAAAGGCGCCGTAGGTCACGTGATCCCAACCCCGCGCGCGAATACTGGCTGCATCGCAGAATCGGCACTGCACTTCGTAGGCCAGTGCGATCGCGGTAATTAACTTGCGTCCATTCGCGCCGACGCTCTCCGCAATCGCCAGCGCGGCGGAAATATTGTCGCTTGGATGCGCCGGTTCCTTCGACAAATAAGTATCGTTGTAATCGAAATAGCGGATGGCACAGCCGTCTGCAAATGCTGTCCAGTCCGGTGGCGCCTTGTGATTGGTGCCGATAATTGTCGATCCTTGCTTCGCCGAAAACTCTGATGCAACCTCGCGCGCAATCCGGCAGGGTTCTTCTTCCCATGCCCCGAGTGCGCAGCCTAACGAGTCGATCACGCGTCGCTTCACTTCGTGTATCACTTCGGGTGAAAGCTCCTCAAACTGAAGCGCGCAAGCGTAATCAGCCAGTTGATGAGCAAGCGTTGTCGTCATGAAAAATCGGAACTGCAATCTGCCGATGAATTGCTACCGAGCAAGCGAACGCGGGAGGTGCTGCGTCATAGTCTCCAGTGAGCACTGCGGTTGCCCTGCAATTCAAAACCGGGCACACTTCCCGCGTGAGCGAATTTCAATTCGGAGGAGAATTTGTCTGGCGCCCCACGCCAGAGCTGATTGCGCAATCCAATTTGCAGCGCTTCATCAACAAGCATGCGCTCGGCTCCTATGAGGAGCTGATGCGAAGATCGACAACGGACATCGCCTGGTTTTGGGACACCGTCCTATGCGATCTCGAGGTCCAGTTTTACAAACCGTACTCCCGTGTTGTCGATCTGAACGAGGGCAAACCATGGGCACGGTGGTGCGTCGATGGCGAGATGAACGTCGTCCACAACATGCTCGATAAGTATGCCGCTACTCCGACAGACGCGCGCATCGCAATCAAATCCGAAATCGAAGACGGAACGATTCGAACACTTACTTATAAAGAGCTGCGCGAGGAGGTGAACAGGATGGCGGCGGCGCTGCGCAGTCTTGGCCTCGACAAAGGCGACGCCATCGGTGTGTTTATGCCAATGGTGCCCGAAATTGTCGTCGCCATGCTTGCCACCATAAAAATCGGCGGAATTTTCCTGCCGCTCTTCTCCGGCTTTGGTGCAGCCGCGACTGTTTCTCGATTGAAAGACGCCGACGCGAAAGCTCTTTTCACCGCAGCCGGAACTTATCGTCGTGGAAAATTTTGCGCGATGAAACCGATCGCCGACGAAGCGGCATCGCAAATTCCGACACTGCGACACCTCATCGTCTTGCAAACTGAAACTGTAGGGGACGCTGTTAGCGTCCCAGGCACAAAATGGGAAGCTGACAGCTTCCCCTACAGGACGCACTCGTGGCGCGAGTTGATCGAATCGAAACCAACCCTCGCTGAAACCGAGCGCACCAGCGCGGAAGACCCGATGATGATCATCTACACATCTGGCACCACTGGTAAACCAAAAGGAGCGGTGCATACGCACTGCGGCTTCCCCATCAAATCCGCGCAAGATATGTGGCTGGGACTCGATCTGCACGCGGACGAAACACTTTTCTGGATGACAGACATGGGCTGGATGATGGGACCATGGGAGGTCTTCGGAACTTTATTGCTCGGCGCGACAATGATGCTCTACGACGGCGCCCCAGATTTCCCCGGACCCGACCGCGTCTGGTCGCTTGTAGATCGACACAAAGTGACAGCGCTGGGCGTATCCCCGACACTGATTCGAGCGCTGCGCCGTTACGGCGACGAAATCGTGCATCAACACGATCTTTCGTCGCTCCGCAAATTCGCTTCCACTGGCGAACCGTGGAATCCCGATCCATGGATGTGGCTATTTCAAAACGTAGGACGCGGAAAACTCCCGATCATCAATTATTCGGGTGGCACGGAAATCTCCGGTGGTATCGTCATGGGCAACGTCCTCACGCCAATGAAACCGTGCGCCTTTTCGGGACCGCTTCCGGGGATGGCGGCGGACGTGATAGATGAAAACGGCAAATCCGTTCGCGGTAAAGTCGGCGAACTGGTCATTCGCGAAGCGTGGATCGGAATGACGCGCGGCTTCTGGCGTGATCCGCAACGTTACATCGAGAGTTATTGGTCGCGTTGGCCGGACATTTGGGTGCACGGCGACTGGGCCGCAGTCGATGGCGATGGACTTTGGTACATTCTCGGTCGCAGCGATGACACGATTAAAGTTGCAGGCAAACGTCTCGGCCCGGCAGAAGTGGAATCGATTCTGGTCGCGCATCCACAGGTAAGTGAAGCCGCAGCGGTCGGCGTTCCCGATGTGATCAAAGGAGAAGCGCTTGTTTGTTTTTGCGTTTTAAAGAAAGACGCGAACGGAGATGTCGATCCTTCGACTGCGTTCAGGACAAGCCTTGCCGCTGAATTAAAAGGGAACGTCGCGCGCGATCTCGGGAAAGCACTTGCGCCGCGCGACGTATTTTTCGTGCCAGACATTCCGAAAACGCGAAACGCCAAAGTGATGCGACGCGTCGTCCGCGCCGCTTACATCGGCGAAAAACTCGGCGACACCTCCGCGCTGGAAAATCCCGCCGCGCTCGATGAGATCAGGCGCGTCGCCGGAATGTAGGCCTCCCTAGAAGATTCCGGCACTTGCCAGTTGTATTCGCCAGATAGGGCCGCCGACATAAAGTGGGCCCTCTGCCTTGACGAAGGCCGGGGCCTCGCCGCCGAGGACCCAAACGTGCGTGTCTGCCGGTTGCTTCCCCATCAGACGCGCCAGGAACCCAGTGAGGCCGCCGATTTCCACTTTCACAACATAGCGCATGGCTGTATGCCGAAACCTTCCAATCGTGAACGGTTCCTCTCCTTGTGGAAGGATCGCAAGCTTGACGAGCCGCGGCTTTGGCGTGGTCGCCACCATTGATACTGTCGTCCGCGGCACACTCGGTTTTATGTCTTTCATCAGCGTTAAGAGCAAGCCGTTGGCGACATCCGGCGGCAGCTCCATCCGCTGCCGCTGCATGCTTGTCCGGCTTGCGCCCACGCATCGATGACCTCAATGAATTGATTCACAAATTTGCGGTACATACCTGCTAATCCTTGCGAGCCATGAAGGGCCGCGGATGGTGAGCGAGCTCAGCGTATCCAAGATGGCTGACGTCCGAACCCCCTTTACACCATTGGCCGGAACCTGCCGACCACTTCCTGTAAACGGCCGGTTATTTGGCCTAACGAGGACACTTCCACTGCTTCGAGCAACGCCGGGAAGCAATTTTCGCCGCGCTCGACAACATCGACAAGTTTGTCGAGTGCGCGTTTCGCTCTCTCGGCGTTCTTGCGTTTGAATTTTTCTAGGCGGTCGAGTTGCAGCTGCTTCTTCGCGCGGGGGGTGCGAACCATTTCCACCTCCGCCATTTTATCCTCGTACCCTCGATATTTGTTCAACGCAATAATGGGTCGCGTCCCGTCATAAATCTGCTGCTCGTATCGATGGGCGGCGTTCTGGATCTGACTCCGCTGGTAACGATGCTCGATCGCCGCGACTACACCGCCAAGCCGTTCGATTTGGCGGAACTCTTCAAGGGTCGCAGCTTCGACCGCGCGCTCGACCGCCTTCATGCCGGGCGAACCGCTCAGCATATTCATTGTGTGTTTAAAAATGCCTGATTCTTCGAGCAGGATCGCCTGGCCGTGCGCTGCCAGGCGCATCCATTCTTCGCTCGGCGTCGTGAATGGTTCGTCGGCGCTGTTCGAGTGACAGGAATTGGTTCCGTTCATGAACGCGAGCATCATCTCAGCCGCGGTGCGCGTGAGATTGTTTTTGAATTCCGCAGCCACCAGTGATCGCCCGCTGGTCTGTGTATGCAATTTGAACATCTGGCCTTTTGATCCCGCACCAAAGACGTCCCGCATTCCAATTGCCCAAATTTTGCGCGCCACTCGGGCGAGGGCGACATACTCGACGTCCAGCCCGCAATCCAGGAAGAATGAAAACCGCGGGGCGAATTGATCCACTGGCGTTCCGCGTTTGCTCAATAGCTCCGCATAAGCAAAACCATTCGAAAGGGTGTAGGCCGCTTGCTGGACCGGTGTCGCACCGGCTTCACCCATATGATAACCGCTGATCGAAACCGGATACCACCGCGGCATTTCGCGCGTTGAAAATTCAATCATGTCGCAAAGGAACCGCAACGAAGCGTCGATGGGAAAAAGCGTTTCATTTTGCGCCTGAATTTCTTTGAAAATGTCCGCCTGCACGGTACCGCGTAACTTTGCCACGACCGCGGGCCCGAAGCGGCGTTTCGCGGCCGCGATGTACATTGCCATAATGGCTGGAGCCGGCCCGGTGATCGTCAGCGAAGCGGAAAAATCCGGCGCGCCTAGATCGAACCCAGCAAAAAGTCGTTCCATATCGTCGACCATGTCGATCGCTACTCCGCCTTCGCCGATTTTTCCGAACACGCCGTCGGCGTCGCTATCAAGTCCGTAAAGGGTCGGGCCGTCGAATCCGGTGCTGAGCCGAGCGGTTCGTTGGTGCCCGGTGACGCATCGAAACCGTGCGTTCGTGTCTTCGCCTAACCCGAGAGCAACGAAAAGACGCGTCGGTTCCTCCGACCGATGTAGTGGCGGCCGTGTCCGCCTCTTTTTGGAGGATTTTGCAGACGATATACCCGCTACTACATCGTTTCTTCCGTCTTTCGCTTCGGTTCCATTTGGTAACGGTTCGAGATAAAGCTCACGGTAGGCGCCATTCGTGAAGGGAAATTCACCGGGAAGACCTTCTCCAAAGAGATAGCGGGCAATTTCTCCCGGTTCATCGAATTCTGGAAGTGCCAGTCGCGGCAACTCCAATCCGGTCGGTGCGCGCGTGATTGGAGTATTTGCCCTAATCTCATTCCAGCGCCGCAGCATCTCCGTTCCAAATGTCGGGTTCGCGCGGGCGCGTTTTACCTGGTCGAGCACGAATCGCTCGTATTTTTCAACCGCACCGACGACCTCTCCCAGCTTGCTCATGGTTCTCGCTAGTTATTTAGCGTCGGAAGGCACCGCTACACCATCGGCCGAAAGTGGCCGACAATTTCCTGCAGGCACCCCGTGATTTGGCCTAACGAGGACACTTCCACCGCGTCGAGCAACGCCGGGAAACAATTTTCGCCGCGCTCCACAACATCGACAAGTTTGTCGAGTGCGCGCTTCGCTTTCCCGGCATTCTTCTTTTTGAATTTGGCAAGCCGGTCAACTTGCAACTGTTGTTTGGCCCGCGGCGTGCGCGCCAGTTTCACTTCCGGAATGTCATCCGTTCCATTGCGGTATCGATTCAATCCAATAATCGGCCGAGTCCCGTCGTAAATTTGCTGTTCGTAACGATGCGCCGCATTTTGGATTTGGCTGCGCTGAAAACGATCTTCGACTGCCGCGAGCACACCACCGAGCCGCTCGATTTCGCGAAACTCATCGAGAATCGCGGCTTCCACTGCGCGCTCGACCGCTTTCATTCCCGGCGAACCGCTCAGCATGTTCATGGTGTGCTTGAAAATTCCCGATTCCTCGAGCAGGATCGCTTGCCCGTGCGCCGCGAGCCGGATCCACTCTTCGCTCGGCGTCGTGAACGGTTCGTCCGCGCTGTTTGAATGGCACGAATTCGTCGCGTTCATGTAAGCAAGAATCAACTCCGCCGCCGTGCGGGTGAGATTATTTTTGAATTCCGCGGCAATCAGCGAGCGGCCGCTGGTCTGCGTGTGCAATTTGAATAATTGCCCGCGTGGTCCCGCGCCGTACGCATCGCGCATTCCGATCGCCCAAATTCTGCGCGAGACGCGCGCCAGCGCGATGTATTCGGCGTCGAGCCCACAATCGAGAAAGAACGAAAGGCGTGGCCCGAATTGATCGACCGGAATCCCGCGCGCGGCGAACATTTCCGCGTAAGCGAATCCGTTTGAAAGCGTATAGGCCGCCTGCTGCACAGGCGTGGAGCCGGCTTCGCCGATGTGATAACCGCTGATCGAGATCGGATACCAGCGCGGCATTTCGCGCGTGGTGAACTCCACCATGTCGGTGAGAAAACGCAGCGATGCTTCGATGGGAAAAATTGTTTCGTTCTGCGCCTGAACCTCCTTGAAGATGTCGGCCTGAATCGTGCCGCGCAGTTTCGGAACAACCTTCGACCCGAAACGACGTTTGGCTGCCGCGATGTACATCGCCATGATGATCGGCGCCGGGCCGCTGATCGTCATCGAAGCGGAGAAATTCGGCGAGCCAAGATCGAATCCATCATAAAGCCGCACCATGTCTTCTACCGTGTCGATTGCCACTCCTCCTTCGCCGATTTTCCCGGAGACGCCATCCGCGTCACTATCGATGCCATACAGTGTCGGCCCGTCGAACGCGGTGCTAAGCCGATGCGTACGCTGATGTTGGGTCAGATAATGGAAGCGCTCATTCGTGTCTTCAGCCAGCATCAATCCGGAGAACAACCGCGTCGGTTCCTCCGGCGGTCGCGACCGTAGAGGCAGCCGTGTCGGCCGCACCTTCGAGCGATTTGCAGGCGACCCGCCTGCCGCTACATCGTTTTTGTCGCCATCTTTTCCGTAACTGCTCAATTCGATTTCGCGCACCGGCTCCAAATACATCTCGCGATAGGCGCCGTTCAGAAACGGAAACTCACCCGGCAATCCTTCGCCAAAGAGATAACGCGCGATCTCGCCGGGTTCGTCGATTTCCGGCAGTGCGAGGCGTGGCAATGGCAATCCGGTCGGTGTGTGCGTGACCGGCGTCTTTTCCTTGGTGTCGTTCCAGCGATTAATCAGCTCGCGTCCAAATTTTTCGTCCGCCCGCGCGCGTTTCACCTGATCGAGAACGAACCGGTTGTACTTCTCAAGTGCTTCAACCACTTGTCCAAGCTTGCTCATAATAGGTTTGCGATCGTCATCGCGCCCTGTCTGCTGAAATTAAATCGAACAATCGATCCACGCCAGGATCACGATGCCGTTTTGCGACGGTGTCAATGAGCTGTTGCCCACGACGGTTCTGTTCCAAACGCTGTTCGATTTCGCTGTGGGCGGTGCGAGCACGTTGAAGATCGCTCTTGTTCACTACCACGATATCGGCCAAATCGAGCATGACGATTTTTTGCAACTGCAACCGACTGCCATAATCGGGATTCATTACCAGCACGGTAAGATCGACAATTCCATTTTCCTGAAACGGCATCGCCTCCTGTCCGGTGCCAACTGTTTCGATAATGACGTAGTCGAATTTCGATTGCGCGAGCTGGGCGAGACAATCGTGCGTGGCGGGCGAAAGCCCACCTGCTTGCCCGCGCGTCGCCATGCTGCGCATGAACACGCGATCGTTCTGCGAGTTAATCATCGTGGCGCGATCGCCCAGCAACGCTCCTTCGCCGACCACGCTCGGATCGTGCGACAAAATCGCAATTCGTGCTCTCGGATTTCGATTCAAAACACGTAGCACCAGCTCATCGATCAGTGTTGTTTTTCCTGCGCCGCCGGGACCAGTGAACCCAATGACCTTTGGATTGCGGATTGCGGATTGCGGGTTTCGGATTTGCTTCGCCGTTCGGCGTTTTCCTTTTGCGTGCGCCTCTTCTATCTCAGTGAGTTTCCTTGCCAATTCCATGTCGGACGACTTCGCGGCTGTGCGCCTGCGTGGTTTTCCGTAATGCTTGCGTACATAATCGGTCATTTCCGTGAGGGAGGTGCCGGCAAAGAAAATCTGGTCTACGCCTTGGCATTCCATCTTTGTCGCATCCTTATGTGTGATCGTCCCGCCACCACCACCGAAAACCTTGATGTCGCTCGCGCCGCGCTTGCGTAAGAGATCGACAACTTCCGCGAAGAACTCGACGTGCCCGCCATTGTAACTGGAAATGCCGATGGCGCGCACGTCCTCCTGGATGGCCGCGCGCACAATGTCGCCGACCGAGCGATGGTAACCGAGATAAATGACTTCAATCCCGTGCCGAATGAACTCCAGGTTGATCGTATTGATCGCGCTGTCGTGTCCATCACAAATTGGCACAGCGGTCAGGACTCTTATTGGCGCGACCATCAGGCGAAAAGTCTAATGGTAATCGTTTGACCGGCAACGCCATTCTAGCCTAGTAGAGTGACCTCAGATGAGTGCATCGCCTGAAAAATCGCGGGCCCTTTCGGCGATCGGTTTCGCCGGTTTGATCGTGGGAATACTCGATATCACATCCGCGTTTGTGCTCGCGGGGATCAAAGGCACGGGATCCATTCGAATGTTGCACGGAATCGCGAGCGGTTTGCTCGGGCAGCGATCGTTCGAGGGAGGAATGGCGACCGCGGGGTTGGGTCTCGCCGTTCACTTCCTGATCGCGTTTACAGCGGCGGCGGTGTTCTACGCCGCCAGCCGGAAATTCAGTTCTCTGACACAGTACGCCGTTGTGTCGGGATTGCTTTACGGAATCGCGGTTTACATTTTCATGTATTGGATGGTCGTGCCGCTCGCGTTCCC
>WNFO01007137.1_pt1 | contig 14091 bp, 19 predicted proteins | sample 5400251 | NCBI WGS metagenome assembly WNFO01 (sample SAMN13153354, study PRJNA577476) | soil metagenome | isolation source: 100 cm saprolite under Madrone tree | place: USA:California | collected 2016-06-14 | reverse complement strand
CAAGTTGTGAGGAACATAATAGGTCTTGTGGTAGTCGCGAACTGGAAATCGTCAATGATGAGTCTGAGAAGAGCATAGAAACCCATTACTTTGCTCAACACTTAGTTTTCGAAGGGCAGCCATCAACCCACCAGTTTCACTTCGGTAAGCGCTCTCCGGAGGGTTGAGAAGACGTTGCGCTCTGGGGGTATGAAATATCAGGATAGTAGAACCAAAAACCGTGAATCTCAAAATACGATTAACGTGGGTCAGTGACGTACTGTAAGGCCATAAGATCCCCAGAAGTATTTTCCCGGCCTTGCATTTCGGAGTAGACTACGCCCGAATCTTCGCCTTGCGGATTAATGTGATGTACCTAAGAAGGTCAAGTTCGGACAGGCATAGGTGCAAGAAAGTTTCAGCAGACCTCGGTGATAAATCCTGCCTTCGAGATGGTAGGATATAGAATATGATCGACATAGATGGGAAGGATTTGCAAAAATCCCGCCTCTCCAGCGGTGGAGACTGTATAGGCAGTGTGGTCCGTGTCCGTCCATGCGTTGGTGCCATTGGAGAAACCTCGGTTCGCGAAGTGGTCTATGATACCTTTGTAGGGGTACTTCTCCGAGCCCATGAAAACCAGACTTGAAAGGTGGCTGCGTCAGGAACAAAGCCACGCGTGCCCAACGTGTACTCACTGTTCCAGGGTGTGCGGACAACCAGTATCATTGAAAACTGCGCATTGTAAGACAAGCATGAATTTGTGGAGGCATAGTTCGCGTACTCTCGGTGGCCACCACAAAATAACCATTCACGATGGGAGCTATTGAAAGAACAAAGATGCACATAAGAAGAGGGGAGGGTCAAGGCTGCGGTGAATCGCTCACCCTCGTAATCCAAATGAACCACATTGAGACCAGTGACCCTACTACGCCAGCTGGAAACCGTGATTTCAGACAAGCCGAGCTCGACACGGTTTATGAGATCAAAGTTTCCAAAAGTCTCGGACGATGATGGGTGGTGCAAAGCTTGAGCCATGTCGGGTTGCAAAGCCTGAGCAAGTCGGGAGCTATTAGTGGAAAAGAAAGACGATGAAGTTGGCCTTGACAGTCGTCCTTTAAAGAAGGACAATAACCGATTCATCCGGAGTCTTATATGCCACTGCGTAGGTGAGGGAAAGGCGATGCGTTTGTGAAATGTGACCGCGTTGTAGGGCACAGCGTTACCCAGTCGCGCAACAAAAACACAGCATTCTAAACACAGCATTCTTAGTAAACTCTCTAATTGGTGACCTTCATGCCAGGGACGTTCACTCTTACCCCAGAACAGCTCGCACTTCGAGAAGCACGTCGCTTGAAGAAAGAGAAAGCTGCTACAAATGCCGGTGTATCGTCATCCTACACGCCTCCGAGTTCCCTTTTGAATCATAAAAAAGGCCAAATACTGCCACGACCCTGGTTGGCAGTCCAAGATGGCACAAACGCCACCCATACTGCCAAGATTATGACTTGGAATGTTCGTAATTTTTTTACTTCTGTGTACACAGCGTTGGACAGACATATGATCTCCGCCCTTATACCCCTGCTTTCAGCTCTTAGCCCAATGCCTCGTCCGTGAGTGGAGATCGGTCTTAGAATTTGAATGCGAGCTACACCTTTCAAAACACACTCCAAGGTCGCGAGCTTTTCCCCAACAGTGACTGCTTGAAGTCTTCCCAGCGAGAGCACATGCTTTTCAAGGAAATTCTTTCTGCAGATGCAGACATTCTGTGTCTTCAAGTGAGAAATACCCATACGAAAAGCGCGATATCACTCTTGCTTATCTGCGCACGTCACCTCAGGAGGTTGATCATTCAGAAAAGCTAATACCCGTTCTAGAGGAGGCCAATTACGGTCATGTGTATGCAGCAGGGCCTAGGAAGAGGCATGGATGTCTTATCGGCTTCCGCAAAGATTCTTTGGCGATTCGTGACCAATTCGTCCTTCACTATGACGATATAGACATTCGCGCGGATGGTACTGAACTCTCGCGCAAAGGTTTGAGCTTCCGGACGAAAAACATAGCCAACGTCGTCATCTTGGAAAGGCTCGGGCAACCCAGCGAGGGCTATATAGTCGCGACAACCCACCTGTTCTGGCACCCTTCGTCAGTTCAACCTGGATTGATCAAACGAGGGCATAGTAACGCTAACTTCCGATTTACTCTTCACTTCCGTCCAGGTATGCGTATGAACGAGCCAGGTATGCGTTATTGTTCGATGTATTCGACCACAACCGTTCGATCCGTTCTCAGACAGGCGGGCATCTTACTTCGCGAAGTCGTCAAGTATCGTGAAATCTCAGGGCTGTTGTCCTGGCCGTGCTTCCTTGCAGGGGGCAAGTCACACATCCATCTGATGCTCCCTGAGCCTTTCCCCTGACGATCGCTTCCCTGCGACACCAGACTTCAATTTTAGTCCTGAAGAACCGGGCTATGCTCTCCTAGTCGGAGACATGTTGACACCAGCCCAGGAGGAGCTTCTAGAAAGATCTCGCGTTATACACGTCTCTGTCGACCCTACCGTACCGCTCACCAACCCCGCCGCGACCAGTGACGACGACGATGGTGGCGCACAGGCCGATCCGGACAGAGTGATCGTGAATGCACGCGAGGCTTCGCCGGCTGACGGCTTGCTCAGTTCGTCTGAATTGGTGGATCTATTTACCGTTACCACCGTGCGTCCGCGTAGTTTATACGACGAAGGTCAAAGGCTCCTAGAAAACATTTCTGGTTCTGGCCCAGTCCCTCGCTGCGGCGAACGGATGGGGTTACCACCTCATAAACGAGGCGCATATGAACCGGAATGGACAAGCTATACACACTACTGGCAGAACGTGTTAGGTGAGTATCTCGCCAAACTCGGTGCAAACGTAGCTGAACAAAATCCTCAGATTACATTTGGGTTATTGATCCTCCGAACCGAAGGAGTTCTGTTGTGCGCCTGCTTCAGCCACACACAACAGAAAACCTTCACCCTGGCCTCCCTCGCAGAGGGATATCTGCTAGCGACCACGTCTCGCTTGCAGCTGAAATTCAATGAGGTGGCGTTCTCTAAGATAGTCGTTATCTCGTGAAGACACTCTAGATTAATCCCTTAGTGCATGCAAATATTTCATACAAATCGATTATCAAAGGTCATGAAGTCATCAACGATCTACTATATAGTATGAAGGACCAGAGCTGAAAAGGGACGTTTCGTCTTGATTCAGACCGGCAGAGACAAGTGACAACACCTTCGGCTTCCGAGTCTTGCTGCACCTCTTCTTCACGGGTTCACTGGTTTACCTCTCAAATACATGTTTGCAATACAAGCTTCTGGCGTGTAGTATCGTAATCTATGCAAATACTGTAGCTGATCTGAATGATACAGTGGATGTTTTCGCATACATTATTTCATTCGAGACTATCATCATAAGTAGACTTGGTCACCTCGCCATTGTGTCAGACAAACAGAAAGCTGCCTGTCAGAATGCTAGTGCAAATTAAGACTCCCTCGGGCGCACACAGAATTCAGCGGTCATGTCTCACTCGCAGCCGAAGTTCAATGGGATGGCATTCGTCAAGATGGGCACTACCCCATGAACACCACTTGTGTATTACTCTAGATTGGTCCCTTAGTGCATGCAAATACCAACTGGGTATCAAAAGTCAAGAAGAAATAACCAGGGAACCGACATGGAGAGTGTATGCACGTAAAGGCGAGACTTGAAATATACGATGTGTAGTAAAGCAAGAGCGTCCGTATGTCATGATTACCGTGCGGCCGTCCTATCTGAACCTGCCAGAAGACTCTCGTATAGTCCAACAGCGGCCTGTTCATTGCGTAGCTGAATCATGTAGATGATCCCGGTGCGCGCACCATTGTCACTCAACTCAACCGCAACGCCCGTCTTCGCAACACGCTCGACGCCATCCGTGAGCACGATTGTCGAAATCAACACGGACTTGTTCTTATCTTCTGCCTCCACCACCAACTGTTTCACATTCGTCGGCTGCTCGAGGTATAGCTTCAGCTTGGCGGACCCAAGCGACTTCCACTGTGCATGGCCTTGCTTCAAAAATACCTTGCACTTCATCTGCGCCGAGATGGTAGACGTGACTGGCCCAGTCTTGGCTGGCGTACCTGCCGTTGGCGACGTGGGTGGGCTCGGTTCGTCGGGTGACGAGGCGTGAGGCGGATGAACTCTCACGAAGCCCATCCGGGAAGGAGGGGTCTGGAGGGTCGCGGCCAAGTGAAACACCATAAGGAGCATTGGGAGGCACAAATTGACCATTCATGGGGTTTGCAGGTAAATGTGGAGGGAATCTATGGGCACTAGCCAGGTCCATACCGTGCATCGGGTGTTGGGCGTGGGCAAGACTCAAAGGCCCGCGTCTGCTCATAGGGTCCGCACTGGCGGCGCGTTGAGGAGGAAGGAATTGACCAGGACTGATCACTTGGCCAGGACTAATCACTTGGCCAGGTGCAGGGCCTCTGGGAAGGGGGGCAACGGGTTGAAGTGGGGGAGGCTGAGAAACGGATCCGGGATTGAGAGGGGTACCACCCACAAACCGGGGTTGTCCAACATTGTTGTCCAAGCGTTCAGACTGAGATGACTGGCGGGCTGGATATGATGGGGTTGAATGGGGATCGGGTGCTGGCTGGGCCCAGTTGCCACCTTGTTGAATCTGTACTTCAAGAGAGTGAACTAAATTAGACATGCTACTAGTGAGCGACATCGAGCCAGGAATGGCGTCATGGCTGTTTCTCTGAGAAAAACCAGAGTCATGGCGGGATAGTGAAGGGTTAAGACTGTTAACTGGGGAAGAAACACGGTGCGGCGAAGGGCTACGACTACTCATAGGCGGAGCATTTGTTTGGCGTAGATCTGGAGCCGTTTGAGAAGACGGCATGCCGCCATTGGGAACGGGTTGAGGTCTGGACATCCCATTCAGCGTTGGCATTGGAGGAACTGGATGTTTGGAAGAAGCATGAACTGGTTGCATAGAAATGAGTTCAACTCGAAGGACATCAGGGTGGACACTTACCAGCGTTGGCAAATTCGATGCACTCATGAAGTTCAGAGAGCACCCTTTCCCTCATAGCCGGTGATGTGAATACCAGAACTAGTTTTTCTTTCTTTAAAATGGTCACTTGCAAGGCACGGTCTACATCCCGCATAGTCAGCCAATAGTATCCAGATATTATGAGCGAATGCAAACCATCGTTTTCTACTTTCACCACTTTGAGATGCTTCCCGGCCAAAGGAGGGTAAAGTAGCCACATATCCGCACCAGGGGTATCTATACTCTTCTCCTCAGGTGCCATTTTCTCGCACAGAAGAAAAAGGTCAGAGAGGATAAAAACTCGGCCACCGAGGTGGTTGACTTCAACACCTGTAGACCGGGGAACAAAGCGAACACCCGCATCTACACCGATTCTCAAGGACCTTGCGTAGGATAGTGAGGGAGGGAAGATCTGAAGGCGTACTGGCTGCTCTAAAGTCAGCAGGAACAGGAAGAGACTTAGATTAGCAATTTACCCTTGACTTCATGGTAAAAATATCCAGGCATCTTTCCACGGCCAAACGGCTCTCGAGATCAGGTAGAGGAATCGACAATTCGCCTGTTGGCCCTCGTTCTACAGAAGACAGGCTAGTGTCGTTGGAGGACCTGGCGCTGAGGAAAATGTAAACGACAAGACCCCATTATCATGTAGACCGAAACGCACGCGCTAGAGAGGCTAGATCCCCGGGCAGAACTTGTCTCACTCCCTGCTGTAGTCTCAATGGGAGGAAGTTCCTGCATTTTTGACATCCCTGTTGGGCTGCGGAGATCAACCACAACCTCGTCCTCTGCCTCCGGAACTGTTAGTGATGATGACCCAGCCAGGATCGTAGCACGCGAATCTAGGATAGTAAGTAGTTTGTCAAGTTTTTCGGCTGCATCAGCTAGGAGCTTGTGGTCGCTTCGACCCGGCTGTGTCCCCTTCAGTAAGCGCCCATACAGCTTTTTGAAGTACTTCAAACGTCCCATTGGGAGAAGGAACAGGTCATCTAGGGTCCAGATTTGCGAATTTGGGTCGGCAGACGAAGTAGTTGGAGGCGGCAGGTTAGCTGAAAAAGTTGCAAGCACACCGGGGAGACGAGTGTTGTTGCGCACGGGTTCCCATGCGTCGAAGCCTGTGCAATATCGCTCGCAATATGTTGTATATGGTTCCTCTAGTTCGTTGATCTGTCGAATAGAATGAGAATACGAGTTTTGAAGCTCGCTATTCCACACCGGGACGCACCCATAGCATAAGAAGATCACCAAGCGCCTTTGGTGAGGAGGGGTTCGTGCCAATTTCTTTCAGACGCTGAATCGACAGAACAGCTTAGTGGGTACGATATGGGCGCGAGCGAAGGCACGAACGGAGAGTAAGGAACGATCTGCTTTGTACACGCTCTCTATACTTCTGAACATGAGGTCTAGGTCATGGGGAGGAAGGTTCGAGCGCGACCATGCGGAAGCAACTTTCTGTATCAACTATGAGCACTGGCACGGAAGACGGCGCCCGTATGATGGCGGGAGGGACTACCCACGCGAATGACGCCTGTAAGTTGGTCCACATAAAGTTTTTCTGTGTCTATAAGGTCGACCAGTGGGTTCGTGCGTTTAGCGCGAGAATCGAAGCCGGCGGGACTGGCCGGGCTGGTGGGAGTGCCAGAGCGGGAATTGAGATCTAACGGAAGCAGGCAGGATGAGAAGTGGGGGTAGAGAAAAAAGCGCAGAGCGACCTTGGCCTAAAAGATTGTCTGGAGCAGCAATGTTGATGGGTGCAGGAAGAGGGCGGAGGTGGTTAGAAAGCGATGAAGGCTCATAGTGAGGATTGGATTTTGGAGGGAGTTGCGGTGGCGGGGAAAAGGAAAGTGGGTGATCCTGAGGAGGAGGAGGGGGGAGACTATCTTTGGCAGGGGGAGGCAGGGCTTTGTTGGATTGATGCACTTGGAGTGCGGTCATAAGGACACCTGTGAGAGAGAGAAAAGCGCCGTCAATGGCTCGTCCCGACCCACCGCGTGTTCCAATCCCTCTCACTTGGCTCGAATCAAACTTCAACACACGCCCTCGCACCGAACAACTTCTCCGCCCTGAACTAGACGACGGCCTCATAACACAACACGACTTTAATGCCGCCGTAGATTTCTTTCCCGGCGCCCAGCGTTATTACTCTGTCCGTTAAACTTGTCCGCTGTCATGCTTTTTGCCCAACTTGTCCATCCATCGATTAATATTCCTCCCACTTCCCTTTCCTAGATTGCCGGCGGCATCATTGGCACCCTGTCCATCGTCATCTATGGCCAGATGCTTCGTAGGCCACCGATTCCCATTAATCGCATCCCCTCCCTCGCAGCCGTCGCTTCTGCGGGCGGCGTCATCGGCGGCACATTCGTGCGCGCCAACGCACACTCCGATTTCTTCCGTAATCTTGACAACCGACCTGCGTTCTTTCAGGCGATAGATAACATCCAGTCCAGGCTTGGCGAAAAGCCCGCGGACCAGCATGCCGACCATGCATATTCATTCCCAAGTTCAGACAACGAGAACCAAGAAATGGCTCATGGTGCCATCAGCTCCAGAGGGTCATGGGAGGAAACCGCCGTTGACGTTAACAGAGCTACTTTGAGCCCCAATCCCAGTATAGTAACCCATTATAGATACCTCTACAAACACTGACCATTTTGTGTTCTTAGGCCCCACACAGCCTTCCCAACGCAAGAGTCGTTGGGACGAGATCCGAGAGGAACATGCGCGCAGCATGGCGACACGGTCGTCCTGGGATGAGCTGCGACAAAACGCAGGCCGACAAAAATCTGAGAATACAGGGAGTGACCAGGCGAGTGGATCACAAGATCCTGTTATTGACCGACTGGCCGAGCAGCAAAAATTTGATGCCATGCTTGAAGCTGAGCGACAGAGAGCGGAGAGGGGGTAGGACACTCACGTTTGATTTTATGGCGCGTACTAGCATTATATCATTCAAGTGAGCAACTACATTGCGCATGAGATGTCGGAATGCCCCATGTCATAATCCCAGTACACCACACCACACACGCCTTGACGTTCGCCACAACCTCGACGGGCCAGCAGCTTTTTGACCTTGAGCTTCGTTTCCGATTCCGAAGCTCTGCTTACTGCTAATCTTCCTTTGTTCGTTATTTTCGGCAAAGAGTGTCTATGTATAAGAATTTGCTGACCAGTCAGATTGCAGTATTTATATTGTGCCCGGTGTGAGTGTACGTTCAGACACCATCGATCCATTCCCGATTTTGTTACAACAAGGACTACGACAGCATACAAGCCAAAACCAGTGAAAATAATTATATCGAAAGGGACAAGAATCTGTTCCAGTAAGTGTCATACGCGAGAAAAGCAGAGGAATGGTCCAACAACTCTAGGAGCTTGGCCTATAGTACATGGATCCGTTCCGTAAGACCGAATCACAGTTGCTAGCGCGAGACCCATCCCAGCCCATCGGTTGTTGGAGGTGAGGTGTTTGACAATGCGGGAGAGCCGTGAGCTGGCTCAACCGTTTCGTCAAATGACGGGCTCAGTGGGAGCGGAGCCACATGCACATGGCCCACATCCTCCTCACTGCCTGGCACTCGTTTGGACCACACGCCCGCATGGGAGAAGGGATAGAGGGGTATGCCAACCTCGAGAGGTAGCTGCTGGGTGGTCATGCGGACGATTTCGGTCATCAGTCCTTGCAGTAATTTTTCTTGACGAGCTAGACGAGCCGTTCAGTAAAGCAGGAATGAAATAAAAAGCGGACAGCGTACTTCCAATGGGGGAACGTTTGCCGTAGTCGGTCATGGCAAACCTTGGGAAGATCAGAATCAGAATACGGCGAAACGCAATGACGGGACCTCACCGTAGAACGTTGATCACACCCCACACGCCGTACTCTCGATCAGTATCACCAGTCTCAATAAAGTACTTGCACAGCTGGATCTGGACAACAGCGGCCAGGTACCAACAGATCTGGACGATCACATTAGCACGCGGCCTTACTCGCCCGCGAAACGATCTGCGTACCGTGACAAAGGGATGAAGTCGGGTGATATCAAACGATGAAGATGCGAGCGTGTAATGCTGTGCAAGGATACCACGAGATGCCTCAACACAGCGCAACGTAGACATGCTCTGACGATCCGAGAAATCTATGTATGGGTTGTGCAGCGTAATTGTCGCACTTGAAGACATGTGAGCAGATTGACCCCACAATCTAAATGTCACGTACGCATGCGGAATAAGATGAACCAGGTAAAGATCGGTGTCAAGCCCCCCGCCGCCGTACATGCTTTCCAACTCGCTAAGACCATTCTTAAAAAGCGGCGGGAGACTGGCAATAAATTCGGTGGATACAAGTCGATCCAGTTCCTCAAACCCGGGTGTAGCGAATGGATTCAGGATTCTGGACAGTGGTGCCGAGGCTCGGAGGTTGGTTCGAACACTGAAGTCGGTAACTTTACCGAACAACATCATGGCCTTGATAAGCAGCAGGAACGAATCAGTGTACTCTCCTGGATGAGTAGTGAAGACGTCTGGGGTGAACAGACTCTGGGGATTGTCTGCAATGGCTTGCTGCAAACAAGATCAGGCAAGTGTTCTCCTCGATGTCGGAACCCGTTCACGCACATTAGTTTCAAAGTCTTGGGTGCGAAGGGGAAGTTCCGTCCCAATGTCTCGCTCATCAATGCCGTGGACCCATCCCCCGACAGACACAATGCGATCGAAGAGCACCGCCATCCACCAAGTACGGCGCCGGAGTTCCAAATCGAGCGCATCCTTGGGCGGTGCAAGGTAAGCGCCAGGCGAACCGACGCTATGTCTCGCAAAAGTACCAGGATAATTCAAGCGAAGGGGTATGGCAGTTCGCGTCTGGAACCCTGCGAACACCCAGATCTCGACCCAGCGGCCTTCGGAATAGAAGTACCAGGATAGTAAGATGCAAGCTTGCATCACGGAGAATATGTCCTCTCCACTGGCCATGGTTCTGTCTATGTAAGAACGGGTCTTGCTGGCATGGAACTCAGCGAATCGATCCCTTCGAGTGCCATCTGGGAGAGTGATTATGTTCTTAGAGACCCAGCGAGACGCCGAGGCACACTACCATAAAAGGTTAGAGACAAACGGTAAGCACCGGCCAGGGCGAGAACATCGGCGGACGTACAATAGCGTGCAGAATGGCACAGTGTGGAAAACCGGGGTTTTTGGGTGGGAGCCTCATGGAGGCTAAAAAATCGGGCCTGTGAAAAATCCTAGATCCACAGGGGTCGCATTTGAAGAAGACGTCTATGCTGCGAAACAATCAGTTTCAAAGTAACTAGAAACCAAGTCAACGGTGGACAAACTAATGGTCAAGTACAATAGGCTCGGGCAGATCGGGGTTCCACCCTGAGTGTATGAGGCCAGACAAGGGGTCTGAATGAGGTGGTCGCGGGGAGACGACTCCGGGGCTACCCATTTGGGTTGTCGTGCTACTCGAGGACACAGCATTCGGATCCAATGCTGCATCAGCCCATGCGTTAGGTGTGGCTATACCACAGGGTTCAAATTCGGGTGAGAGGGTAATGGTAGCCGATGACGGAGAATGATTGAGGTGATGACTAGAGGGAGGGCGAAGATGATTTGGAGATTGAGAACGGGAGGGAGATACGCTTCCCCTCTGTGATTTCAGTTTCCTCGAAAGTGTAGCTATACGGAAATGTAAGAACTGTTGAACACGGATAATTATGAATAGACACACCAACTTGTTCCTCTAGCTCTCTGATCTTTTCTATGGGATCAGCATCGGCTGACAGCGGTAAACCCTCCACGGGATCATATGAACATTGAGGTTCGGTAGGGTGACTACGGTAGAAGGTGATATGAGACAGATGTGGCAAAAGAAAGACAAAGGACTCACGCGTATCCTGGTGGGGGCGGCACGCTAATCTGAGCGTGCCATTGTCTGCCGAAGTGTTAAATCGGACGCACGGCCAAGGGGAGCCAGAGTACGTACTTGACGCATGTGGCACAGTGCGGACGTGCAGCATCACATCTCTACGGAGGACGATTTCAAGGAGAGCCAGTTGAAGAGAAATATCGATATCATACCAGTTTTCGTTTGCGACAAGTGAGACAGGCCTAAGAGAGGGATGAGTAAGCGGGACAAGAAGGGAGATGAAGAACTGCACCTGGTTCCTGCGCAAAGAATGCCGGGACGCAGAGTTTGTAGTTTGGGTACTCTTGGGCATCGTGTTGGGATGGGGAAAGAGAGTCGTTGCTCCGGTGGAATAGACGGGCACTTCAGTCTGGCGCTGGCGCTTCCGAGTCACTAGCCCCGATGTCCGATGTTGTCAAGGATCACGTTGTGACCGGCCCGCTCACGCCAATCCCGGGAACCTGGCTGGTCTCTTTCACTTTTCTTGATCCACACGAATTTTTTTTTAATTATGCCACCTAGATATTATAAAGGAGCGCCAAAATCTATCAATCTCAGGTGCCGGACATGGGAATTTTGATGAAGAGAGGTGACTTGTCTTATTATAGGCTTGACAACCGCTCACTCCCGTGTTCCAAGAACTGCCAAAAGAGTGTTCACCAGCGTGGCAAGGAGTTTCGTACTGGCCCTAGATGATGACAGGAGAACCCTGGAATTTCGGTCCTCCCCCCAATCGGGGTTAACTTCCCATCATTCACACAACGCGACACATAAAGTCTACAGCCAGCCAGCCTCCCAAGGCCCCCATCTCTCTGCTCTATTTTCCCGTCACCACTCAACCATGTCCCAAAAGTCTGTTTCTGTCTCCATGGAAGGCCTCCGACTTGAAGGTGGGTAGTTCTTGCAGATTGAGGTGTAAATAGACACGAAGGTCAAGACCCCGTCTGACCTCCGCTTGGATCATTATCCTGGTCTCTCGTGTACCCCCCCCCCTCTCCTGGGGCAGTAGTCTGCTTTTTGTATCGCACACCGCATATTCTCCTCCATTGCCACCAAGTTCAAGTTTGGATTATATCTGTCAGTGACTGACAATGGTTGTTGTCAATGTAGATCAACGTAGCCGTTTTCTACCTTGGCGCCCTCCAGTCGTAAGTATCTCGTATTTCAGGTCGTCCTCGGTCCCTCACGATATAGCCTTTTAGAAAAGGTCAGGTCGCGGTGGCGCTGGGAACGTCCACACAACCATCACACCCAAGGAACGTACATCTGGTTCTGCCAGTGCCAGTGACTTGGACAGTCTCGGTAGCTCGTCCTTCATGAGCTTTCGAAAACCTCGGTTTTTATCCCTTCCGCACACCGGAAACACAAAACCTCGTTCTAAATCTTTCTCGCATAAGGCGAGTGTTCTCATTCGCCCTCTATTTGCCTAGATTCCCCCTAAACATACACATAGTCCGCGTCCTTTGGCCGGGGGGGTGCAGGGAACAGCCGCAGACGACAAGCGGTTGATACCAGCAATAAGTCATCACCCTTCCCGGACGTCACTCAACTCGAGCAACAGTATTTACTCGCCCGTAAAGCCTGGCGGTCTCACCATTCAGTAAGTTCATACAATAATTGATCTGTGCCATCGTTGACAGACAATGAATGTGCACTTTCACAGCAATCGTCAGGGAGAGGTGGTGCTGGAAACATCAGCCTTCCACGTCCCGTTGCCCAAGCTGTTCAGGTCTTGGTCTCTGTTACAAAGCGTTGAACCTATTCCTCGACCGGGATAGGAACGCTTGTGCAAGGAACTCGCCACCCGAGATATTTACGCGGTTGGAATGGCGACACATAAGGGAAGACCCCCAATTGATCGCTTCGTGGGGGCATGATGATATGACGACGTGGGTTTGCGGCGACTACCGCTTTAAGTGCAATGTGTCTTCGCTTCTGTTCGATGTACTGTACTCTTCTTGTACCATATGCCATTCATATGCCATTATCTATACGTAACAGCGCTTTCTCATTATCATAGACTATCAACTTTCACTGCGACCGCCGTCAAATTTGTGTTATCAGGGTTATCCTGCGAACATCAAAATTACCTTAGTCCCGCTTCCGCATTTAGAACGTGTTCCGTGGTCGGATTTATGAGAATACTTACCCAAAACAGCGCGGGTAATGTGGGATCACAGGACTTTTGATTCAAGAGCTGATTGATCACTGATTAGCATTGTCCACTCAGGGTGGACTGGGCTAACGAACAGTATAGTAGCCACGACCCTGCGCGAGTGAGGCAGGTGTCTGAACTCTGTCAGGTAGATACCTGTGATGTCATAAGTCAGCCCAACCTTGCAGTGTTTTCAAAAATACTCGACCAGTCCCACCTTGCCACGTTCCAAGGTTCAACCGGCCACCCGTGATCGGGATTGATATAGAAGTCCCGACAAGTGATGTCTTGGTGTGCGAGACCCTAACAAACGAGGGCAGCGAGGTATTATCTCTGGTCGAAAGAAAGCGAAAGAAAGGAGAACATACGAATCACTGCAAGTCGGTCGGTCAAATGTGAAGAGATGGTCGGGATCCAGACGTGGGATAACTCACTCGGGACCCTCGTCAGTATGCCGCCAGTTCAGTGTGTCAGGGACGATGTTATCCAAGGCCATATCCATGTCTTAAAGAGGATCACCTAAACTGTTCTGATGCGACCTGTCAAACTCGCTCGTACCTCTACGGACGTCTGACTTGAATCATGACACAAGGCGATCGATCAATCGTCAATGGGGTTGTAGACGTGAGCATCTCGGAGAATATCACGCAGTGATCATGATATACATTACCTCTGTCGTAGTTCTCGTTAACCGTCAGGGCGGCAGATGTATGTTGTCTGTGGTACCATTTCAGTTCACTTTTGATCGTGGGGCTTTTCAGTAAGCATCAGAACCAACATAAACAGGAACAGCATTCCGATCTGACTGTCAATTAGCCCCTCGTTTGATCTAAACTGACATGCGTGGGTCAAACCTGAACACTGTTCAAGCCAGATTCGATGTGCGATAAGACTTCTTCGGTGATGAGATGGCATCCTTTGCTGCGTTTTGCAAGAGTGAACGTCTTTTGCCAGGCCATGGCTGCGTGTG
>WNFO01023606.1_pt1 | contig 14095 bp, 15 predicted proteins | sample 5400251 | NCBI WGS metagenome assembly WNFO01 (sample SAMN13153354, study PRJNA577476) | soil metagenome | isolation source: 100 cm saprolite under Madrone tree | place: USA:California | collected 2016-06-14 | reverse complement strand
AAACTCGCAGGCGCAATGCAATCAAAGTGGGTGCCCACGTCGATTGGCGGGCGGGGTTGGCCGTGCTGGCGATGTGGCCACTCTCACTGGCGGGCCGGGTTGGCCAGGTGCCTGGCAGCATGGCTGACCCCTTCCGCCAAGTGGCGGCCTTCTATGGCAAAAATGCGCGTTTTCCTCGGGAATTTAGACCCCTCACGCCAATTCACTTGGCGGGCGGAGGGGGGCGGCGCGATGTGAAAATAGAAAACTATCGCGCTCTTTTGGCCCTCCGCCAATTGCCTCCCTTGGCGTGAGGGGGAGGCGGTGCCCGGTATGGCATGCGCGCGTGTGCAAAACTCGCAGGCGCAATGCAATCAATTTTTCGCTCCTACATGCTGCAATTCATCCGCTATGCGGCTTTAATCGAGAAGACCCGCGCCCAACAAGGGACGGTCATTGTCGAGTGCCCACGCTTCTTGATTCCGCTCTTCTCGACGTGTCGGGGAATCGACCGGCTGGTGGCGGAAGGCGACTCGCTGCCGGAGTTTGATGTACAGGCGCCCTTAATGGGCCTGCCGCGGCTCTTCAAAACCACTCTTGAATCGTTGCCCGCCACGGTTCCTTATCTTTTCCCCGATGCTGGTCCCCTTCAGAGTCCGATTCCAATTGTAATAATTGGGCTCGCCCGCGGTCGGCATGGACAAATCCGAATGTTCGAAAAGCGGTCGTCATTGATTGGATTTCGAATTTCGTGCTTCGAATTTGTTTCGGATTTCGAAATTCGGATTTCGAGTTTTTCTTTCAGGGGCTACTGACTGATCGAACGATTGAATTCCTCGTTGGACAAGTGATAAACTTTGAGTTTGATATCGACGGCATAGCGCATCCCGTCCTTGCCGGACTCCTCGTAAGCCAAGAACCGCTGGGCTTGGGCGCCTTTGGTCGGACGCGAAGGAACAACTCCCCAAACAATGTGATAATGCTGCCCATCGTTGGGGGAAATAAGGACCTTGTCCGGATCGCCGTATTTCTTTAAATACGGCTTAAGGTCCTCAGGTCCTTTTGGCGCTCTCTTCAGCGCGTTGTAGGCGTCTCGATAGGCCATCCCGACGTGGACAATCGCCTCCTCATCCGAGTTGAGGTCGAGGCTGCCCCGGTTACCAGAGGAACACCCGCTGCCCGCCCAAAGCAGCAGGCAGGCGCCTATCGTCAACGTCAATCGAGGCATGAAAAACGATTCCCAGAATTTCCCCGCGCGCGGCAGGGAATCCCCCGACAAATCCGCGCAATCCCCCTGGTGGCGCGGATTCCCTCGTCAACCATTCGTCATCACTTCGCCGTTTGTAACCCAAAAAATAAAAAATTCGATGCGCTTCGTTAGGAAGACGTGATTGCTTGACTCTTCTTCGTATCATGGATTGCGAGAGTTGAAAATCCGAACGAATTCCCGGCTCCATTTCCTCGAACGGATGATGCGTTCGCGCGCCAAGCGCGAAACGTAAATCAACCAGGCCTAGAGGTGATTCGTGACTCGAAAATCCAGCTCTTGCGTTTTTATGCCCGCGAATTTCCCGTGCTGGGATCGAAGCATGCCTACCGGCACGACATCCTAAAAGCCATGATCGCCGACGGCGCCCGGCTGGTCGTGTTGGGCCGCGCGGAAAAACTCAGCGACCTGCCGGAGTTTCAGAAACACCAACCCGAAGCGTTAGCGAGGTTGGGCGCGGACCGTAGCTCCTCGCTAACGCTTCGGGTTGGTGTCCCCGAATTCGATCTGGTCCGCTATTTGGATTACACGCCCAGCCTAAAGCTCATGGTGGTTCCCGAGGAAAACATCCTCTCCTTTCCGGAAGATCCTTTCACCGGCAAGTGCATGAAGGTTAGCGTCATCCTCCCTTCTCTCGAAGGTAAGCGGCGATCGCTGCGTACCGTTTCACATCGGCATCGCTCTTCTTTTCGTGTTGGTAATACTCGGCCCAACCGAGCGGCGTGCCCTGCCAAGCCGTGTCGGCCCGAGCACACGGCGTGGTGAAGAGGAGTTCCGTGCGAATAAAGGTTTTCGCTCGGACGGTTCACGTCGACGCCAAGACCGATCATCCGCTTGAGCGCCTCGGCCTTGCCCCTGAGCGCGGCGAGGACGAGCGCAAATTGCTTTTCCCGGTCGCTCGCCGTCTTGGCCAGTGGCGCGACCTCGGAGTATCGTCCGAGACAAAGAGCCGTCGCCAGGGTCAACGTGGCCCCGCGTCTGACGAGATGCTCAGCCGCGGCAAAGTTGGCGTTGACTAGGGCGTTATCCGGGTTGCCGTGGGGAGAGGCGCCGGCATCAACCAGCACATCAATGAGGTCGATCTGCACGCCGCATTCTCGGGCGATCCAGGACCAAGACACGAGCCGAAGCGCGTAGTCGAGCTGCTCTTTCAGGCTGTCCACCTCCTCGCGCTTGGCCCGCTCGATGATGGTGTGGGCCACCCGGGCGATGTTCCCGGGCAGCCTACCATTCCGCACCGGATCCTCGGCCACGAACCAGAGCAGGTACGGCTGTCGGAAGAACCCATCGAGGGCGCCGCTAGCTTTGTCGCGCAGCCACGGGCCGGGCGAGTCGAGGCGATCCCGGACCAGCCTGGGATGCTCGGCCAGTTGGCGTTCCACCCTGGCGACCTCGCCCGCGTCCATGGCCGACACCGCTTCGCGGAAAAGTGAATCCAGTATCCCCGCATCATCCATTCCGAGTGCTCCTTCGAATAGATTTCAGCAAGCTTACCAACACGCTGGGGCAAACGCCAATCTGCAAAGCGGCAACGAGTCTCTCATCACGGATTACACGGATCGCACGGACAAGAAATAACCAATTGCATGCACCTTGGCTCATAACGTGTGCAATCCGTGTTATCCGTACCATCCGTGGTGAACTCGGCCCGGTGTGTGTACTACTCTTGTCCTGATTTCTTCGCGCGCTGCGCAAATTTCGTAGGCGACACTAATTACTGCTTTGGCGGCGGCTCGGCCGCAGTAGGTCAAACTCGCAAGCGCAATGCAATCCTTGCTTTAGTTTGCCAGGAATCGGTTTTCCAGATGGTAGCGTCCGTGGCAATTGCCAGCCGCACCCGTCAAAGAAGGGGAAACTTAGGACAATGACCACCTCAGCCTGCTAGGATAGATACCATGAGAGGCGACCAGCAAATTCGCGTCTTCAGCTTCCGCTACCGAAAAGCGGGCGGGACCATGATCCGCGAGCAGGAATGCAACGTCGATCGAGAGACCGATGGAACTTACAAGGAAGGTGATATTTGGCACTATGAAACGGGCAACGATGTCTGGGTCAAAGTCGCGGTGGCCTTTTTCTCCAACCCGAACACGGAATTGGGGAATGATGAAGTCGATAAGGTTTTTGGCAAATCCGTCCGGGCCGCGGATCAATGGATCCAGGCACATTTCCCCGATTTGCCCCTGAAATCCGACGCTCCGTGAGCAACCTAGATAAAAAGTCTTTGTGACCCCCCAATAAGTGCTCCTTCGAATCTTGACATCCGCGTTGATTGGAGCCATGGCGGGGACCTCATGGCACGCGCCATTCCAGGATCCCGCCGGAGAACTTGTCGCGCAGTTGCACTTCGATGCGCAGGGCGTCGGTCTCGACCTCCGAAAAAGTCGTCTCGTTGAACTTATCGGTCTCTAATCCGTAGCCGCTGGGCTGGGCGACTTCGTGCCATTGGCCGTCTTTGCGGTAGAGCAGGCGCCAGGATTGCGGAGTTCGGCAGCCGCCGCCGGAGGGCGAGTCGTCGAACCAGTAGACTTCGACTTTGGAGACTTTGCGCGGGGCGTCAAACTCGCGCTGCACCCATTCCTTGGTCCCTTTGTGATCCCACCAGGTGAAGCGGGGGATCGCGTGATCATTGGAGTTCTTCGGAATGCGGCCATCGGCCACCGCGCGGACCGTGTCGCCCTCGTAACAATGCGAAGCCGACACTTTGAGCGGCAGGGCTTCGGGCGGCACGATCCACGGGTGAGCGTCCGGACCGTCGCCGATCACTGGAAACGACGCGATCCGCAATCGGGCCGCTCCCATCGGGATCAACGTGATGTCCTCCGTCGGCTCCTTCGATTTCGCAGGGCTGTCTTGGAGTAGGCCCACCAGGCCTAGATAATCGCTCTTCCATTCCGGAATGCGTTTGCCCTTGGCGTGGAGCTCGATGGGTGTGCCTTCGTGAACAAGGCCTAGTCCCGCCTTCCCGAAGACTGGGCGAGTAAAGGGCATGTCGGATTTCGGCCAATCATTCTTGACAACTTGGAAGGATTGGGTCGGATTTTCCCGGTCCAGAACCAGGCCGTAGTTCCAAGGCGTCGTCGACTGAATCTCAAAAGCAGGCCATTTATCGGTGCCGCCGGAGCGCACATACTTTTCGCCGATCTTCAAGGAAAATGTCAGCGGCCCACGATCTATCGACACGCTGTTGTGATTGTCTTTCCACGTCCGTAAGCTGATCTTCGCGGGCAATGAGAGTTCCACGACTTCGCCAGTGGACCACATTCGATCGATGACAACGTATTTCCCCGGGCGAGCTCCGTTGAATTCCAAGACCCGCCCGTTGGCCGTATGCACCTTGACGCCCGAGTTCTCACACCAGCCGGGGACGCGCAAATAGAGCGGAAACCGCACCGGCTTGGCCGGCGACATGACCAGCTCGACTTTTTCGTCGAACGGGTAGTGCGTGTTTTCTTCGATGACCACTCCCACCCCGTCGGCGACTTTGGCTTTGAGTTTACTTTCCGAGAACATGACGGCCGCGAGGCCGTTGTCATTGGTGGCCATCCACAAGTGCTCGGCGAAATAGGGCCAGCCGTGGCCGAAATTGTGCTGACAGCAGCGGTGCAAGTGCGGATTCATCTCCAGCATGTCGCCGCCGTTGGCCAAACCCGGCGCCTTGCTCGCCTTGTCCGAGAGGACCATGTTGGGGGAAGTAAGATAGCGCAAGCCCTTGAAGTCAGCCGTCAACGCGGCCGGCAGTGAGTTGAACGCCACGTCTTCGCACCGATCCGCCCACACGGTGTCGCCGGTGATCCCGAGCAGGCGCTCGTCGGAGAACATCATCTCCACCATGCCACACGTCTCAATGGCCTGGCGCGGGTCGGTGTAACCTTGCCGGCAAAGCTCATCGCCGCCGAACATGCCGCCGGGCACTTGGCCGTACATCGCCCGGATGGTCCGATAATTTCTCTCGGCCGCTTGGAGATATTTACCGTCTTTGGCTCGCGGGAAATAAAAAGCCGGGCCGCCAAAGGCCTGAGACATGTTGACGTTGTGCCAATCCGGGACGCCGACAGTCCAATTGGCAGTGTGGCGCTGGATTTTGTCGGCCAGCTCGAGCAGCTCCTTGTCGCCCGTGCGATTATAAAGCCAAAGCACGCTCCAGAGGTTGTCGGCCGCGCGCTGCTGTTGCCAGTAGGGCGGGAGAAATTCCTTCTCCGGCAGCTTCAGCTCCCAGTGAAAATATTTCGTCATCAGGTCGAGAACGCGCGGATCCCCCTCACCCCTCCCCCTCTCCCGCGGGCGGAGAGGGCGGGGTGAGGGGGCATCGCCGGTAAACTCGTAATAAGACTGCAAGCAACAGAGCATGATCATGTTGGGCCACAGGTCGTATTTACCTTTGGTGCTCTCGACCGTGCTTTGGACGCCGCGAGGCCCAAAGAATCCGTCTTCGCGCTGGCTCTTGATGGCCGCCTCGATCCAGAGTTTGGCTTCCCGAATCTGCTCTTCGTTCTTGAGCAGGTAAGCGCAGTCGCCAAAACCTTTGAGCCAGTAGGGAACTTCCTCCCAGCCGCGCTCGCCCTTTCCGGCGGCGCTGAGCCAGGCGTTGTTTTGCTTCTTGAGAAACTCGCTGATCTCGCCGAGATGTCCGTGGAAGCCCGCAGCTTGCAATTCGAGTTGCTTGCGCAGCCAACCGCGTGGCTCGACGGCACTAAGAGGCAGTTTCAGCAGCGGGGCCCCCGCTAAAGGCTCGCGGTTGCTGACATAGTTGCTGCTCTTTCCGGTAGTCGGAGGACGTTCAACGGCCGATAGGCGGTCTTCCGCTCGCGCGGACACGCAACTTATGATCAACATCGCGGCCAACGCCGGGCCTGTATTCCAGTAATTCATTGGACTTGCCCTCCTTTTCCTTGATGATATATGAACGACGTTGTGCTCCGCACGATCTAAAATAACACACTAACCCGAAGCGTAAGCGAGGTACAGTGCCTCGCTCACGCTTCGGGTTAGTGTCTGATGCACGCGGCCAGCAGTATTGTATGGATCAACGATCTGGAAAATGCAATGGTCAAATTCAGCAGGCGTTCTTTTGACTTTGGAAGGATTAACTCATGAAAGTCAATTGGCAAGGCGTCTTCCCGGCTCTGACCACTCAATTTCACACTGATCAATCCCTCGACCTGGCCGGCACCAATCGGCATTTGGAGAAGCTGCTCCAGTCAGGTGTGCATGGCATCATCATGCTCGGAACGGTGGGCGAGAATTGTTCGCTGGAGTATTCGGAAAAGCTGGAAGTGCTGCGAGCCGCGGTGAAGCAAATCGGCGGCCGAGTTCCTGTGCTGACCGGCGTGGCCGAATGCAGCACGAGCCTGGCCTGTCGCTTCGCCGCCGACGCTCAGAAAGCCGGCGCGGACGGCCTCATGGTATTGCCCGCCATGGTCTACAAGTCCGATCCGCGAGAAACCATCCACCATTTTCGGACGGTGGCCAAGGCGACGGACTTGCCGATTCTTTGCTACAACAATCCGGTTTCCTATGGCGTCGACATCACGCCCGCCATGTTCGCCGAACTGGCCGACGAGCCGCGCTTGGTCGCGATCAAGGAATCATCCGAGAACGTTCGCCGCATCACCGATCTCAAGAATCATTGCGGCGACCGCTACCTGCTCTTTTGCGGCGTGGACGATCTCATCTTGGAGAGCGTCATGCTCGGCGCGGTCGGCTGGGTGTCGGGTTTGGTCAACGCCTTTCCCGACGAAAATCGCCTGCTCTGGGATCTGGCGACCCGCGGGAAATACGAGGAGGCTTTGCGAATTTACCGCTGGTACACGCCGCTTTTGCACCTCGACACCCATCCGAAGCTCGTGCAATACATCAAACTCGCCATGGCCGAGACGGGACTCGGATCGGAAATGGTCCGCGCTCCGAGAGTGCCCCTCGTTGGGAAGGAACGCGAAGAGATTCTAGGTGTCATTCGACAGGCAATTAAGACACGGCCGGCAAAATAGGCAGTCAACCATCTACTATGGTTAACTTCCAACGCATTCAAGTCATTGATTCGCACACGGCGGGAGAGCCGACGCGCGTGGTGGTCGCGGGCGGTCCCGATCTGGGCGCCGGCAGCTTGACTGAGCGACGAGACCGCTTTCGTCGACACTTCGACGCCTTCCGCTCCGCCATTGTCAACGAGCCGCGCGGGTCCGATGTGATGGTCGGCGCTTTGCTTTGCCCCCCGACTGATTCGAGCTGCGCCGCGGGCGTCATCTTCTTTAACAACGTCGGCTATCTGGGCATGTGCGGCCACGGACTGATCGGACTCATGGCCACATTCGCTCATATGGGCAAAATCCAACCCGGCGATCACGGCATTGAAACACCCGTCGGCATCGTCCAAGCCCGGCTTCACGACGAAAGCAAAGTCACCGTGACCAACGTGCCCAGCTATCGACACGTGATCACGGCCAACGCCTGGAACTCGACAACATCGAAGTGCTCGTGGATTACACTTGGAAAACTCGCCAGGCTCTTGCGGGGCAGGGGATCACTGGACGCGACGACCAAGAAATCGACCACATTGAGCTGTTCGGCCCATCGTCGCGCCCCGGCATGCACGGCAAGAATTTCGTGCTCTGTCCCGGAAAAGCCTATGACCGCTCGCCCTGCGGCACCGGCACCAGCGCCAAGCTCGCCTGCCTCTTCGCCGATGGCCAACTCCGACCCGGCGAAATTTGGCGACAAGAAAGCATCATCGGCAGCGTTTTCGAAAGTTCCATCCAGGTGATTGATGGCCAGGTGATCCCGAGCATCACGGGCAGCGCCTTCGTTACCGCCGAAGCCACGCTCATCCTGAATCCCGACGATCTGTTTTGCTGGGGAATCGAAAAGAAGGAAGAAAAACTGTAGCCACGGATGAACACGGATTAAACACAGAAAAAGAATTAACTAATCCGTGTTTCATCCGTGTTAATCCGTGGCTACTCTTTTTATGCAACACGCACTCATCATCGGCGGCGGGGTGATCGGCACGGCGTGCGCTCATTATCTGCTGAAGTCCGGCTGGCGAGTCACGATCATCGATCGCGGCGAATTCGGCCGGGGTTGCTCGCATGCCAACTGCGGATTCGTCTGCCCAAGTCACGTGCTGCCGCTGGCCGTGCCCGGGGCGATTCGCCAAACCATCAAGGCCTTATTCCGGCCCCACTCCCCATTTTCGATTAAGCCGCGACTTGATCCCCGTCTGTGGAGCTGGCTTCTTCGTTTCGCCCGCCGCTGCAATCACGCCGACATGCTCGAAGCAGGCCGAGCAATTCAATTCCTCCTGAATTCCTCGCGGGCGCTTTATGACGATCTATTTGCGACCGAGCCGCTTGACGCCGAATGGGAAACCCACGGCCTGCTGTTTGTCTTCCGAACTCCGCAAGGACTGGATCATTACCGGCACACAGACGACATCTTGCGTGACCATTTCGGCATGAGCGCGATCCGCTACGACGGCCGACAGATTCTCGAGTTGGAGCCCGCCCTCAAACCCGGTTTGGCCGGCGGCTTCCACTACCAGGGCGACGCCCATCTGCGACCCGACAAGCTCATGACCTCTTTGCGAAAGTTATTGATCGAACGAGGTGTCGACATTCATGAACAATGTGACTTTCTCGGCTTCATTCGACACGGCCATCAAGCGACCGCCGTTCAGACTTCCGCGGGAGAAATGAGCGCCGATGTTTTCGTCGTCGCGGCCGGCGCCTGGACCTCGCGACTCAACCTCGAGCTCGGCTGCAAGATTCCGATTCAGCCCGGCAAAGGATATTCGCTTACCATGCCCCGGCCCGCGCGCTGTCCGAAAATCCCACTCATCTTCGAGGAGCATCGCGTCGCCGTCACACCCATGCAGACCGGCTATCGCCTCGGCTCGATTATGGAATTCGCCGGCTACGACACTTCGCTCAATCCGCGCCGGCTGGATCTGCTCCGGACGGGCGCGAGTCATTACTTGCACGATCCGACCGCCGAGCCGATCCTGGAAGAATGGTGCGGCTTACGGCCTATGACTTACGACAGCAAACCGATCATCGGCCGCAGCCCCGCGTTGGAGAACGTCTATTTAGCCGCCGGCCACAACATGCTCGGCCTCTCCATGGCCCCCGCCACCGGAAAGCTGATTGCCGAAATACTGAATCACGAACCTCCGCACATCGCCCCTGATCCTTACTCGCCGGCGCGTTTCTGAAGAGTCTTAGCCACGGATGAAACACGGATCAAACACGGACTAAGCAATTCCTTTTCCGTGTTTCATCCGTGTTCATCCGTGGCTATTTGTTCTTCGCTTTCCTCCTGCTCGCTCAAGTGACAGAAGCCGTTGAACTCCACCAGCGTATCGAGGTCCTCGTCGTTGAATTTCTTGACCAGCTTGCAGCCGAGCGTCCACTTACGGTCCCGGCTTGGTCACATTGACCTCGACGGCCAGGAGCGTGCCCGGCTCGAACCGGCGATTCAGATTCAGCTTCAGGCCTTCGATCGAGACATCCTCTATCCAGCCTTTCCAAGGCTGGCCCGTCTGATGTCGGCCCGCCGGCCGGCACAGACTATTAAGCCGGCAGGAGTGCCGCACGTAAATGCGCCGATCCGATGACGCCTCCGCCGGATCGACGGGCTCGGCCGGACTTCCCGCGCCGCCGGGCGTGTACGGACCCTCGACGTCAACCAAGTAAATGGTGTGGGGCGACTGACTCTTCATGATTTCCTTACTCCAGACTTTCCAGGACTCGAAGTGCCGGTTCGGAAGGGGTTCGTAGAGGGGAAGGCAAGTAGCCACGGATGAACACAGATGAAACACGGATCAAAGAATTTCCTTTTCCGTGTTCCTTCCGTGTTTATCCGTGGCTATTTTTGCTTCGCTTTCATTCATCGGGGGCGAACCTGGGCGAACAAAAGGCAGATCATCGAAACCAGGAAAACAAACTTGGGTTGGGCAATGACCTGCCTAGGAGCAACCTGGGCGAGGTCTCCTAGATTCAAGGTTAGAATCAATGATCCGGTTTGTCAAACGTTTTAGGCCACGGATGAAACGCGGACATCAGTGATCAGTCATCAAGTCATCAATGGCCACTAATCAACTGATTACTGATTCCTAGGCGATCTTCCTGTGCTCGAAATCACTCAAGAAGTGGAGTCACTCACGCAAGCCATTTTGTCAAGCGGCGTGATCCCCCCTCGCGCTGTTCGGGACGCGGCCCATATCGCCGTTGCCACCGTCAATGAAATCGATTACTTGCTGACTTGGAATTGCAAGCACTTGGCTAACGCCCAAATCGCGCGGAGAATATCCTTAGTATGTGAGCGAGTGGGCCGGCGGATGCCCATCATCTGTACGCCTGAAGAGCTAATGGGAGAATGACGCCATGTGGGAAGATCCAATCGTCGCCGATGTGCGACGAGCGCGCGAGGAACTCTCGGCGCGCTTTAACTTCGACGTGAAGGCCATCTTCGCGGATTTGCGAAGCCGCCAAGGCGCGTTGGGCGGCCGGCTAGTGTCCCGAAAGAAACCAGGCGAATCGAAGAGTACCGCTGGCCAAGAGAAGAAGGCATCCCCGACCGTACCCCTTGCATGATCGAAAGATATTTCCGCAAACGGCCATCCTCGTCCGATTCATAAGACGGTGGACATCGACGACCACCCTTGCGGCCGTAGAAGTCCGATTCGACACGCACGCAATAAAACGGCCATTACGCGCTACGACTTCTGTGAATTAATCTCCATTTCTTCGATGTGTTCCCCTCGTTCCAGCCTTTCAATCTCCGCGGCAGTGCGCGTGAAGCCAAGGTTCTTGGCAAGATCGAGCATTGGCAGGTAGTAACTGGCTTGGAGAACCGTATAAGTGCCGAAAGAATATCGTTGTGAATACTCCTCTAATGAGGCCCATACTGGCTTGTAGGTGATGTCTTTTTCAATGAAATCGTTAAGGTCCTCGCCACTCAGCTTGTCACCTTTCCAGAAGCAACGCGACTCATTACCCAGGCGAATTTCCCCCTTAGCCAAAAAACCAGCAAATTCGCCCGAGCTCCTAATCGCATGGCCGCCGATCCGGTACCCAATGAACATGCGATTGGCCATCACGATGCAAGTTACAAGTTGGGTTGAGCCGCCGATCGGCCAACCGAGCTTTGTTGCCAGAAGCTGCCGAAAGTTGAGGTCATGGTATAAGCGTTTAAAGCGATCTAGTTGGTCGGCCGCTGTCTGAATGTATTCGTAACTTGTCCTGAGTTCATGAGGACCTGTCGGGAGGAGGGAGTTCTTGCACTCAACAACAAAGAGGCGGTCCTCAAATAGTGCAGCGACGTCGAGTTCGCCCTTTTGGCCATCCCACAAATATGAAATGTTACTATGGGCAAGCTCTGTGTGGTATTTGAAGGCCTCCACAAGTAATGCCGAAAGTGGATCCCGCGCGCCATCGGGATATAATCGCTTTCGGCAAAGTTGAAAGGAATTCCTCAGGGAGTTGGAACTTCCCAGAATGCTTGCTGGCACAAACCTATCGCGTTTGGTCTGAATTATTGGTTGGTATTGGACATCGAAAAGCGTATTGGACTCAGGTTCCCAAGTAAGAAATCGCAATATTTCCGGGACCTTTTCCTTCTCGACAACCAAAGTCAGCAGTTTCACTAGATCGTCATCCGTCAACGAAAAAACCGTGGACTGTAAAACCAGATCTCTCCGATTATTCACCATTCCAAGCAGCAGATGACTGGAGTACCACTGCATAAAGTTAAACAACCTTTGAACTTTCACGAGGTCCCAGAATTTAACCTTGGGCACAAACTCGAACTCCAAGAGATCATGAATAGGGGTTAGGAGGTCTTGGCTTGCTTGGTTGAAATCGCTGAATTCTTCCAGGAAAAGGTCCGCCTCCTGCAGGGCCGCAATTAGTTTCGGATGGGCAGGAAGGAGAAAGCGATATCTCTCGAATGGCCGCTTGCGCAACTCTAAGAATGAGCCTTCAGTTGCTTGGAATATTTTCTCAGCGAGTTTTCGCAGCGAGAGGGCTGTTGAGGACCGGCATGCCAATGCATTTGCACCCGCCTGAAAGAATCCTTGCATATATCCGATCCGGATGGCCCTCTCAAGCTCTGGGATTGGAGGTGCGAGGATTGCCGTGTTCCGGTCCTCGTTCCAGGCAAAGTGGTAGTCAAATGCATCAATCAAAACCTCCATTTCCGCGAATGCTCGAATGTGAGACGCGTCCATCAGGTAGGATCGGTATGCGTCGCGCTTAGCCATCGTCGGATCAATGGGTGGGCTGAAACGAGGAAGTCCAAAATGTTTGTGGTAGAGGTAGAAGGCATAAGAGAATCCCTCTGCGAATTCTTCCGCTTCAAAGAATTCCGGTTTACTTGAGTCAATCGGTTTCTCGAAAATTGAGCGCCCATGCACGGCCGCTAAGAAGAAAATCAGGTCAAGCGTGGCGAGCATCCCTCTTAAGCCCGTTTCCCTTTCCTTACGAAACATGGCCAAAAGCCGGTTTTGGCGCACCCGTATGTCGGAGGCAATGGTACAAAGTATCGAGATCGAGCGCAAATAGGATCGAACACTTGCCGAAAGGTCGGGAAGATTCTGAAGAAGCGCTTTAACGACGCGGCCGATGCAGCTGGCTTCAAACGAGTACTTTGAGGGCCGGAACATCCCTTGTTTGCGCACTTGTTGGAGGAATCGGTCAGGAGCTAGCAATAAGCCCAAGCAGGCCCAGTTCGTCGCTCGCCCTTCTTTGCGCTGAATAAGCCAGCGTTGCAATTGCTCGACGACATGCTTTATTTCTGATTTAGTCGGCTCGTAAAGACCCTGATGACGGCGGAGTGCTGTCGACTCGCCGAGCCAATAGGAACTGGTCAAAGATTTGACAATTGCCTCGAGATTCAATGGTGTTCGTAAGGAAAGAGTTTCACAGGATCGATTTTCCATAACAATGCTGGTTCGCCGCCGCACCAAGCAAAAACTTGGACAAGGTGGTGACAATTGTACCGCGACAGACCGGAGACGACCGGGACATCTTATTCTTGCCTGCCCCCTACCAGAAACCGCCAGGTGCCAGTGACCACGTCCACGTCCACATCTATGAATCGACACTGGGGACGCTCGCGCGGCAAGGCTTGGTTTTTCGACCCCCGAAGTGACCGATGCTTTGTTGTGGCTGAACCGGCATTGCCTGGCTTCTGCGATTTTGTTGACCTTGCCTCTTCATAGCAAAGTTGTTATACATGAGGCCCTTGTGGGTTAATAATAAAAATGGTATATTGTTCAGGAGGAACTTCATATGTAAAGCGACCAAGGAAGGTTGATCAAATGCCAGTCACTCGCGTAGTCTTTTTCCGGGAAAGCGATGGAAGCGTTCCCGTGCTGGAATGGATAGACGAACTGTTGAAAAGAGGCCAACGCAAACCTTGGGCGAAGTGCCGAGAGCGAATCGAGCGACTGGCCGAATTTGGGTTTGAACTCCGGCGACCGCTGGCAGACATTCTCCGGGACGGAATTTACGAATTGCGTGCAAAGCATGGACGAGTCAGTTACCGCATCCTGTACTTTTTTCACGGGCGAAACGTCGCCGTTTTGGCTAGCGGGCTAACCAAGGAAGGCAAAGTTCCGGACGCGGAGATAAGCCGGGCCGTCCGGCGCAAGAAAGAATTCGAACAAGACCCGGTCCGCCACACTCACGCGGAGGAGGAATCTCATGGCCAAGACGAAGGACGCCCCGAAAATCCTGGATCGGAGGATCGGACGCAATAAGAACATGCGCCGGCTCATTGAGGCAGAGCGCGTCAACGCCGACATCGCTCAAATGATTTACGATGCTCGCATCCAGGCAGGTTTAACCCAAGAGC
>WNFO01003031.1_pt1 | contig 14099 bp, 16 predicted proteins | sample 5400251 | NCBI WGS metagenome assembly WNFO01 (sample SAMN13153354, study PRJNA577476) | soil metagenome | isolation source: 100 cm saprolite under Madrone tree | place: USA:California | collected 2016-06-14 | reverse complement strand
ATCGTCGGCCCCGGGCCGCGCCGAGGGCCATGCTATCCCAGGGCGCGGATGAGGTCCAGCAGCCGGCCCAGGGTGGCGAGCCGCGCGGCCAGCCCCTCCCCCGCGGGCTCGACCCGCAGGGTCGTGATGCCGGCCCGGCGATAGGCCTCGAGGCGGGCGCGCACCATCGCCTCGGTGCCGAGCAGGTTGGTCTTCTGGACGAGCTCGTCGGGCACCCGCGCTGCCGCTTCCTCGCGCTTGCCGGCCAGCCAGAGGCGCTGGACCTCGATGGCCACGTCCTCGTAGCCCGCCCGGCGGAAGGCCTCGTTGTAGAAGTTGTGCTGGCGGGAGCCCATGGCTCCGAGCGTGAACGCGAGCCCCGGCTTGCGCGGCGGGAGCAGGCGCTCCAGGTCGTCCGAGAAGGCCACGAAGCCGCCGGCCTGCAGGTCGAGCTGGGCGAGCGACCGGCCACCCCGGGCCGCACCGGCGGCCAGGTGGTCGGTGAACACCGGGGCGTGCTCGGGCATGAACGAGGTGCCGAGCCAGCCGTCGGCGATCTCACCCGTCATCTCAAGGCTCTTCGGGGAAAGGGTTGCCAGATATATCGGAATGCCCGGCTGCGGGGGCGCTGCGGATCGGATTGCCTTGCCCTCGCCGCCGGGCAACGGCAGCTCGTAAAGCTTGCCCTTGTAGGCCAGGTGCTCCCCGGTGACGGCACGCCGGACGATCTCCACGATCTCCCGCATGCGCTGCACCGGCCGGTCGAACCGGACGCCGTGCCAGCCCTCGATGACCTGCGGCCCGCTCACCCCGAGGCCGAGGACGAAGCGGCCGTTGGACATCGAGGCGAGGCTCATCGCGGTCATGGCCACCAGGGCCGGCGTACGGGTGCCGGCCTGGATGATCCCGGTGCCCAGACGGATGCGCGAGGTGCGCCCGGCCATGAAGGCGAGCGGCGTGACCGCGTCGTGGCCCCACGCCTCCGCGGACCAGACGTCGTGCACGCCCAGGCGCTCGGCCTCGGTGACGTAGGCGCTCGCCTCCGCCCAGTCGGTCTGGGCGAGCCGGAGCGAGATCGAGACCCGCATCAGGTGGGACGGGGCGCGCCGAGGGCGGCCGCGATCTTCTGGAGCTGGCCCGCGTGATCCAGGTCGTGCAGGCGGGTGAAGAGCAGGGTCTCGCGCCAGGAGAGCGGCCCGAATGCGGGGTGCTCGATCCGCCGGTCCGGCGCGGCCGTGGGATCGGCGGCCAGGACCTCCGCGAAGAGGGTCTCACGCTGGCGGGCGAGTACCTCGTACCAGGCCTGGGCGCTCTGGAGCGGGGCGTCCTCCACCCCGAGCCGAGTCGGCCGCGGCCCCGCGGGCCGCCCCGCGAGCGCGTCGCGGATGCCGCCCCCGAAATAGCCGTCGGCCATCACCACGTGCGCCATCACCTCGTTGCCGCTCCACTCCTCGGGCGCCGGGCGCTCCGCGAATCGCTCGGGCGGCACCGCGGCGGCGGCCGCGCCCAGGTCGGCCATGGCGGCCCGCACCTTCTCGACGAGCGCAGCCGGCGTGAGCTTCGCGCCCTGGGCGACCAGATAGCTCCGGATCCGCGCCTGCTCCTCGTCCATCGCGGCTTGGACTCTATCAGATGGGGTGGCGCTCCGCGACTCACCGGGCCACCTAGAAAATGTCGGAATGTAAGACCTGCCCCCTTCAGAAAACGGGCGAGCCGGAAGAGGACGCCGAGGTCGGCTAGATTCCGATCCGGTCGAAGAAGGTGGCGATCACGCGCTGGACCTCGGCCCGATGGGTGCGGTTGGGGAAGTGGGGGCCCCCCTCGACCACGTGCAGGCAGGCGCCGGGGATGGCGTCGGCGACACGGCGGGACATGGCCACCGTCGGGAAGCTGTCCACCGCGCCCGCGATCACCTGCACCGGGCAGCGGATCCGGCGGCACTCCTCCAGCCACTCGGTGCGCTGGTAGGTCTCGTCGAGCAGCGCCAGCAGCGAGGCCACCGAGTGGCGGCCGAGCGCGCCGGTCAGCTCCGCATAGCGGTCCGGGCGCGCCTTGAGCCGCGCCAGCGCGTCCTCGCCCATGCGCAGGCGCACGTTGGCGTCGAAGTACTCCGCGAAGCGGCCCGCTTCCACCAGCGGCCGCTGGCGGCCCCACCAGGCCTTGTCCTCGCGGGTGGGCTCGAAGGGCGGCCCGCTGATCGACACCACGCCCCGCGCCCGCTCCGGGGCGTGGGCCGCGATCCAGAGCGAGAGCGCGCCGCCCATCGAGGCGCCGCCCCACACCGCCTCGCGGATCCCCAGGGCGTCGATCCATTGGAGCAGGTCCTCGGCCTTGCGCGCGTAGGTGTAGTCCTCCACCCGCTCGAAGCGCGTGGAGAGGCCGTGGCCTCGCGTGTCCGGGAAGAGCGCGCGGACCCGGCCGAAGAAGGGCTCCAGATCCGGCACCATGACCGAGGAGTCCTCGACGGAGCCCCCGTGGATCCAGACCACCACCGGCGGAGAGACGGCCGCACTCGGGGCCAGCCCGGCCTCCCGCCAGTGGAGCCGGACCCCGGTGGGCAGGACGACTTCAGGCAGGGCCCATCCTCTTCTCCAGGTAGCGCGCGTAGCGGGACATGGAGTAGGTGCAGACCCAGTAGACCAGCGCGATGAAGAGGTAGATCGGGAACGGCCGGATCTCGCGGTTGTTGACGACCTGGGCGGCCTTGGTCAGGTCCATGAAGCCGATGATCGAGGCGAGCGAGGTGTCCTTGAAGAGCACGATGAACTGGGTCACCAGCGACGGGATCATGTTCTTGAGCGCCTGAGGCAGGATCACGTAGCGCATGCCCTGGGTCCCGGAGAGCCCGAGCGCAGTGCCCGCCTCCACCTGGCCGCGCGGCACCGACTGGATGCCGGCGCGGACGATCTCGCCCAGGTAGGCGGCCTCGAAGATCACGAACGCGGCCAGCGCGACCCCGAACTCCGGGATCGCGGTGTGGAGCACGATCGGCATGATGAACCACATCCAGAAGATCACCATGACCAGCGGGACACCCCGGAAGAACTCCACGTAGAGCACCGCCGGCGCCCGGATCCACCACTGCGGAGCGAGCCGGGCGATGCCGATGAAGATGCCGAGGACGAAGCCGAGGACGATCGACGGGATGGCCAGGCGTAGGGTGCCACCCACGAAGTTGCCGATGCCCAGGAAGCCCTGGAGCATCAGGAACGGGAAGTTGCGCCAGATGACGTCCAGATCGAGCATGGCTAGCGCCGCTGCCGCCCACCCACGATGAGGCCGGGGATGGCGGTGTGCCGCTCCACCCAGGACATGATCGCGGCGATCGACACGCAGAGGACCAGGTACACGAGCGTCCCCGCGGTGAGCGCCTCGATGGCCTTGGCGGTGTAGGTCTCGATCTGCCGCGCCTGGAACGTCAGCTCGGCCACGCTGATGGTCAGCGCCACCGACGAGTTCTTGAGCAGGTTGAGCGACTCGTTGGTGCCGGGCGGGATGATCAGCCGCAGCGCCACCGGCAGGATCACGTAGCGGTACGCCTGGAAGGTGGTGAGGCCGGAGGCCACCGAGGCCTCGAGCTGGGTGCGCGGGATGGACTGGATGCCCGATCGCAGCACCTCGGAGAAGCGGGCCCCGCTGTAGACGCCGAGGGCGCACACCGCGGCCCAGAACTCGAGCCCGTGGGCGAAGAGCCATTCCTGGACCGCCTGGGGCAGCAGCGGCGGCACCGCGAAGTACCAGAAGAACATCCAGACCAGCAGCGGGACGTTGCGGAAGAACTCCACGTAGAAGGTCGCGGCCGCGCGCAGCGGCCAGAACCGCACCGTGCGCAGCGTGCCCGAGAGGACGCCGAGGGCGGCCGCGAGCAGCCAGGCCACGATCGACAGCTCGAGCGTGGTGATCAGGCCGCTCAGCAGCCACTGGCCGGACTCGCCGGTCCAGAGCACCGACCAGTTGAACTGGTATCTCATGTGGAGCTCCCCCTCACCCTGCCCTCTCCCCCTTCGAGGGGGAGAGGGTCATGGAGGCTCCCTCTCCCCCATGGGGAGAGGGCCGGGGCGAGGGGCCTACTTCGGGACGACCTGCAGCAGCATGAAGCTGCGCACGCGGGCGTCCATCGGGTACGGCAGCTCGCCCTTGACCCCGAACCACTTCTCGTAGATCTCGAAGAACTTGCCGGACTCGATGCCGTCCATGAGGCCCGAGTTGACCACGTTGCGGAAGTCGGACTCCCCCTTCCGCATCGCCATCCCGTAGGGCTCGTAGGAGTAGAAGTCGCCGACGATCTCCCACAGGGCCGGGTTTGGCGACTTGACCTTGAGGCCGGCGAGCTGGATGCCGTCGTTGGTGTAGGCGTCCACCTGGCCCTGCGCCAGCGCCTGGAAGGCGGCGGGCTGGTCCGGGAACTCGCGCAGGATGGCCTTGGGCGCCTTCTCCCGGATGATCCGCGCGTTGGTCGAGCCCTGCTGGGCCGCGATGCGCTTGCCGTCGATGTTCTTGATGCCCTTGATGGGGCTGCCCTTCTTCACGAGGAACTGGGCGCCGGTGACGAAGTAGGTCAGCGTGAAGTCCACGCTGTCGCGCCGGGTCCGCGTGTCGGTCATGGTCTCGGCGACCAGGTCGACCGCTCCCGAGGAGAGCAGCGGGATGCGGGTCGGCGGCGTGCTCTCCTTCCTCTCCACCTTGATGGGCTTGCCCAGCTTCTTCTCGAGCGCGGGCCTGATCAGCTCGTCGACCAGGTCGATGGAGAAGCCGACCCACTCGTTCTTGGCGTTGACGTAGCCGAACGGCGGCGACCCGGTGCGGGTGCCGATCGTCAGCGTCCCGGTCTCGTTGATCTTGTCGAGCGTGCTCTTCTGCTGGGCCAGCGCCGGCGCGAACCAGCCCGCGAGCAGCGCCAGCACCATGACGAATCCGATCGATCGCCTCATGCACGTCCTCCTGGTTGTCGAGTCAGTGAGTCAGGATCTTGGAGAGGAAGTCCTTCGCGCGGTCGGACTGCGGCGCGGCGAAGAAGGCCTCCGGCTTCTGCACCTCCACGATCTTGCCGTAGTCCATGAAAACCACGCGGCTGGCCACCCGGCGGGCGAAGCCCATCTCGTGGGTCACCACCATCATGGTCATGCCTTCCTTGGCGAGATCGGTCATGACGTCCAGCACCTCGTTGATCATCTCGGGGTCGAGCGCGGAGGTGGGCTCGTCGAACAGCATGATGCGGGGCTGCATCGCGAGCGCGCGCGCGATGGCCACCCGCTGCTGCTGGCCGCCCGAGAGATTGGCCGGGTAATAGTCGGCCCGGTCCGGGATGCGCACCCGCTCGAGGAGCGTGCGGGCGATCTTCTCGGCCTCGGCCGTCCCCAGCCCCTTCACCTTCCGGGGCGCCAGCATGATGTTCTGCAGGACGGTCATGTGGGGGAAGAGGTTGAAGGACTGGAAGACCATCCCCACCTCGGTGCGGAGCTTGACCAGGTTGACCCCGTTGCCGGTGATGCCCTGCCCGTGGACCGCGATCTCGCCCTTCTGGATCGGCTCCAGCCGGTTCACGCAGCGGATCAGCGTGCTCTTGCCGGAGCCGGAGGGCCCGCAGACCACGATCACCTCGCCCGCGTCCACCTTCAGATCGACGTCGACCAGCACGTGATGCTCGCCGAACCACTTGTTGACGCCCTTGAACTCGATGGCGACCGCCATGGGCTACTCGATCACCACCAGCACGTCACCGGGATTGACCGTCTGGCCGGCCTGGGCGCGGATCTCCTTCACCGTGCCCGCGACCTGAGCCTTGAACTCGTTCTCCATCTTCATCGCCTCCAAGATGATCAGGCCGTCGCCCGGAGCCACCGTTTGCCCGATGCTGACCTCGACCACCGTCACCTTGCCCGGCATCGGGGCCTTGAGGATCTGACCGCGCTCGGCCCCGGTGGCCCCGCGGGTCCGGATGAGGTAGCGCGACTCCTCCTCCACCCGGATCGTGTAGCGCTCGCCCTCCACGTCCACCGCGTAGCCCGCGTCCTGTTCGGTCACGTCGGCCACGTAGGAGGCGCCGTCGAGCAGGATGGACCAGATGCCCTCGACGGTCTGGCGGGCATCGACGGTGAGCGTCTCGCTTTCGAGCGCGATCGTGTAGCGCCCCGCCGCGCCCGCGATCTCGATGGGGACGACCCGCCCGCCGTGCTGGGCCTCGAACTTCACCGGCCGCCCCAGCCCGGCCGGAGCGCCTGGCGCCAGCCGCGCGACGTGGGCGGCGGCGCGATCGGCGCCTGGCGGCCCGCGCGGTCGTAGGCGGTGAGGGCCGCCGCGATCAGGGCCACCTGGCGATGCCGGCCGGCTCCCTCCGGACGGTCCGAGGCGAGCAGGCGCTCCATGAAGCCGGTGGAGAGGCGGCCCGCCACGAAGTCCGGGTGCGCGACGATGCGCTGGAGGATCGGGATGGTGGTCTGCACGCCGACCACCTGATACTCGCCGAGCGCCCGGCGCATGCGCGCGATGGCCGCGTCCCGGTCCGGCCCCCAGACGATCAGCTTCGCCATCAGGGTGTCGTAGAAGCGCGGGATGGTGTAGCCCGCGTAGACGCCGGTGTCGTCGCGGACCCACGGCCCACCCGGCGCGCGCAGCCCCGACACGAGCCCGGGCGACGGGATGAACGAGGCGTACGGATCCTCGGCGTTGATGCGGCACTCGATCGCCCAGCCGGCCGGCGCCACGTCGTCCTGGCTGAAGCCGAGCTTGTCGCCCGCCGCGATGCGGAGCTGGTCCTTCACCAGGTCGCGCCCGGTGGTGAGCTCGGTGACCGGGTGCTCCACCTGCAGACGCGTGTTCATCTCGAGGAAGTAGAAGCTCCGGTCGCGGTCGACGAGGAACTCCACGGTGCCCGCGTTCACGTAGCCCACCGCCGCGGCCACCCGGCAGGCGGCGTCGCCCATGCGCCGCCGCATCTCCGGCGTCACGAAGGGCGACGGGCTCTCCTCGACCAGCTTCTGGTGGCGCCGCTGGATGGAGCACTCCCGCTCGCCGAGATGCACCACGCCGCCGTGGGCGTCGGCCAGCACCTGGATCTCGATGTGGCGCGACTCCTCCACGTAGCGCTCGATGTAGACCGCGGCGTCGCCGAAGGCGGCCCCCGCCTCGGCGCGCGCGGCCCGCAGCGCGGATGGAAGCTCGCCCGCCGTGCGCACCAGGCGCATCCCCTTGCCGCCGCCCCCCATGGCCGCCTTGAGCATGACCGGGTAGCCCACCTGGGCCGCGACGCGCGCCGCCTCGCCGTCGTCGGTCACCGGCTGCTCGGTGCCCGGCACCACCGGCACCCCGAGCTTCATGGCCACTCGGCGCGCCGACATCTTGTCGCCCATCGCGCGGATGGCCGCGGGCGGCGGCCCGATGAACGTGAGCCCGGCGGCCTGGCACGCCTCGGCAAAGGCCGCGTTCTCGGCCAGGAAGCCGTAGCCGGGGTGCACCGCCTCGGCGCCGGTCGAGCGCGCCGCCGCGATCAGGCGGTCGACGACGAGGTAGCTCTCGGTGGCGGGCGCCGGGCCGATGGGCACCGCCTCGTCGGCCGCGAGGACGTGCAGCGACTCCCGGTCGGCCTCGGAGAACACCGCGACGGTGGCGATACCCAGCTCGCGGCAGGCTCGGATGACCCGGACCGCGATCTCGCCGCGATTGGCGATGAGGACCTTCTTGAAAGGGGCGCTCACGACGCTCGGATCATAGCAGGAGTGGCGCCTGAGGGGCAACGCTTAAACCCGCGCCCCACCTGACCAATCTAGCGATCGAGCCCATCCACCGCCTCCTCCACGAACGAGGTGTCGACGATGGCCTTGAGCGGCAAGGTCTTCTTCATGAACCCATTCGCCACCCACCAGCTCATCTGCCGCTCGATGTCGGTGACCAGCAGCCGGCCGTTCCGGTCCTGGAACGGGAGCCCGAGCCTGATGATCTCCGGCCGGGCCCCGGTGTACTTGGCGGTGATCTCGACGACCTCGTCGTAGCTGGCCCCGTGTGCCGCGCGGCCATCCTTCTGCACCAGCGCGGCATCGAAGTAGTACCGGGAGGCCTTCACGTAGCCCTTCATGAAGGCCACCGCCCGCGCCCGATCGGTGGCGAGCTTGTCGGAGTAGAAGACGGTGGCGATCTGCCAGGGATAGAGGTCCCCCGCCCACGCGAGGATCTTGCCGAAGCCCTGCGCCTCTGCGGCGCCGGGGAACGGCTGTGGCACCAGGATGGCGTCCACCTGCTTGCCCTTGAGCGCCTCCACGGTGGCCGCCATGGCCTGGAGCGGCACGATCTTCACGTCCGTCAGGCGGAGCCCGTCCTTCTCCAGGATGTTGCCGATGTGGTAGTGGAACGTGGAGCCGAGCTGGGTGACGCCGATGCGCTTGCCCTTGAGGTCCTTGATCGACCGGAGGCCCCCGTCCCACGCCTCCTTCTGGACCACGATGGCCACCAGCGGGTAGCCCGGCCACTCGCGCCCCTTGTCGGCCACGATCCACAGCTTCTCGCCGCCCAGCACGATGTTGTAGAGCGCGGCGGTGAGCCCGGTGGCGCCCACGTCGAGCTGGCCCGCGGCCAGCGCGGCGGCGATGGGCGCGGCGGCCTGGAAGTAGACCAGCTCCGGCTCGACGCCGAACTCCTTGAAGAAGCCCTTCTCCACCCCGACGAAGATGGGCGCCGAGGAGGTCAGCTTGAGCACGCCGATTTTCATGGTGCTGGGGACCGGCCTGGACACCGGCGTGGACTGGGCGCCCGCGATGGCCACCGCGGCGAGGCCGGTGATGAGCACCACGGCAAGGACGACGAGGCCGCGGAGACGAGTCAGAGGCATGCGCAGGATCCTCCGATACGGGTGCGCCATACGGGTGGGCGATCAGGTGTGGCGCCAGCGGATCACCGCGCGCTCGAGCGCGCCGATGGCCCAGTACGAGACCACGCCCAGGACCGACAGCACGACGATGCCCACCATGAGCTTGGTGGTCTCCATCAGGTTGCCGGATTGTAGGATGAGGAAGCCGATGCCGGCGTCGGCCGCGATCTGCTCGGCCGCCACCAGCAGCAGGAGCGCGGTGCCCGCGCCCAGCTTGAGCCCGGCGAAGACCATCGGCAGGGCCGACGGCAGGATCACCTTCCGGATCACGCTCCACCGCCCGGCGCCGAACGAGACGGCGGCGCGGATCAGCAAGGGGTCGGCCTGGCGCACCCCTGCGTAGGTGTTGATGGCCATCGGGAAGAACACGCCGAGCGCCACCACCGCCACCTTGGAGGCCTCGCCGATGCCGAGCCAGAGGATCAGCAGCGGCAGCAGGGCGATCTTCGGGATCGGGAAGGTGGCCGCGATGATCGGCTGCACCACCGCGTCGGCCAGCGCGAAGAACCCCACCGCGTCGGCCAGCGCGAAGAACCCCACCGCCACGCCCACGCTCACGCCCGCCACCGCGCCAACGCCGAAGCCCCAGGCCAGGCGCTCGAGACTCGTCATCAGGTGGACGAAGAGCTGGCCCGAGCGCGCCATGTCGAGGCCCTCCGCCAGCACTCCCGACGGCGCCGGGAGAAAGAGGGAGGACACCCAGCCGGTGCGGGTCACCAGCTCCCACCCCACGACGAGCCCCAGCAGCGCCAGCACCCGTACGACCCGGTAGTCGGGGCGGTGCAGGAACGCGGTGCGATCGACGACGACCAGGCGCTCGACCGCCATCAGCCCTCGCGCTCCGTCACCACCTCGTCGTCGAGCAGCGCGGCCTGGGCCTGCGACTTGATCAGCCCCCAGATGCGGTCCGCGGTCTGCACGAAGACCGGGTCGCCCTGCTGGCCCTCGCGCCGCGGGCGCGGCAGCTTGATCGGCACGACGTCGAGCACCTCGCCCGGCCGACGGGACAGCACGATCACCCGGTCGGCCATGAACACCGCCTCCTGGATGTTGTGCGTGACGTAGAGGATGGTCTGCCGCGTGCGCTCCCAGATGCCGAGTAGCTCGTCCATCATCAGGGTGCGCGTCTGGGCGTCGAGGGCGGAGAAGGGCTCGTCCATCAGCAGCACCGCCGGCTCCACCGCCAGGGCCCGCGCGATGCCGACGCGCTGGCGCATGCCGCCCGAGAGCTGGTGCGGGTACTTGCTCTCGAACCCGTCGAGGCCGGTCATGTCGAGGTAGCGCCGCGTCCGCTCGACCCGCTCGAGCCCGGTGATGCCAAGCTCCTCGAGGCCGAGCTGGACGTTGGCCCGCACCGTGCGCCAGGGGAAGAGCGCGAACTCCTGGAACACGGTGGCGGTCACGGGCGCCCGGCCGGGGGGCGGCTCACCCTCGAAGTAGACCCGGCCCGCGCTGGCGGGCAGGAGCCCCGCGATGATGCTGAGCAGGGTGGACTTGCCGCAGCCCGACGGGCCCAGCAGCGCCACGAACTCGCGCGACTCGACCGCGAAATCCACCTGGCCAAGCGCGACCACGTCGCGGCCCCGGCGGTCGTGGAAGGTCTTGGCGACGCGCTCGACGACGACGCGCATCTCAGCGCTGCCGCAATGCGAACCGCTGGATCTTGCCGGTCGTGGTCTTCGGCAGCTCGGCCACGAAGTCGACCCAGCGCGGCGACTTGTAGCCACCCAGGCGCTTGCGCACGCCGTCTCGCAGCTCGGCCGCGAGCGCGTCCGACCCCGTGATCCCGTCGCGGAGCACGCAGTAGGCGTGCGGCTTGGTGAGGCCGTCGGCGTCGCCCCGCCCGACCACCGCGACCTCCAGGATGGCCGGATGATCGCTCACCGCCGCCTCCACCTCCGCCGGCGCCACCCACATGCCGCCCACCTTCAGCATGTCGTCGGTGCGCCCGCAGAAGAAGAAGTAGCCGTCGGTGTCCTGGTAGAACATGTCGCCGGTGCGGAGCCAGTCGCCCTGCATGGTGGCCTTCGTCCGCTCGTGGCGATTCCAGTAGCCGGGCGAGGTCGAGTCGCCCTTGATCAGGAGCTGGCCGATCATCCCGGGGGCCACCGGACGACCCTGGTCGTCGACCAGGCGCGCCTCGAAGCCGGGAATCGCCTGCCCGCTCGAGCCGGCGCGCGCCGCCCCCGGCCGGTTGGCGATGAAGTCGTGCAGCGCCTCGGTCGAGCCCACCACGTCGAGCAGCTCGAGGCCGAAGCGCGCCTGCCAGGCGTGGAAGAGCGCGGCGGGCAGCGTCTCGCCCGAGGAGACGCAGAGCCGCAGCGAGGAGCAATCGAAGCGCCGCTCGGCGTTCTCGACCTGGAGCAGCCGCCGGTACACCGTGGCCACCGCGAACAGCACGGTCGGCCGCTCGGCCTGGATCAGCTCGAACACACGCTCCGCCTCGAGCCGCTCCGGCACCAGGATCGAGGCCGCGCCCACCAGCGCCGGGAAGTAGAGCGAGTTGCCGAGCCCGAATGCGAAGTGGAGCTTGGAGGCCGAGAAGATGCGGTCGTCGGGCCCGATGCCGAAGGTCCCCCGCCCCACCAGCTCGGCGGCGTGGACCAGGTCGTGGTGCAGATGCACCGCCGCCTTGGGTCGGCCGGTGGAGCCCGAGGTGTAGAGCCAGAGCGCCACGTCGTCGCGGCTCGTGTCGGCCGGGGCCAGCTCGGGCGAGGCCCGCTCGAGCAGCCGCTCGTACTCGAGGCCGCCGCGCCGGTGCCCGCCCACCACGATGACCGACTGGAGCGCCGAGCACCGCGTCCGGACCGCGAGGATCCTCGGCGCCGCGTCCTCCGACGCGATCACGGCCCGGGCGCGGCTGTCGCCCAGCATGAACGCGAGCTCGTCGGCGGGGAGCGCGTCGCTCACCGGCACCGGCACCGCGCCGATCTTCATCGCGCCCCAGAACGCCTCGGCGAACTCGGGGCGATCCGGCAGGGCCAGGAGCACGCGCTGCTCCATCTGCACGTCGCGGGCGAGCAGCGCGTTGCCCAGCCGGTTGGCGCGGAGAGCGACCTCCGCATAGGTGACGGTGCGCCCGTGGGAGCGGAAGGCGGTCCGATCGCCGCGGCCCTCGGCCAGATGGCGATCGACGAAATGCGTGGCGGCGTTGAAGCGCTCGGGGACGTCGATGGCCGCCGTCATGCGGCCGATTCTAGCAGGACCGTGACCCCGCACCTGCCTTCTTGGGCTGCGTCCGCATACGTGTGACCTTCGACTCAGCCGAGCAGGCGCAGCTCGATCTCCCGCTTCCGGGGTCCCTCGAACTCCAGCAAGACGACCCGCTGGAACTCCCCGAGCGCCAGCTTGCCGTCCTGCACCGGGACGTGAACGCTCGGGCCGACCAGGGCGCTGAGGAAGTGGGCCGCCACGTGGGCCGCCGAGTCGTGCCGGTACGCGAGCGTCGGCGTCAGCGACTGGAGGATGTCCATGATGTCCTCGGGGACGCCGGCTTCCCAGGTCATGACCGTCAGGGCCGCGGTCGTGTGCTTCAGGTAGAGGTGACAGGTCCCGCCCGTCGCCCCGTCGAGCATGGCGCCGACCTGGCCGGTGATGTCGATGACTTGCTTCGGGCTCTGCGTCTCGATCTCGAGAGTCAATGGCGCGATCGCACCCATTCGCCCGTCCTCCTCCGGCCGCCCCTACTCGTCAGGGCTCGGCAGCACGAGTATCTCGTCGCCATGCGTGTCCTTCTCGCCGACCGGCCGCCAGCCCAGCGCCCGGTAGAAGCCGTGAGACCGCGTCCTCCGGTCCGAGGAGGCGCCCAGCCAGATCCGGGTCGGCTTGAACGACCGCAGCCAGTCCACCGCCAGCGACAGGAGCGTCTTGCCGATGCCGCGCCCCTCGAACTGGGGCAGCACCGCCAGCACGAGCACCTCGCCGGTAGCCGACTCGCCGATGCAGAAGCCGACGATCCGGGACTCCGACACGCACACCCAGCCCCTGGTCGCCCCGGCCGCCAGATGCTCCGCCACCGAGGCGGGCGTGACGCCCATCGCGGCCAGCCGCTCCCGCGAGATCGCGTTCTCACGGGTGGCGCCTCTCACGTCGAAGATCCCTTCGATGTCTCTGTCGCGTAGCCCTCGAAAGATCACCTCCTCACCAAGAGAGAGGGCCATGTGGTACTCCACGACCGCCCGGCCCTCGTGCCTCAAGGCTTCCGGTTCCGTTCCCCACACCTCGAAACCCGCCCGCTCGTAGAGCCTCCGGGCCTGAGGGGCGGCGGAGGTGACGGCGAGATGCACCCACGACACTCCCGTCAATGTTCGCGCGTGCTGGAGCGCGGCCTGAAGCAGATCGGCCCCGACTCCGTGGCCGCGCTGACCTGGGGCCACGTACATGCCCCAGACATGAGCCTTGTGGGAGGCCTTCACGTACCGATCGCGCATGAGGCCCACCGCGCCGATCAGCCCGTCTTGAAACGCGCCCAGGATCACCCATTCCCGCCCCTGCCGAAGCCGATCGCGTACCGCCTCCGCAGAGGCGGCCATGTCGTCCTCGGGAGATGCGCCAAAGGCGAGCGGCGCCTCCAGAAGCCCTTGCCGCCGGAGCGCGACATACGACTCGGCGTCGGCGTCCCGCAGCTCCCGGATCACCCTGCCCTCACAGACCCGGGCAGACCTGCCTCGCTTGCGCGAGGCTGATCTCCCGGCCGACGTCGACCACGACCCCTCCGGTGGCGGGATTCACGCGCATCGAGGCGCAGAGCGTCCGCGCCTTCTCGGCCAGCTGCGTCCGCTCCTCGGCGCGTAGCGGCGCATAGTCCTTGCGATAGGGGAAAGGCCAGCCATACCCCCACCGATACGAGGTCGGGAGCTCCGGGCCACCCCCGACGCGCACCCCCTGGTACATCGCCTCGGCCAGGGCCGCGTTCCGGGTGATGTCCAGGACACAGGCGCGAAGCGACTTGTCCGCACGCTCCCGCTCGTCGGCCGTCCCGCCCGACCAGTACGCCACGTCGTGGAGGTAGCAACAGCTGTAGTAGGTTCCATCGGGGAACAAGCTGCACCCGTCACTCTTGAAGTCGGCGAGCTTGACGCCGACCGGGTCGACCGCCGTCGCGCACCCGGCAACTCCCCACGCGAGCCATAGGACACTCAGCCCGGTCTCCAGGTATCGTCGTGCCCTGCCGATCGTCACGAGGCCTGTCGCGGATCCCGGGCGCGAAACCGGTCCACTCCCCTCGCGCGGGCCTTCGACGCTTCAGCCTCACGATCGC
>WNFO01003029.1_pt1 | contig 14101 bp, 14 predicted proteins | sample 5400251 | NCBI WGS metagenome assembly WNFO01 (sample SAMN13153354, study PRJNA577476) | soil metagenome | isolation source: 100 cm saprolite under Madrone tree | place: USA:California | collected 2016-06-14 | reverse complement strand
CTGGATTTCCAGCCACAATCGCATTGTCAGGCACGTCGTGAGTTACGACACTGCCTGCGCCGACGAGAGCGTTTTCGCCGACGACAAGATTCGAAAGAATCGTCGCGCCGGAACCAATGGAGGCACCTCTTTTTACCAGCGTTGCCTGCACCTTCCAGTCCTCTTCGGATTGGAGTTTGCCTTCCGGAGTGGTGGCACGCGGATAAAGGTCATTTATGAAAATTACGCCGTGACCTACGAAGACTTCGTCTTCAATTGTCACTCCTTCGCAAACAAAGCTATGGCTCGAAATCTTGCAATTCTTGCCAATTCTGGCGTTCTTCTGAATTTCTACGAACGCGCCTATCTTGGTGTGGTCTCCGACTTCGCAGCCATAGAGATTGATGAATTGGGAGAGCTTAACATTTTTTCCCAATTGCACATCGGGAGCGATACTGTGGTACTTGTTCATAGTGAGATGGCTCTTCCTCGTCCTTGCAATGACTGGTCGACGGCTTCAAGTATTTTGACCACCCGCAAACCTGCTGCCCCATCATTGAATGGCGTTCGGTCGTTCAATATACAGTCGACGAAGTATTCAAGCTCGACCTTCAGAGCCTCTGCCTGTTCGATTTTTGGCGCGCAAACATCTCCAGAGCGATAGCTGACCAGTAAATCGTAAACACCTCGCCCATTCGTCATCTGCACGCCTTTATCGTAGACTTTGATTTTTTCATCGGCCTCGAGATCATTCCACACCAGCATTTTTTTCTCGCCACCGATCAGAGTCTTTCGAACCTTGACCGGAGAGAGCCAATTGACATTTATGTGCGCGATCACGTTCCCGGGAAAGTAGACCGTAATGAAAGCCACGTCCGCCAGACCGTTTAAGTGCCGCCCACCAGTTGCAACGACGGCCTCCGGTTTCGCCCGGATGACGTAATCCATGATGGACAAATCATGGGGAGCAAGGTCCCACACAACGTTTACGTCATGTTGGAAGAGGCCGAGATTCACCCTTGTCGAGTCAAAGTAGTAGAGATCCCCCAAGGTACCATCGTCGACGAGCTCCCGGATCTTCCTCACTGCGCCGCTGAACAGAAACGTGTGATCCACCATGATTTTGAGTCTATTACGGTCCGCCAATTCAATTAGCTCCTCGGCCTGCTGCGGCGTCGAGGTGAACGGTTTTTCGACAAAGACGTGTTTGCCATTCTGCAGAGCGGCTTTGGCCAGCTCGAAATGCGTCCAGACCGGAGTAACCACGGCGATGGCATCGATTTGCGGCGAATTCAGAAGCTCCGAGAAGTCCGTCGTCAACTCGACACCCGGACAGACTCGGCTTGCGCGTCGCAGCGAGTCTGAATTCTTGTCGCAGATTGTAACGAGCTGACAGTTTTCGAGACTCTGCAGATTCCTGACGACATTCGGACCCCAATAACCGTAACCGATAACACCAACGCGAACGAGATCAGACGGACTTTGGTGCGCGTAGGATTTCAACCTCTTGGAAATTCCCGGTGCCGTTGTTCGTGGAAAGACATAGCGAACGGGATCTGTTTGGGTTGCCATTAAGCACTCTCCAAAAAAACTAGGTGTTGCCGCTTTCGTCGGCGTTCTAGAAGCTGCTCTGACTGTCACCCCTTGGTGTGAAGGGTGAAAACCCGATTGCATCGCGAGAGCGCCTCAGTAAGCGCCTGCCCCGAAGAGGACGGCACGTGGGGTTTGCAGAAGGATCTTGATATCCAGCCAGAGCGACCACGTTTTCGCATATTGGAGGTCCAGACGAACCATGTCGTCGAACTTGAGCCTGCTGCGACCATTCACCTGCCACAGCCCCGTGATTCCCGGCTTAGCCTCCAGCACGCGACGCCGGTGCCAGATCTGATATGCCTCCAGCTCGTAGGGAATTGGGGGACGCGGCCCGACGAGAGACATCTCACCCTTGAGTACGTTGATGAACTGCGGAAGCTCGTCCAAGCTGGTCTTGCGAAGAAACTTCCCTACGCGGGTGACGCGAGGATCATCTTGAATCTTGTAAACCACATTTTGGTTATCGCCAACTCCCGCCGGATCCGCTTTTCCAGCGATGAACTTCCTGACATACTCCCGGTGAATCCTCGGATCGTTCACGCACTCCATAGATCTGAATTTCAAGAAAGTGAAAGGCAAGCCGTACCTGCCTACCCTTTCTTGCTTAAACAGGATTGGCCCTTTCGAACTGAGTTTGATGGCCAGCGCAATAAGGACCAACAGAGGAGAGCAAAGCATCAGAGCCGCAATGCTTCCTAGAATGTCCATCGACCTCTTCACAATACGGGAGAATTTCCTCCCCTCATCCCGCTCGAACAAGTCCGGATAAAACTTCGCGTTGGCCAGTCGACCACGGTTGGTCTTGTCCCATTTTTCCGGAAAGGAGTGAAACGAGATGTGGATTCGATCGACTTGTTCCGGACCCAGCTTTTCCCGCAATGACGTGATCACCTTAGTGAGCGTAGAGTCCTGCATCGCTTCCCAGTTTCCATTGCCGAGCTCCGTGAAAATGACACCAAGTATCACGCCCTCTCGATACCACCCGGCAAGGTCCGTCTCTCTCGTGGCACCCGAAAGCGCCGACGCTATTTCAGACAACGTTCTTTCGCTTTGATTTGCCAGGAGGGCCCTTTCCACGTGCACAAGCATCAGCAGAATGCGCCTGCCAGAACGCTCTACTCTCTTCCGTTCCCAGCAGAAAATTCTCCGGAAAGCGTCCTCGGCAAGCACTTCGTGACCGTGCCGGTTCGAGGAAATACGTAGTCGCAAAGCGACCTTAGGCATTCTTGGAAAATCGGACCTTTCTCTCAATCCATCTATCATCGAGGTCTCATGCACATGGAAGGGCTTGATTGCGAATTCTCTAAGATCTGCTCTGCAGACGTGTTGCGGCGGAAGTCGCGAGCAAGCCAACCCCAGTCGGCCTCACCCAAGATTCACGGGTGTGCCAGGGGCTCGAAGTTCTTTCTGGTAGGTGCTTAGTTGTTCCACTATCGGATTTCGAGAATTACATCGATCGCGAGACGTTCTCCCCTCATTCGGGGGGATTCAAGGGGAGGCGAATCTCCCGCCCCACCTCCAGGTGGTCGGGGTTCGTCAGATCCGGATTGAGCTTTTGGATTTCTGATACGACGTGCTCGTCGTAGCGACCCAATGTCGATACACAGAGGTCCCGCAGCGTGTCCTTCGGTCGGACCACATAGGTGAAAGAACTCAACCATTGCTCAGGTGCGTCGGCTCCGGATAACTCACGGGGCGGCGGATCCCCAGAAGTGTCTGCGACAGGCGGTGCAGGCCGGGACTCGGAGCCCAAAGTCGCTGAAACCGTTGGTGTATCCTGACGGATTGCCGCCGAGGGTCGACTCGTCCCTGTCCCGCTTCGAACCCCAAAGTAGATCATCAGACTGACAAACACAAGGGAAAGAACCGACGTCTCCACAAGTCGCTGTCCGAACAACTTGTCTCTGACCCAGGCGTAGAAAGATTGCAATGACGGCCGAAGACTGGGAGCAATTCGTGGCACTGTCTCCTGGGGTGGGACTGGGTGTGTTAGAGCACGGGGTTCCAACGAGAGGTCCGCTGCAGCTTTTCGTATAACTTCGGAAGTGATTTGCCTGCACTGAAGGGCACAACCCAGCGACAGTGCATTGAAGCACAGATTGTTGATGAGTCGCGGTATCCCCCTGCTGCGAACAGCTATCAGCTCGAGTGCCCCAGGAGTGAACAGTCCAACATCCTGGTATCCTGCCACTCGAAGCCGATGGTTGATGTAGTGAACGACCTCGGATGCGGGCAGTGCCTCCAACCGTGCCTGGACAGCGATTCGCTGGCGCAATTGAGCCAAGCCAGGATATGACAACCGCTTTGCTAGTTCGGGCTGACCAGCGAGCACAATCTGGAGCAGTTTCTTGTCTGCCGCCTCAAAGTCAGAAAGCAACCGCACCGTCTCCAGCACTGTGTCCGATAGATTCTGAGCCTCGTCAATGAAGACAACGACTTGCCTTCCTGCCAATGACTCGCGAAAAAGGAATTCGTTAAGCTCCGAGTGCATCCGCACGAAATCTTCGCCATCGCTCTTGAGACCTAAGTCGTTCATCAAGTGACGGATAAAGTCCCGGGAGTCGCACTGAGTTTGGAATAGAAAGGCGCTCTGGAAATGGCCCCTCCACCGCTGTAGGAGCTGAAACAGGAGCGTAGTCTTTCCCATTCCTGGCTCTGCAATTAGAGAGAGAAAACCGCGCCGTGTTTCAATCCCACAGAGCAAGGAAGCCAGAGCTTCCCGGTGCCCGGGGCTGAAATAAAGATAGCGAGGGTCCGGAGTCACTCCAAACGGCTGCTCACGCAATTGATAGAAATCGAGGAACATGGATGAAATGATCATCGGGCTACAAGACGAAGGTCTGATTAAATTCCAGCGCAAAAGGAATAATCAGATCCAGTAAATCGGCGGAACACCATGGATAGCGACGATTGGGTCGCTGAAGCCCAGTGGTTTTGCTCGTGATCGCAAGCACCGCTCCCATTCTGGCGGACGCCAGGTTGTGCAGGCCGGTGGTGAGGCGGAACCCAGGTCCTGGGGTCTTGCGCCCGGTCGCAACATTTTCCCTGGCCATCAGCTATATCAGGGAAACGAAGATGCCGACGTGGGCTGAATGCTTGCGAAGTGTTAATTCGTTACCTCCTGGCTCGGCAGAAACAATCCGTTGAAGCGATCAATCCACCCCAGTAAGCTTGCCGGGAAGACCTTGCGCGGCCTCCAGCTTGATTGGATCAATGGGGTGAGGAGTTAATCGGGCTCGTCGCTATCTGATTTGCGGTTGGTCTGACAGGGTATGCTGCACCGATCCAGCTACGATCAATTTCGACTGCAACCGAGCGCTGTAACAAATTAACGGACAGCACGAGCTTCAATCCCGACTTGATTTTGATTACGATTCCGGTCATACCCCGGAGAGGTCCATCCTCGATCCGAGCGACTTGGCCGACTTGCATGTACGGCCAGGGCATTATCGAAATGCCACTCTTTCCCACGCGCTGAATCGCGGCAATCTCCTGCTCTTCAACCGGAACTGGTGTCTTGCCGACCCCAACGATCTGGATCACACCTGGCGTAATCAAGACGGGCAGCCGGTTGTGCGGGTTCATCCGGCAGAAGAGATAACCGGGAAACAATGGCGCTTCAATCTCTTTCACCCGGTCGGACCACTGGCGGGTAAATTTGATGACGGGCAAGTAGCACTCATAACCTGCGTTTTCCAAGAGTAAGGTCGCATTCTTTTCTCTGCCGGTCCTGGCTAGGATCGCGAACCACGGCCACTGTTGATTGTGCGTGCCCATAGTGACTCCCCTAGAGAAGCTACCGCCACAGGAGTCCCAGTCTGGTTGGAACCCTTCTGTGGCTAAGGCCTGCATCCCACAGAACGCATCCGTCAGCCGCCAAAACTCTGCTGACGAATGGGGAATTTGGCCCGTGCAGGAAGATAGCCAATACGGAACTTCCTCACAATCCGGTTTAAACCTTAAATATTCCAGCGGAGAATTGCTCATTGGGGCGTGCAGCTGCTCTTCGTGACAATCCGTGGGTGTCACGCGACGAGGGCGATCTAACTGTGAACAGAATACAAACTTTGTTGGCTCTGCTACGCGGAACGATTGGCGCCGTCAAAAGCGTTCTCTGTATCACGCTGATTCTGTTACAAATGCGTGCCTGAAGGACACGCTTGCCCATTTGAATTAGGGAATCGCCCTAGTTTCAATGCCATGATTTCACGGATTGTCTCCCCCACCGACCTCTGAATATGCTGAGTCGGACCGAACCTTGGTTTGACTCAACGATATGCTTTTCGACTCACCTGCCTATTTCTTGTTCCTCATTCCAGTCGTGCTGCTGTATTGGCGCCTGAATCATCGCGCCCAAAACGTTTTCCTTCTTCTTGCCAGTTACTTTTTCTACGGATGGTGGGATTGGCGTTTCCTCGCTCTCATGATTGGTAGCACCACGGTGGACTTCTTGATCGCACAGAAGATCGTCCCCGGCCGTTCGGCCCCCCATCGGAAGAAGTGGTTCATTTTCTCGCTCGTCTTGAATTTCACGATTTTGGGGATTTTCAAATACTTTGACTTCTTCGCGGGCTCCTTCCTCGGCGCCCTCCAAGAGCTTGGCATTCACAATATCCCGCTGCCCCTCATTCGCATCATCCTTCCTCCAGGCATTTCGTTTTACACGTTTCAGGAAGTTGCTTATATCGTGGACGTTTATAAGGGGCGGATCGAGGCTGCCAGATCTTTCTTCGATTATGGTCTCTTCATCAGTCTGTTCGCTCACTTGATTGCCGGTCCGATACAAAGGCCAGGGCACCTGCTTCCGCAAACCCAGAGGGAGCGTACTTTCGACGCAGATCGATTTTTCGATGGCCTGATGCTGATCTTCTCTGGTCTCCTCCGGAAATGCGTGGTCGCAGACAACTGCGCCCTTCTCGCCAACGCCGTGTTTGGGGGTCAGTTCGGGCCTTCGAACTTCTGGCTGGTTCTGCTGGGAACGTATGCGTTTACGTGGCAAGTTTATGGAGACTTCAGCGGTTACAGCGATATCGCGCGTGGGAGTGCACAATTGCTGGGCTTCCATTTCATGGTCAATTTCCGCCAGCCCTTTCTCGCACATCGCCTTCAAGATTTCTGGCGGCGCTGGCATATCAGCCTAAGCACATGGCTCCGCGATTATCTGTACATTCCTCTCGGGGGCAGTGCAGGTGGAAACTGGAAAACTTCGCGAAATCTTTCCATCACCATGGTCCTGGCGGGCCTCTGGCACGGCGCAAATTGGACGTTCGTAGTCTTTGGCGCCATTCACGGAGTCGTGCTGTCTGTGGAGCGCTACTTCTTCCCGGCCAAATCTCCTTCGCGAGGCACGGACCTCCCTCAGCGCTCCACTGGTTTCGTCTCCCTTTGGACGCAAAGAATTCTGACCTTCAACATACTTTGCTTAAGCCTGGCCTTCTTCCGAGCTAACTCCCTTCGTGCAGCGGTGCAGCTGCTCGCAGGGTTGTCCAATTTCACCTGGCGCAGTGAGTATGCCTCCGCGTTCTTCATGCTCTCCATTTTCTCGATCCCGCTTTTTCTCGTGGATCTACTACTGGAAGCCAGGAACGAAGAATATCCATTCGCAACTTCGCACTATGCTTTTCGAACCGCCCTCGCTGCCGCCGCACTTGTCATGTTGGCGTTTTTTTCCGGGAGCAATCTCAATGCGTTCGTCTACTTTCAGTTCTAAGCGCCCCGCCTTCTTCCACCGTTCGAGTCTTCAGTAGAGGCAGGAGGCAAGCTTCATCTGGCGTGACCTGCTCCTCGAAATTTGGTCCAGCCAAAACTTAGCTTCTCCGGGTATAAGACCACGGGAGGAGGAGCGTCATGAAAAGGAGCCGCTTTAGTGAAGAGCAGATCGTCGGGGTGTTGAAAGAAGCGGAGACCGGAGTCCCCGTGAAGGACCGGCCGCGACGCTTACTGCCGCCGGGTCGGTGTCAGTGAAGCCACGTTCTACCACTGGAAGGCAAAGTAGGGGGGTCTGGAAGTGAACGAGACCCTGCGGCTGCGTCAGCTGGAGGAACAAAACGGACGGCTGAAGAAGATCGTGGCGCAGCAGGCGCTGGACCTCGACGCGCTGAAGGTGGTGCTGGCAAAAAGTGGTAGGCCCGCGGGCGGAACGAGAAGCGGCGCGCGTTGTGCCAGAAGAAGCACGGCTCAGTGAGCGACGCGCCTGTGGGTTGATCGGGATGTACCGTGGGAGCTGGCGGTAACAGGGAAGGGAACGGAACGAAGGGGCGTTGCGGGCTCGGCTGCGCGGACTTGGCAGCCGAGCGCCAGCGATTCGGCAATCGGCGACTGGACATTTTCCTGCGAAGGGAGAAGACCGAGGACGGAACGCTTCGGTGGCGGGTCAACCACAGGCGAGTGTATCGGCTGTAACGGGAGGAAGGGCTGCCGATGCAGCGTAGGAGGCGTAAGCGATTTCGCGCCGAAGCGCGGGTGCCACTCGCGCTTCTGATCCATGCGAACGAAGTCTGGACGATGGACTATACGCATGACGAACCCAAACGGCCTCGCTCACTGTGACGCCCGGACCCTCTCCTCGCTTTAGCTGAGTCCCTCCAACGTGACGGGCGGCAATTCTTCCACCGGAACGGTGAGGCTGAGCGGGCTAGCTCACGCAGGGGGGCGCAAATCATGCTTTCCAGCAGCAATACGGGAGCGGCCAGGGTGCCTTCCAGCGTGATCGTTCCGGCCGGAGCCACAAAGCCAACCTTCACGGTGGACACATCTATACTTCTCTTCTCAACTTCCGTCACGATCTCGGCCTCGTATAGAAGCACTACTCTGACAGCTACTCTTACTGTGTCCCCGTTGCTCCCGTTGTTCTAGTGGCAGCGGCAACGTCGGAATGTTCGCCAAGGTCGAGAGTCCGAAGTGGGCAATAACCGCTAGTGCGTGAGCAGAATCGGCGTCGGACTTATGCTGCCGACTTGATTTCTGACTCAGTTGTGCCAGGTGTACCGAAAACATCGGTCGCGGAGCGGGGGAAGGTCGGGCGTAAGCGCTTCCAGTGAACGAGATTAGGCAGCGACAAGGCCTCGGCGGCCTGAGCTTTCAACTCTTTGATGCGTAAAGGGATCGAAGAACTCTGGAGCCGCGGGCGGAACTTGAACCCGCGACCTGCCGATTTCTCCGCCGATATCATGTTGTTGGATTCACGCGCTTTGTTCCTCACCATACCCTATGGTTTTGCATGGTATTTGGCGAGTTTTGTTCAGAGGTTGTTCACAGCTTTTTGGGCTGAACCCCTAAAGCTGGCGCAATTTTGCTCGGGCACAGTTACCCGATCGTGTTTAAGCCTCAAATGGCTCAGTGGCCTGATCCAGAATCGGAAGGACTACGGTGCGAAGCGTACCGGCAGCACGTTCGGTTTGGGTGAGACGAGCAAAGAACTGGGGTGCCATCCTCAGCGAGCTGCAGGAGCAGACTTTGCACTATTTCTGAGGAATCGATGCAGAATGGCAGGGATCTTTTCGAATTCCGCGGATTTATCGAGGAAATAATTTGCACCAGCGGAGAAGCATTCCTTGCGATACTGCGCATAAGGGTAGTTCGTGCAAATCAAGACGTAGAGGCCGGGATGGTTTGGACGAATCGCACGGAGAACGTCCAAACCAGAGCCTCCGGGCATTTGGAGGTCGAGAATCACGGCGTCCGGTTTCATTTGCTGGATGCGGCGAACCGATTCCGGCACGTCGCCTGCCTGTCCTGCGAGCTCGATGCCCGGCACGTCCTTCAGGAGGTCAGTCAGACGCTCGACGAATAGTGCAGAGTCATCTGCGATAAAGACCTTCATTTTCTCTTTCCTCGAAGACTGTCCGCGCATTTCTATAGGATGACAAATCTGAGCGGAAATACATCCGGTGGAAACAGTATTTTCTTGTAGGACAGAGTGAACTGCCTGTGACCGTGCGCGTCCCACACGGCGAGTCGCGGGCGTAAGGCACAGGAATTCAAGGATGGGCACCGTTCCTAATAGCAGTATTTTCCATGATCTCTAGTCCACCAACTGGGTTTGAAGCGCGTAGCGAATCAGCTCGGCGGTGGTTTTCATCCCCGTCTTCTCAAGGATTCGCGCACGATACGTGCTGACTGTTTTCACGCTGAGGGAGATCTCTCCCGCGATCTCCTTGACAGTTTTGCCCGAAGCGATCATCCGCAAAACCTGAAACTCACGATCTGATAGCAATTCGTGAACCGGTGTATCCGCTCCCTGCCTCAAGTCACAGGCTAGCCTCTCGGCCAGAGTCGCGCTGACGTACCGGCCACCGGCCAACACTCGACGGACGGCCATTTTCAACTCTTCCGGGACGCTCTCTTTAGTCAGGTAGCCGGCCGCGCCGGCTTTGAGCGCCCGCCTGGCATATTGCTCCTCCGGGTGCATGCTCAGGAAGAGAACGGGTAGCTTTGGGCGCAATCGCTTCAAGTCATCCAGGATGTCTAGCCCGCTTTTTCCGGGCATGCTGATGTCGAGGATGACGACCTCCCAGTCTTGCCGCCTCACACACTCGACCGTCTCCTGCGCTGTATTCGCCTCCCCGAAGGTCAATTTGGAGAACGCTTCAGCTAGAGTCTCCCTGAGCCCCCGACGAAAGACGGCATGGTCGTCCGCGATCAGAACTCTCATCTCGTATCCTTATTTGGACAGCGTCGAGGGTGGCAGTGCCATCCGCAGAGTCATGGTTGTTCCGGCGCCTGGCACTCCTTCAACCTTGAGTTCCCCGTTGAGCAGGAGCGCACGCTCTCGCATTCCAACCAGGCCAAGAGACCTGCGCGCCTTCGCTTCCTCAGGATCAAACCCCCTGCCGTTGTCGTGAACTTGGAAGATGAGCTGGTCGGCTTCTCTTTCCAAGCGCGCTTCGACACGCGTGGCGCGAGCGTGGCGCGCGACATTGGTTAAGGATTCCTGAAAAATTCGGAAAATCGCAGTAGACCGCTCCGGATCGAGGGCAATTGGTTCCTGCGGCAGAATGACGCGGCAGTGAACCCCGTTACGGCTTTCGAACTCCTGAGCTTGCCATTCCAGCGCGGCGGTTAGGCCGAGGTGGTCAAGTGCTCTCGGCCTGAGTTCCGAGGCAACTCTTCGCAGGGTAACAATCATGTTATCCACCACCTGGGTTGCCGAGTTGACTTTGGCTCGAAGCTGACTTTGTGTCTTGGTCGTCTTGTGGCGAATCAGGGCGAGGTCCATCTTGATCGCCGTACAGTCCTGACCGAGCTCGTCATGGATTTCTCGCGCTATCAGGGTGCGTTCCTCTTCCCGCACGCTCTGGAGACGGCCCGCGAGAGCGCGGAGTTGATCGAGCGAGATCTTGAGTTGCTCCTCGACGCGTTCACGCTCGGCGATCTCGGCGCGCAGCTGCTGGTTCACTCGAGTGAGGACGGCTGTCCGTTGTTCAACGCCGAGTTCCAGTAGTTCTTTGGCCTTCGTCAATGTCTCCTCTTTCTCGCGCCTTTCTGTCATGTCCCGGGCGAGCTTGGCGAACCCATGAAGGTTTCCCTCGGGGTCCCGCAGCGCCGTGATGACGACGTTTGCCCAAAAACGTGAGCCGTCTTTGCGGATTCTCCATCCCTCGTCCTCGCTCTGTCCCCGTTGAGCTGCTTCCACCAGTTTTCGTTCAGGCTTGCCACTCATCACATCTTCTCGTGGATAGAGCACGGAGAAGTGTTTCCCGATAATTTCCTCTGCGCGGTACCCTTTCACACGCTCGGCACCAGCATTCCAGCTGACCACGTAGCCCAGCGGGTCCAAGCGGAAAATGGCGTACTCCTTCACGCCTTCGATGAGCAAACGGAAGCGTTCGTCGCTTTCGTGAAGAGCCTGTTCTGCACGCTTGCGCTCCGTAATATTGTCGAAAGCAACGCCCATGAAATTTCCAGACAGAGGAAAGGCTTGGACAGAATAGATCCCCTGGCGAATGAACTCGTCCCCGTAGGAAATCTCTCCCAAGTCTTTTGGCTCTCGGGCATGCAACGCATCGAGGCACCGACCAAAGAACGGGATCTTCAAGAGCTTTGGGAATTCAGCCAGTGTCCTGCCGCGGAGGCTTTCCGGCGTTGCCCCCGTGATATGAGCCGCGGCGGGGTTGAGGTCAATGATTCTGAAACTCTTGACGTCTTGAGGTTTTTCGAGGTGCAAGACCACCACTCCCAAAGGCAGGCCTCTGATGATCTCGGGATAGAGAGGAAGGATTGCTTCTCCGGGCTGAGTCCGGGCAGGTCTCGCAGCCTGGGCTCCCGGTCCGGAAGTTCGGCTCGCGGCCATACTACTCCTCTCTGTACAGTGAAGCGGATTCCCACCGCTGGTCAATCGGGCAAAGACCGGGTAAAAGTTGCTCCGATCCCTGAAATCCGATTCAGGTTTTCCCTTTAACGCAGACACCGCCTCCTACGAGTCAGGACAGGTGTCCTTCTTGTAGCTCTTGTAGGACGATAGGAGACATTCCTAGAACGGAAGGTCTGACGCCAGAATCAGTTTCCCGCCGATAGCAACAAGAACCTCTTGACTTAACCTTCCCCTGTGGGGAGCACCGGAAGGGGTCTCAGCGTCCTAGCCAATCTTCAATTGATCCGCGTCCTTCAGACTCGTCCTTAGGCGAGAGAAGACAGTTGCGCTTCGGTTGGCCAAGGATCCCGGAAACTCGGAATTAGGTCATTCTCGTAGTTTGCTCACGTGAGTCAGGATGAAGAGTGTCGGGTGCTCTCGCCTCAGTTATGGTTATTCTCGGCGACTCCAGCCCAGCATCTTCTTTGCGCTTTTTGTACGAAAGGACCCAGCCATGACGCCAGCCCGCCGATACCTGCCCGCCCTAGCGACTCTTCTGTTCATTTTGTTTTTCTTGCCAGTTCTCCCGATCGCCGCGCAGACCCACGTCTTGACCTACCACAACGATAACGCGCGCACCGGGCAGAACGTGACTGAAGTGATTTTGACGCCGGGCAATGTAACCTCTACGAATTTCGGCAAACTGGGATTCCTTTCCGTGGATGGCCTAGTGGATGCGGAACCACTTTACGTTTCAAACCTGACGGTGGCGGGGAACCAGCACAACGTGGTTTTCGTCGTTACGGAGCACGACTCGGTCTATGCCTTCGATGCGGACACATTCGCGCAGCTCTGGAAGGTCACGGTACTCAGCTCGGGTGAAACCACGAGCGACAATCGCGGATGTGGTCAGGTATCTCCGGAGATCGGAATCACCTCGACGCCGGTGATCGATCTCAACGCCGGGCCGCATGGGAGCGTCTTCGTCGTGGCTATGTCGAAGGACAACTTCGGAAATTATCACCAGCGCCTCCATGCGCTGGACGTCACGACTGGCGCTGAGCTATCCGGCAGCCCGACGACGATCCAAGCCACCTTTCCCAATGCGGCTGGCCAAGTAACGTTCGATCCCAAGCAGTACAAGGAACGCGCCGCCCTGCTGCTGCTCAATGGCGTGATCTATACGACGTGGGCTTCTCACTGTGACCATACGCCCTACACGGGTTGGGTCATCGGATATAGCGAATCCACGCTGCAGCAGGTGAGTGTGTTCAACTTCACGCCCAATGGCAGCGATGGTTCGGTGTGGATGTCGGGAGCAGGTCCGGCCGCTGACAGCCTGGGGAACATTTACTTCCTCGCGGCGAATGGAACGTTTGACACCACACTCAGCGCGAACGGCTTCCCGGTGAACGGGGATTACGGCAACGCTTTTATCAAGCTTTCTACTAGCGGCAACCTGAGCGTGGCCGACTATTTCACGATGCACAATACGATGGCAGAATCGAATGTGGATCAGGATCTAGGTTCCGGCGGCGCGCTCGTCCTGCCAGATTTGACGGATAGTTTAGGGCATACCCTGCATCTGGCCGTCGGCGCCGGAAAAGACGCAATTATCTACATTGTGAATCGCGATTCGATGGGCAAGTTCAATCCAACCAGCGACAATATTTATCAGGAGATTACCAGCAACGGATTGAGCGGAGGAGTATTTGCGATGCCGGCGTATTTCAATGGCACCCTCTACTACGGGGCCGTCGATTCACTAAAGGCGTTTGCGATCGCGAGCGCGCAGCTCGTAACGCCCCCGTCCTCTAAGACCGCCAGCACATTTGCTTACCCAGGAACAACTCCGAGCATATCCGCGAACGGGACCGCAAACGGAATCGTATGGGCGGTCCAGAATAGCGGAGGCACAGGCATCCTCCACGCCTATGACGCGACGAACCTGGCCAACGAGCTGTACAACAGCAACCAGGCCGGCACGCGCGATCAATTCTCGGACAACAAATTCATCACACCGATGATCGCCAACGGAAAGGTCTATGTTGGTACGCCCACCGGCGTCGTTGTTTTTGGCCTGCTGAGCGGTGGGGCTCCTCCTCCTCCGCCGCCTTCCGGAACCGTCACGCTCCAGAACACCAACAGCAATCTCTGCATTGACACCGGCGGCTCCGCGGGCTTCACCGCTCTGATCCAATCCCCCTGCTCGACAAGCAATACGCAGAAGTTCACCCT